>Ga0214481_100443_pt1 | contig 21339 bp, 18 predicted proteins | sample M1_20Mar14CPVII9_4_FD_165057 | JGI IMG/M metagenome (GOLD analysis project Ga0214481, IMG submission 165057) | Marine eukaryotic communities from Monterey Bay, California, United States - M1_20Mar14CPVII9sort6BwellG10 | ecosystem: Environmental > Aquatic > Marine > Unclassified | place: USA...
AGGCATGGATGGAGGGTAATCGATTATATATTCAGACTGAATTATGTGAAACGACATTATTACATGAAATGAAGAATACAACCAACAGAGGAGGCAAGACTATATTGTTGGATGAGAAACGACGATACAAACTATTGCGTGAAATGTTATTAGCATTAGACTTAGTACACAAATCCAACATGATACATTTGGATATTAAGCCTGAGAATATCTTTATTAAGAATAACCAATATAAGTTGGGTGATTTTGGATTAGTGGGTAAGACAGAAGGGAAACATGATGATGTTGAGGAAGGTGATAGTCGGTATATGTCTCCAGAGTTGTTGAGTGGAGAGTTGGATGATTTGACCAAGGTGTGTATACTTAGTTTTTGGTGTATGAAGTTGACATAAGATATGTACTGTATCGGCATCTCACCTGTCTCGTCTATACCCCTCCTACCTATTGAACACAACAGAGTGATATCTTCTCACTTGGTGCAACAATGTATGAAATCAGCCTCGGCCTTAATCCCCAAGAACCAAGGACTTTACCCGAGAATGGTCAAGAGTGGCAGGATATACGTCACGGCATCTTACTTCCCATGCCATCTACTGCATTTGATATGCAAATGATTATACGTGAAATGATGGCACCTGAATGGAGAAGTCGGCCTAGTGCTGAGATGTTATTGAAGAAACGTCAATTGTTAAGTGATGACGAACGGAAGATATTGGGATTGAATATGGCATTAGATGCACAAATGGTAAGTAGTAGTAGCGGTTTTGTCTGGAGAGACTTGCTTTAATCTACCATACTTCGCTCTCATCACGCATCCCTCATCCTTTCATCTTGATACAGCAACGTTTCAAGCAACTCTCACCAAAGACTGGGCCAGGTACAAAGTTTAAGCGTAGTAACACATTTTGCTAAGGAAGGTGTGAGGGATAGGGTGGGAACTGAGATGTGCTGCTCTGTGTATAGGATTATGTCGGTGTAGATTATGAGCCCAACTTAAGGGTATTATCAAATATTATGTGTGATTATGTGGAAGTTAAATCTAAGATAAAGTTTAGCAAATTGATTACTACTCTACCTTTATTGCATTGCATATTGATCTAATGTAAAACACCAAGCGGAGTCTTCCCAAAACGTCTTAGTCTTATCATATTGCATGAATTACTTTGTTACTTGTTGTTTCAGTAACCACGCATGAGGAAACATCCTCTGCATTTGAAGAAGTAACTCGTCTGATTCATCTTGCACAAAGATATGTGAGTAGACACACATGATATTCTCCTTCGATCTACTATCTTCAAATCCCTTCCACCAGGAAGAATCCTGGTGAAAGTCAGTATACTTGGCTATTATTACCGTTATAGGACAGGCTCGTAGGTCGAAACAAGCAACACAATCATATAAGGGAATGCCCAAACCCTCGGCTTGACTAAGGATAGTTTCTGAATTGTCAAGAAACAGTTTCAAATGAACCATTGAGGAGTTGATCTCGAGATCCCCCAATTTAGCAGCGGCCCGTTCATCATCTGGTGTTGTCCTGGGCCAATACCTGCCTTGAAACTGACCGGCCGTTTCATTGGTAAATGACTTACAACAGGTAACACTATGACCATTGAACCAGTCTTCTCTTTGGCAAGCTCTTGAGCAGTATGACATGCGACTGCAACCGTTGCATTCCATTACCTCTGTTTTGGTGAGTGACTTGTTGCATCGGCAGCAGTATGAGCCATTGATATCAAGAATGACTCTGATCATATCTAATAACTTCTTGTATTCTGTGTTGCTGGTAATGTCTGTGTTCTCTTCCAATTCCAAGCGGACTAACATATCCTCAATACTACTACGTTTGTGTTTGATAGCCTTGGCAGTCTTTTTGTGTAATGATACCATCTGCACGATATTGAATATAGGTCCAATGAAATTATAAATAGAGACTGTGGATGACAAGTAATGTTCTACAAAGTACTCCAAGAAACTCAAACACATTTCAATTAACCCAGCCCGAATGGCAAATGAAATATGGGTATCACTGGGATGAATTTCGTTTGTAATCACTTCATAAGAGCAAATCAGTTTTGCTGATAACCTCGACAAAGTTAGAAAAACATTCTCATCTATGTTGTGAAATCCTCCTGCATTTTCAACGCATACAAAACCTAAACTAATAACTTCCTTAATGACGCCTTTGTCAACACAGTCTGCATCAATGAGATATTGAAGATTGGAGAGGTCAGCTCCATCCCAACCAGCAGTCTTGATATGACGTATCAAACCGGCCGTATATGATACCATGCAGCTAGCATCATACGACCTGCTTATAATGGGTGTACAACCAATAGTCCGTAACCGATCTTTGGCTTCATTTGTAAGACCTCCATTGTCATCTTTGAGTATACTCGTATAAGCAATTAACTTTTTCATGACCGTCTTCCCCAAGCTGATTGTCCATGTAATATTAGTTGCTCCGCCAACAGAAGAGCCCATCATTGGTATACTATTTAGTTCTTTTGAAATGTCCGGCCTATTCTCTCCCCAAAAACCCCATTGGATAATAGATGTTAATAACCCCTCATGCTTCAGAAGAGTACTGATAACTTTCTTGTCTGGATTCTCGCTTTCGCTACTCCGAGCAAGAATTATATACACAACTAGCTCAACAAATCTAACAATACCCTCCCTCCAATGAATATTACTTTGGAAGAATAGACGCTGCGTATCATTACACATGCATTTAACCAACGGACCGATGTTCTCTGCAATTTGTAACATACAATTCGGTTCAATGTGGGCTGCTCTCACAAGAACGTTGATCCATACCAATGGTGACTCTAAATCCCCACCCACGTTAGATATTAGAGCGCCATTTGGGGTGAACACATGTCCTTTAGCACCAACCATAACCTTATCAAATGTCTCATTTTCACATCTACCCAAAAAGTCCAACACAGTTGAAAGTACACCACTTTGTACTAATGAAATATTTGGCTGACCAATACCAAAAGTGGATACATCTTCACTTGATAATTTTGTCATCGATTCCGTGGTACGATTATCACCCTTCTGAACATAAAGAGCAGCTAACTTGTGATGAGTAGGGTGGTAATATGTTGCACCTTGTGGAGTATGCACCAAGGCGACATTGTTTGGGTCAAGACTACTCGTCTCGGGGGTACTAGCTGCAGCCGCGGACTTTGCAGCCTTACGCTGCTTTCCCCTCTTCTTCTTAGATGATGATACCATATTATTGTATTGGTGCGTGGAAGATTATTCTGTGTCTTTTTTTATTATATACGATATGCTCAACTTTTCTATACTTTTCTTGTGTGTATTGAATCCGCCCTGAAAGAAGTATATCAAACCACCAACTAAAATAACTCTAAAAGTTGTATATGATATGAAATGTGTACCAAAACAACCGTATATGATATATGGATATCGTAGTCACCAAGATATAGTAGGTCTTTCAACTTTTTAATTTGATGTACAATATGACGAGTTGTTACAAGCGTTGATGGATATACCCTTAACAATACGATTAGTATTATATTGATCTTCTCAATATATATGATGAGTTATATTATTGCAATAGCAATGTATATCTATTAACAGCAAGTGACGAGTTGGGTAATGTGAGAGATAAAATGAGATGCACCGACTGAAAATGCTAAATTTTGTTGTTTATCGCCGGGTTTTGGTTGCAATTTCTATCAGCGTATCACTACTACAACTACTCTCAATAGTATGAAATGATATAAGTGTTATTTGCTACTGAGCACACATCTCTGATTATATAACAATATACTAAAATCACTGATGGAATTTTATTATGAATTTTCTCCGTTCACTATGAAACTTTTTAGAACAATCGATTGTCACCGAGTTTTGATGTTTGTTGCTGTTGTTATACTTTTAGTATGTTGCTTTGTGTGCCCGCTAATATATATAGAGGTAAAGAGCACACGTTAGAAGTGTAGTTATATGAAGTATGTGGGTTAATAATTAGATAGCTGCTCTCCGACACCTTTCAATAGTATCAATTACCTACTTACGTACGTTATTGTACCAAAAAATTAACAATGTTGTGAAAGAGATTACTTCGAGTATTAACGCATAAAGAGTGAGAACACTGGATTATATTATTGGTAGTATAAGAAGAAGTATATGGCGTATCTTTGGGTCAATAGCTGCTCGTCATTTGATAAGGAAATGACTTTACATTACAATAATTTGCAATTACATACATACATACAATACTAACAGAATGAAAAGAGACGAAAAGACAAATGATATACGCCCACCGCTACGTTTGCATTGCAATGAGTGAACACTACTGAAGAATGTATTAACATCTGATACTATCGTTGCTGCCCTACGCCGATATCCAATGACGACACTTCACCGTATACAAAGCTCAGCACCGAATAATGAATGCTTGATTTGAATACGTTACTAAACACTACATACGCAAGCATATGCAGTTGCACATCATTGCTGCATATCAATATCATAATACCGTTACATACATTATATACATTTAATTGATTTAGCATTTTTGCAATTTAGCATTGCTGCATCACATTTTACAAACACTTTAACATTATACAATAGAAAAGATTAGAATTAGAAAGAAAACAGTACTGGGGCATTTACAGTACTATATTTACATTTATATTAGATACAAGTATTGGTTTCACTGGTATTCGGATAAGATATGGCATCGTCTAAGAAGAAGAGAGGGAAGCAGCGTAAGGCTGCAAAACAGCAACAAACCGCAGCGGCGGAGACTAGTAGTAGTAGTGCCCCTCAGGACACTCTTGATACCGTTTGCTATACACACCCATCTAATCAATTGTCTACCATAATTACTCGAGGCGGTGGAACATGCATCCTTCCACAACATCACAAGCTAGCTGCTCTATATGTTCGGAGGGCTGATGCGGCTATCACGGTGGTTATGGAAGAATTAACCGATGAGGATGTAACATATGATGGTATTAGTAAGCCAAACATCTCATTAGTTCAAAGTGGTATAGTTTCAACTGTGTTGGACTTTTTGGGTAGATGTGAACAGGAGACGTTCGATGGAGTTATGGCTAAAGCTAAGGGAGATGTGCTTGTCTCTAACGGGACAATTGCATCAAATGTTGGAGGAAACCTGGATACTCCATCTAGATATTAAAGTTCTTTCAAAGGCGGCTGAATTAGAACCGAGTTGTACGATGCAGATTATGCAGAATATCGGCCCATTAGTTAGTTGTATGTGCAACGATATGACACGTCTCTTTTTCCAAAGTAGCAAACATTGGAAGGAGGGGATATTACCATTCGTTTGGCTAATTGGCAGCATGATTAGCGATTCAATCAACAGTGCAGATAATCAGGTAGTGAACACTCTTCTACAGCATGAGGGATTATTGACATCTATTGTACAATGGATTTTCTGGAAGGAATATCGGCCGGATATTGTGAAGGTGCTCGGTATGAAAGAGTGTGCAGCCATTACTGAGTTGGGGAGGAATATCGTGGGTATGTTAGTGAATGATACATATCAAATAAGGGATACGATAGGATTGACAGTCGAATGCAAACAGCTCATGTGGTCTATCGGGACGACGCCTATCGTTAGTAGAGAGTATGACCAAACGTGTATGACCTCATTAAATGAGGGTTTCATACATCGTACAAAGGAGGCGAAGAGCGAAAACCTGTGTCATGAATTATTGCTTCTCCAAGTTCTTGTCACAGATATAGACTGTGTTGACAAAGGTATCATTACATCTCTGGTTGATTTCGGTCTCAACTTTACATCCGACTACAATAGTTCTGCAATCGTAGCAGGATTATCGAGTTACTGTTTGAAGCAAAGTGACACCCGGGTTGCTTTTGCCATTCGTGCTGGTTTGATTGAGATGTGCTTGAACTTCATTGAGCGATTTGGAAGAGATGACTTCTTTAAAGAGGGTAAACACTCATTTTGCCATTGTCTGGAGAGTATCTTCACCACTATAAACACTGTATCATTGCATCAGAAGACTGCAAAGGCAATCAGGAGTAAACGACAGGATATTGAGAGAGCATTGGCTCGACTTGAAAAGAAAGGCAAAGTTGAGAGGGCATTAGCTGGTATGACGAATGATATGAATGATGATGAAAATGATTGCAGTTGGTTATTATTAAACATGGTCCGATCGATTCTCAATCTCAATGGTACATATTGCTGTTGGTGCAACAAGTCACTTACCAAAACAGAAGCGAAACAATGCTATGGCTGCCACCGCATGTCGTACTGCTCCAAAGCTTGCCAGAGGTATGATTGGCTGAATGGCCACAAGCATACATGCAATGAGTCATACACTGATGAGAAAGTAGGCCAATTTCAAGGCAGACTTCTACCAACGATTAATAAGCAATTTATACCAGAAGATGAGAGAGACGCTGCTAAGTTGGGCGAGCTTGAAATTAACATTACAAAGATTCAGCTGAAACTATTTCTCGACAATGCTGAGACAATCCTAAGCGAAGCAATTTCCTTAGATCTTGATTTATGCGATTGTGTTGTTGCGTTTGACCTGAGTTATTGTCCTCTGCATGTCAGTGTAATGAAGTACACTACATATTACAACATCACTGGGATGCGGGAAGGCTTTGAAAAGAGTAGATCAAAAGATAATATCACGTGCGTTTACCATTCTCGTGTCTGTATTAGGGAATTAGATAAGGGTTATTATACCCTCGCTATGCAAAGATTGTTTCCAAATGAGTGGTTGATATCAAAGGAAAGATAGTTGGAAGGAGATAAGTCAGGTAGGTAAGGGTTTGGAAGTGGAAGAATTAGCTATTCACGAATCTTCCCTCTAAAGAAATAGAGTTGAATAGACACATGGCATAGAAGCAGAACACTTCATAACTCATAAACTATATATATTACTCATTCACGTACTATCTATCTTATCACCTACACCGCTAGATCAAAAAGTACACATCTATGATCAATATCAAAAAGTTCACATCTTATGCGCAAAGTCAATTAGGCACATCTTATGCATATAAAGTCAATTTGACTGTCTACACTGAAAGCACAACCACCGGACTACTGCTATAACATTAGGATGGCTGCTTGATATCTCTACCTTAACTAAACTCTTATCTTACTTACATTTTGATACTCTGCACCACCCGACTACTTCCTTCTATGCACATGACTCATTTGTTCTGTTTCATTAGCCACTCTAGAGGAACAATCTTCGCATGATGATCACAATCACAATCACATATCTAATGTCAAAGATACTGCATGATAACATCCTTTACTGGTCCCGGCACCTCCACACGGCGTGCCTCACGATCAGTAGTGTCTTGCTTGATATTTGCCTTCCACAATGCCAATTCAAATATTGCTGTAGCCTCTTTTCTTTCATAGTAAGCAATCAATCCCTCAACCTTGGACAGCTTTTCTCTATCTAAATCTATAACATCATCGAAAACTGCCCATTCAGTTTCTATCTGTCGACTCACGGAAGGAATGACGAGCTCTCCACCCCGCCATTCTACTGCAGGGATATCATCCATCTTGGCCTCTATATCTCTTTGTCCAGCCTGAATGATATTGTTCAAGCGAGTAGAAAGGCTAGGGAACTTGAATCTTTCCAGCGACGAGCATCCTCCAAATACTTTAGATCCGATTCGTACATCCTCGTTATGAATAACTACCTCCCTCAAGCTAGTGCAATCTCCAAAGGCATGATAATCAATATCCTTGACAGTCGATGGTAATACAATACTTTGCATCGATCTACAATTTGCAAATGCTTTGTATCTAATCTTCACCAATCCCTCATTCAGCATTACATCCCGTAAGTCACTACAGCGATCAAATGCTTGTACACCAATATCCTCAACAGTGGATGGGATTGTAATGCTTTGCAATGTCCTGCAGCATGTAAATGCTCCTGTGCATATCAATTTTAAACCCTCCTGAATTTCTACCTTTCTCAAATCACTACAATCTGCAAATGAACAATAGCCAATCTCCAAAATGGTAGAAGGAATGACAATGCTTTGCAATGAAGTACACTTATCAAAGGCGAATTCTCCAATCTCTCTAAGTCCGACATTTAATACAACTTTTTCCAGCTTGCTGCAATCTTGAAAAGCATAAGCATCAACTTTCGTTAGAGTAGAAGGCATTGCAATACTTTGTAACGATGTACATCCACTAAATGCATTCAGCATTATTACCTGCAATCCTTCGTTAAACACTACCTTCTTCAATTGTTCACTTTGCATAAATGCACCTTGACTAATCCTCTTAACACTAGGATGACAACGTACACCAACAACATCCTTTGGTATTCTCTGTACTCCATTGTCCATTCCCATATACTCAAACTGTACGCTGATCTCTCCTTCCCCTTTACTCATCTCTGCCGAGTACCGTAGTTTTGACTTTTATAATGATGTGTGTTGTTGATGTTTTTGTTCGTGAGCATAAATAGGGATAAATGATCAGGAGCGATAAAAGTAACTCTGTGGTTATCCAACAATTGCAAATATCAATACTGCTTTTTAATTCTTTTATTGTATACAGTAGATGCGTTGGTATATATCTATTACTTTTTGTGCATATGATGTGCACAAAAAATATCGTATCAACTTTTTCTTTGTGTGCAGTAGTTGCAATATGTTTGGATACGTCGTAACACTACGGAGTGTTATATAATGATATTGTTCTATTGTATTGTACACGTGTGTATACGATGGCTTGCTATGTGTACGCTATCGGTATTATACTTATGTGAACACAAGATGTCCACAAAGTTTAACACATTTTTTTGCTACTTTTTTGTATTATTGCAATGTATCTATGCAATAGAGCGTGCGTAGAGTTTTCTATATATCTTCTAGTTGTTACTGGTAGTACTGAGATGATATCAGAGCGTTTGTATGGTGAGTTATAACAGAGTTAGCGGCCTATCCTATTGAGCACCGAACCCGGGCCTTGACTCTAGACATTCCACTTGTAAGCATCTCAGAGCATAAACCAAACTCAGACAAAATATCCATATTCGTCTTTATCTGCGCTTGGAGAGTGTTCTTGCAGAGCAGAAAGGGTATGCTGGTCTTATTTTGTGCATAGTTCACTCTTCGTACTCTCATTTTCATCAGGGAAGGGAAAAGGGAAGTTAGTATGCATATCCTTCTGTGTAAAAGATGAGGCATTCAGATTTATGTACTTAATAACTTAATCAATGTATTTGCAATTTGCTCTGAATCTTTTCTATTCTATTCATAGTATGGCGAGTCATTAGCTGCTGCTGCTGCATCTCTCGCATCACTCTTAATCTCAACAAGGTAAGCTTGATAAGCACGTAAAGCATTTGCATAATCTTCTTTTGTTGCATGTTTATCCGCATACAATTCTTGAATTGCTGTTAACGAGTTACCGTGTCCACTCTCAACTGCAATCATCCAGTGCTTCAATGCCCTATCATTATTACCTAAATTCGCCTCATCAACTCCAACATTATACCTTGCCCCTGTACACCCCCTCATAGCTGCCAGTTCCCAATAATGCTTAGCCTTCTTCTTATCCACTGTCACTCCATCCCCTTTGCAATAAAAAGTACCGATGTTATTATAAGATGCGGCATGTCCATGTTCTCCTGCCCTATGCCAAAGCCCTAATGCCTTCCCATAATCTTGGGATAAACCATTCATCCCATTAGCATAGTATAATCCCATAATACAGATCGCCTCGATATCCCCAATGTCCACTCGTTTGTTCATCCTTCCAATGTCTTCGTCTGATCTGGCATCTGGAGTTCGACAAAAAGGGCACTTTTCATTATCAACTTCATTCCCTTTGTCATCATAAAGAGGCGCATAAACACAACCACTGCATATCATCTTTCCACAACATGTCATGTATATACGTCCCGTATGAATCGAAGGCATCCGTATGAAGCAAATTGGACAATCTCCGTATTCTGGTGGTGGTCGCTTAAATAATAACTCATCATGTAACTCGGCAGCACGCTTCTTACATGCCTTCTTGTGTTGTGGCCGATGGGCGATTTGGCATTCTCTACCGCAATACTTAACCATCTTACACGCCGTGCACGCCTTTAAACTATTTGTATTCTCTTTGCTTTCACCACAATTGGCACATATATCAGCTAATACATTATCAGTATCATCTTTATTATCGGTAGAACTCATACTTGTAAGAGTTCTATCGTTATGATATACTTTTCCGATTATACGGCGTGTATTATTATATACCCGTATCTAACAGGGTATTAATTATTGATATATTCTAATGTAACGTACGTGTATGAGATGGCTTGTGTGTATTTGATGTGTTGGTATATCGTACCTCTAACTTTTTGTGCATATGATGGGCACAAAATCTTATATCAACTTTGTTATATACTTTTTGTGTAGTTGCAATATATCTGGATGTGTCCTAGCACTACGGAGTGTTATATATTGATGATATTCTTTTTAATGCGATTTATATGTATACGATGGCTTGCTATGTGTACGATAGTGTACGATGTTGTTGCATGAACACAAGATGTGCACAAACAACACAATTTTCTAGATTCTACTTTTTTTATGTTGTTGCAACGTATTGCACCGTATTGAGCGTGCGTAGAGTTTTATGTATATCGTTTAGCAGTTAATATTTGTAACAATATGATACCGGAGTGTTTAAAGAAGCAGCCAGCAGCGGCCTCCATCCTATTTCATGGCGGTCGCGCGTCAAATTCTGTCAAATACAAAAATGACATTCCACTTGTAAGCCAATTCATCGTCGATTATCCACTTATCATTGCACATTGAATGGTAGTTAGGACAGGGGAGAGGCATTTTATAGGGGAAGTTATGGAAGATAGTTGTCGTGTTCTGATAAGTCTAGAATTGATTGCAATATAGAATTAGAGCGTATTTCCAGACATATGATGTGTACTTTTCTTCTAATCTGAATTATAGTTGCAGGATATGATGGTACGTGAATAGATAGCGAGCTTAATCACTTATTCTAATAGTATCTATACCGATCATTGGCTGCGGCAGCTTTATCCCTCTGGCTACTCTTAATCTCACTCAAGTACGTCTGATATGATTGTAATGCTTTCATATAATCTTCTTTCGATGCTTGGCCATATGTGTATAACACTTTGATTCGCTTCAAAGAGTCATCGTACCCACCCCCTACCGCTATCATATAGTGTTTGAGTGCTCTATTCACATTGCCAGCATTTTCCTCGTCGACACCTAGAATGTGTCTTGCCTCTACATTCCCCCTTATAGCTGCTAGCTTCCAATAATGTTTGGCCTTTTCCTTGTCAGCTTCTACACCTCTACCATTAAGATAAGCGCAACCAATACTACAATATGCGTCAGCATATCCAAGCTCTGCTGCCCGATTATAGAATTCTAATGCCTTGGCATAGTCTTGTGTAAATCCATTCTTTCCATGATAGTAGAAACATCCTTGAATGTGGATTGCAGTGGCATCACCAGCTTCTATTCGTCTCTTCACCATTTTGTCTGACTCCTCATCTGATCTAGGTGTTGGAGTTCTACAAAATGGACACTTTTTATTATCAACTTCATTGCCTTGGCTATCATACAGAGGTGCATGGATACAACCACTGCATATAACTCTACCGCAGCATGTTTGGTATTTACTACCCGTGTTTGTCAAATACGGCATTCGTTGGAAGCAGATTGGACAATCTACGGACGGTGGTTGTTTGAATAGTTCTATATCATGTAACTCAGCAGCACGCTTCTTACACTCCTTCTTGTGTTGTGGCCGATGGGCGATTTGACATTCTCGATTGCAATATTTAACCATATGACATGCCGTGCACGCCTTTAAACTGTCGGTATTCTCTTCACCTTTACCACAATTGGCACATATATCAGCTGATACCTCATCAGTGTCATCTTTATTATTGGTAGAACACATCTCTATTGAAAATTTGGTATGTATTGCTTTACGAGACAAGATAGTAAATAATAGCGTAATTGTACTGCGTGTTAATATGCAGATCAAACGAGGTATTGCTATAATATACTGCTGCTATTGTCTATTCTAATTTGGCGTGTACGCGTGTGATATGGCTTCTGTATTTGATGTATACCTTTGTGTGCATAAGATGTGCACAAATCTTATCAACTTTCTCTTATATTTTTTGTGTAGTTGCAGTATATTCGGATGTGTCAATAGCCCTACGGAGTATTAAATATTGATACTATTCTTTCTAATGCGTTGTGTATGTATACGATGGCTTGTTGTGTGTACTGCGATATTGGTATAATACGTCTTTATGAGACAAGATGTTGCACAAAATTTAACACTATTTTTGTCTCTACTTTTTTGTATTGTTGCAATATATCTATGCGATATTGAGCGTGCGTAGAGTTTTCTATATATCAACTAGTTGTTACTGGTAGTACTGAGATGATATCAGAGCGTTTGTATGGTGAGTTATATAGAGCAACGCCACGCCTCCAATTGCATCTCGAAATCTCAAAGTTGTCACATTCCACTTGTAAGCATCTCAGAGCAAAAACTAATTCATCACAAAAAATCTCAATCTCGCCATGGCCAAAGTAATTGCAATAGCCTAATACACGTCTACGTTAGCCAATTAACCGCATATACTATTGCAATATCCGCATCATTTACTAGTTTACAAGATATATAATATCTACGCACGATACACCGCCGTCTCTAGCGTACATCTTCAACAAGCTCTTTTGCAAACTTTGTAAGACGGTGCACCTCTACGCCCTATCCTACCTCAATCAAACAATACAATATACGCCCATTCAATCAACAACTAAACTTACATACTTACCATAAATTACTGTTACATATATTAAGTAAGATCATCAGTATAAACGAATCAAAGCTAGTAGTTGATGTTATATTTAAGTATGGTATCATCTAATAAGAAGAAAAGAGGACAACAACGCAAGGCCGCAAAGGCAAACAAAGAGCAAGAATTAGTTACTTTTATGACAAGGGGCATTCGTAAGGCTGGTAAAACAGCAACAATAGGATTAGTACACCCTGATTGTAGGCTATCTACTAATGAAGATTTGAGAGGGACAAAAGTTAATATCATTATCGAGGTTCTTCCAGTAGTGCTCAACTTTTTGAAACGGTGTGAACACGAGACATTTCATCAAGTAGTGGCTAATGTGGGAGGGGATCTACAAACACCGGATACATGGATTGAAGTTCTTTTTAATGGTGCAAAACATGTACCATCGTGTAGGATGCAAATTACCGAGAGTATTAGTCCATTGGTCAGTTGTATGTGCAATGATACGGAACGTCTCTTCTTCAAAAGTAACAAACATTGGAATGAGTCAATTGCCTCCTTTGTTCAACTAATTTCGACTATCGCATGCCATTCGATCCACGATAAGGAAGAGATTTTGACTGACACACTATTCAAGTATGATGGATTACTTACGTCGATTGTACAGTGGGCTTTCTGGGGCATGGGGGATAGGCCCGATATTGCAAGGGATCTACAATCGGAGGAAATCTCACACATTCGTTTGCTTGGGTCAAAGACTACAGAAATAATCGTTTGTTCAGATAATTATGTACGAGATGAAGCGGGATTACTAACTGAAAAGGGCAAAAGTGTATTAGATATTGTTGCTACCACGCCATTTGTAAGCAAAGGATTTGATCCAACATGTATGGTCTCGTTCGTTGCTGGGTATATAAGACAGCTTAAGAACGATCGGAGGAAGTCACAAGATGACTTTCTCATTCTCAAGCGTTTGATAGGAGAGGCAAACTCTGTGGACAAAGGAGTCGTCTCAGAACTCATCGATTACGGGTTGAGATATGCATTAGATCATGAGTCAGCGTGCTTTGTTGCAGACATATCACATGATATGCTCTATCGGGTAATCAAGGATAGTGAGCAACAACATCTTACCGTTTGTGCTAGCACTGGCGCTGGTCAAATCATTGCTCTCAGCAGTGATACCCGTATTGCTTTTGCCATCCGTTCTGGTATAGTTGAAATGTGTCTGAGTTTCATTGGTAGTGGAGGGAGTGTATCAAATGTCTTACATCAATATATTGGGTATATATTCAGAAACATTCATAAAATCGTATTACATCAGAAGACTGCCAAGGCTGTTAGAAGCAAAAAGACGGTAATTGAAGAACAGTTGATACGAATACAACAGAACACAATCATCACAAGCAACGCCGGCTGCATTCGGTTGTTAGATATGGTTAGGTCAATTCTGAATCTCAATGGCTCATACTGCTGCCGCTGTAACAAGTCACTTAGCAGAACAGAGGTATTGCAATGTAATGGCTGTGGTTGTATGTCATACTGCTCAAAAGCTTGTCAAAAAGAAGATTGGTTGAATGGTCATAGTGTTACTTGCTGCAGGTCATTTACCAATGAAACGGCCGGGCAGTTTCAAGGCATGATTCTTCCTCCAGGGACACGGACACCAGATAATGAACAAGATGCTAGAAAGATGGAGGAGCTCGAGAAGAATATCACAATGATTCAGCTGAAGCTGTTCCTCGATAACTCGGAGACAATTTTACAACAAGCAGAGGCTTTAGATCTTCTGCTGTATGATTGTGTTGTATGGTTTGATCTATGTGAGTGTCCTCAGAAGGTAACAACGAAGATCTATACAGACTCGTTTACCGAGGCTGAAGAAAGGAAAGGCTTTGAAGAGAGCCGATCAAAACAGAACATCACATGCTTTTACATTTCGAAATTCAACCGCAATGCTTCTCCTTTTTTTAGTCAGAGATTGTTTCCTCATGAATGGTTGACTAGCAAGAGAGTCTAATGATCGAAGGCAAGTGTTGATTTGAGTAGTAATTGATTCGTCTTCTAAAGAAGAGAAACATAGCTGTCTAATCAATAGATTACCTACTTATCGTTTGTTGCTTTCTATCTATATACACTTGCTCTTCGAGGATACACTGAGATGTGCACATCTTATGCACAAGATTCCTATCAAAAAGTGTATATCATATGCACAATATACCCCAATGGCAGCAGTATACGAGGTAAGAGAAGAAGTCTAGACTAGTGATTCCATACTCGACTTAACTCCTGTTCTTTTGCAAATGGGAACTTCGACAAAATAAGCTGCATCATCTGCTCCTTCTTATCAAGAGAGGCCATGAATGCCAAAGCATCTTGGCAAGTCTCAACAGTAACGCCTCTAACGTTCAACTTTGAATCCAATACCAATGATGCCGCATCGTCACTTGATCCTACATTGGCAGATATCATAGCCTTGGCCACGGCAACTCTCATCGATAAAGAGGAGAGGGGATCTGCCTTAACATCATCGACTGTTTGTTGTACAAAGTCTGATAACGATTTGCCATTGATTAGTTGAGGAAAGTCAGTAGTGATGACTTCTTCTGATGCAGCATGGCCCTGCTGACTACTTCGTTTGGATAGTTGTTGAGAAAAGTCAACGATACACGAGAATAGTTCATGGCTGTTTGGATCGATAGACTTCATTTTGTATAGTGCCTTTTGAGAATAGAGGGTGTGTTGGTTAGTACGTTTTGATATATATAGTATACGAACATCATATAAGCTATACGCTACTAACCTGCAATGCCATTAACATCTTCCCCCGACGTACTGATACTTCGTAATGTAATACCCATGCCGACATTCTCTTGGGGGCATGACGAACAAGAGTAGAAGCATACTTCTTCGCCTCCTCGAGATGATCAAGAGCTAGCAATTCCTTCCCCTCAGGATCTTCATTGATAGCATGTGGCTTGGCCTTCTTCTTGTTGTTGGACGACTTGGCCTTATTATCAGTATCTCCTCCCTTTCCACCACTAGCACCAGCCTTGGCCTCTAATGCCTTCTTCTTCTTACGGGCAATGTTCTTCGCCTTCTTACGTTCGGCAGGTGTCATCTTGGAGTAGTCGGGCTCTTCATCTTCTTGACTCTTGGCAGGGTTGTCAATAAGATGGAGGTGGAGTTTGATAACCTCCTCGGCTGCTCGGCCATAGTGTGGCAAACCCCACAACTCATCCTCGAACTTAAGGAGTTTGCAATACGCTCGGAGGGTAACCTTACGGATACAATACATATGAAAGTCGAACTGATCCTCATGAAAGTCTTCGTAATGTTTGATCACCTCCACTGTTGTTAAGGTGCGGGTACAGATGAGTATGAGAATAAGAAGATGGTGATTAGTCAGTGCACCTTCGATATAAGCAACGAACATTAGACACACATGATATGTCATCACAACTACTTACTATACTTCCTCAAACTTTTACCCAACTCTCCCTTCTTCCTTAAACAATCTGCCAATTCCAATTCATACCACGTACATTGCATATCATACAAGTTCTGTTCCGCCGGTCCACCCTCTCGTGTAAACATTGATATACGTTGTAATGCCTCCTCGTTACGTCCAGCTCGTAGTAATGTTTTGGTAGTTTGATTATTAATATAACGATCTTGATGATCTAAATCACGTCCGGCATCAACAACTGTGGCAGCCTGTTGTATATCACCACCGCATTCAAGTAACCGTGCCTTTAATTCATAAAAGTCCACGGCCGTGGGTGTATGTTCAATACATTTATTGATTAATGTAATACCTTGGGCATATTCACCAACTTGTTCATGTAATATACTTCGTAAATACCATGTCCATAGTAATGCCGATGGTTGAACATCTTCCGTACTGTCGTTATTATTGGGAAAGGTATTACTTTCAGATAAGGACGTGATGTAGGAATCAACCAAGTCTACCAACAAACGATATGTCGAATGGGATTTAACATCGACAGGATCCTTGGCTAACGTATATCGAGTCTTACCATTTGGTTCAACCTCTTCCATCATTAGATACATGCTACTCAAATCGGATCCTAACGAAGGCACACCCTTGATAATTTGACGTTGACAATATTGATTAATGGCTGATTTGTATTGTTCACTTGACGTTGGTAATAGGGTTAGATGAATACGTTTGATACTTGGTGATCGAGGATAGGTTGATAATAGGCTGCCGGTATTGGTATCCGAGGACGCTGCCGTGCCATCCCCACTTCCACCGTAGGCAGTCAGTAACACACTACGCTCCTCATCAGTCAATACACGATATGTTACCAAGGTAGACGTCCCACGTAACTTACTAACCTCGAGCCATTCACCACGGCTACTCTTCAACAAGGCGCACATGTATGCCGAATGTACGACATGATCTTCAGTCGATCCTCGATCGAATAATAATTGCACAGTATCCTTAGCCTCATCAAACTGTGCCAATTGCAATTGATAAGATAATTTACTCATTAACCATCCCGTTTCATCCACAACAATTGGACGAATCTTATCCAAATGCTGTAATGCTATACGAATTCCACCCAAGCCATCTTCGTTATCGTCGTCACCATCACCCTTTTCATCCCCACCACCATTTGACGTTTCACTTAAACACAAGTTTTTATACATTGCCAATTCGGAACTTTCAAAACATTTCGTAAATTCCACAGCCATTTCCTTGTCTAATGTATCAATATACGAATCTAATATCCCAACAGCACCCTCTGGATTACCACTAACATGTACACTCAGTGCATAGGTTAACCAATGTATTTTATGATTAGGACGGATAGTTAGAATTTTTAGACGAGTTTCTTGAAATCCTGTTAAATCACGCATTTGTATTTGTAATAATCCTAAATCACGTAGAATTTGTAAGTTATCAATATCAATACGGAGTGCTTGTTTGTACGCCTTGATTGCCTCATTGTAATTTTGCGACGAGCGATGTAATAAACCGTAGACGTGCCAACAGACGTGTGAGCTAAGTATGGATGAGGCGAAGCCGGGTGTAATTGAATGGTGTGTATATTGATTTGAGAGGGTGGCGTGTGGTATAATAAGAGAGAGAGAAGTATGTATATTTATTAGTATTACATACTAATATATATACACTTAAAATAACCATAGCAATAGAATACAATGCACAGCACAGCGGCGGCCACACAACACGAACAATACAACAACAATACAATATAGCACACAATACTCGGCCTCGGCCTCGTATAGACGTACCGCATATCCTTCATTAAACCCAACTTGACCAATTCAATCGCCTCCTTCTTCTTTTCAGCAACACTACTTTTTAAATCCTCCTTCTCACTACTACTATCACCACTTCCACCACTTTTCTTATTCTTATCACCCTTCATACTATCAACACCAACTATACCTGAATTAGCCATGGCATTCACAATTAATCCCTTCATACATAATGTTTCACCATGGTTTGGATATCGTTTTAGGATTAGGTCTGCATTTTTAATTGCTTTTTTTAATTGTTTCGATTCATAGAATTTGATGACATTTTTGAAGAGGTCGGCTTCTTTTTTTGGTAGTGGTCGTCCTTGTCCTGATTGTGGATCATCATCTTTGGAGGGTGGCATTTACTTTTTATGATATGGCGGCGGCGTATATATTCGCACGATTATTATATACCTTAAACTAATAAATGATGCGGATATTGCAATAGTATAGATGGTTAATTGGCTAGCGTAGACGGTGTATTAAGCTATTGCAATTATTACTCAATGGCCACAAGATTTTGAGATTTTGTGATATGAATTTGGTTTTTGCTGGAGATGCTTACAAGTGGAATGTCATAATATCAATTAAATACGTCAATAAAAACAAAGTTGTTTGCAGTAGGAGGCCGCTAACTCTATATACCTCGCCGCGTATACACTCCAATATCATATAATTACTACCATTAGCAACTATACAATATACACAATAACCTACGCACGCTCAATACTGTGCAAATACATTGCAACAACACAAAAAAGTAGCAAGAAAATTGTAACACAATTTTGTGCACACTTGCGTTCATAAAGCTATACTATCTACCAATATCCACACAGCTATCGTATACATACACAACTAATTAAAAAGAGTAGTGTCAGTATAGAATAATCCGTAGGGCTACGACGTTTCCAAGCATATTGCAACTGCACACAAAAAGTATAAGAAAAAGTTGATACGATAATATTTTGTGCACATCATATGCACAAAAAGTAATAGGTATATATTAATATACACACCAACACATCTAATACACACGACATCTCACACGCGTACACGTACGTCGCATTCGAATATAACAATAGTAATCTATAATATATTAGGTCGCAGTACATTCGAGATATCATATAGAAGAAAAGTACAAAAACAAAAACATAGTACACCTCAACATCTTGTACAGAGAATAGTATGAGTTCTACCGATAATAAAGATGATACTGATCAGGTATCAGCTGATAATATATGTGCCAATTGTGGTAAAGGTGAAGAGAGTACCAACAGTTTAAAGGCGTGCACGGCATGTAGGTTAGTTAAATATTGCAGTAGAGATTGTCAGGTTGCTCATCGGCCTCAACATAAGAAGGCATGTAAGAAGCGTGCTGCCGAGTTACATGATGAGAAATTCTTTAAACAGCCACCAAGGTCAGAAGATTGTCCAATTTGTTTCCTTCGTATGCCTTCATTGTGGACGGGTAGTTCATACATGACATGCTGTGGAAAGATATTATGCAGTGGATGCATTCATGCACCGGTCTATGATGACCAAGGGCATGTAATTAACGAGGAAATTTGTCCGTTTTGTAGAACTCCAGAGTCCAGATCAGACAAAGAACACAATGAAAGGATGAACAAACGAATGGAAGCTGGGGATAGCAACGCGTTTTGCCATGTAGGATATTACTATTATGAAGGTACGTACGGGAATCCACGAGATTATACCAAGGCATTATAGAACTTTGGCATAGGGCAGGAGAACTTGGTAGTGCCACATCTTACTTTAACATCAGTACTGCTTATGATAATGGTAGAGGTGTGATAATGGACGAGAAGAAGGCTCGGCATTACATGGAACTGGCAGCTATGATGGGGAATAGAGGCGAGGTACAATCTAGGCAATTTGGAGGCAATAGCTGGTAATATGGATAGAGCTATCAAACACTGGATGATCGCAGTTGAGAGTGGAAACGGTAATTCTTTGACGGCAATTCGGAAATTGTATGCGGATAAACATGCAACTAAAGAAGATTATGCAAATGCTTTGCATGCTCGTCAAACATACCTAAGTGATATCAAGAGTGAACAAAGGGATAATGCTGCTGCTGCAGATTGCAAATACATTGATTATTAGATTATATTTATATTCGGGAATTTATTATACATATATAATCTAAATGCCCCACCTTAACACTACAATCATATGACCTCACACTTAACCTAATGTTCGGCATGCCCCTCCTCTACTCTACATTAACCAATGGTAACTTATTAACGGCAACCTTCATAGTCCGTTTCAATTGTTTACGAAAACTACCACGCTCTTCTTTAAGCTTGTCAATCTTTAAATGATTCCTCTTGGATGTATTCTCCAACATGTTTAGTTCTTGTTGGATGTATATTAACTTAGATCGTGTTGTTGCTATTTCAGCGTTGGTTGATGCTACTTGTTGCAAATATATTAGATTTGTCCTTCTTTAATGCTTGATACTCGGCCTTGGCCACTTCACGTTCGTCGACCATTAATTGAGATAAGGATCTTGTTAATTCCTCACGTTCATAGACTAATTGTATCCGTCTACTTCGTTTCTTCTTATCAGCCTGCTTTAATTGGTTAGACGTACGATACTTTGTTTTAATTAGATTCCGTTTTGTATCTTCCAACTTTGCATCGTATGAATCTTGTATTGCTAATATTGATTCGGCACTGTCTTGTAAGGCTGCCTCAAAATCTAATTGTTGTTGTGATATGGCAGCGGCTGACTCTTGCTGGATTGCTTGTTGATTGAGTAACTCTTGATTGATTGCATCTAGACCGAATGATTCAATTGGTTCGTTTAGTTGATCAATACTGCGTTGTAGCTCCTTTTCACTGTCAACTAACTGTTGTTTATATGAGGATACGGCATATCAAGAGCTATATCCTCTTCCTTCATATCAGTCTCGTATACACCCTTTGCAATCTTGAGTTCCTCCTTCTTATCAATCGTAATTGTTTAAAGGCCATAGTGTTAACTTGCCATTGTACGAGTGTATAAGCGAATAACATCAATGCCTAGGCGGCAGCAGTTTTCACTATGACCTCTACGATGAAAGACTCATTTTTAACATGGATACCAGATTCGACATATTCTTTCTTTGTTGAATTTGAGTCTTTCACTTTGAGTCCTAGTGATGCCAGCTGTCTACTAGGCATTGATGTTGAATTGAGTCTT
>Ga0214481_100444_pt1 | contig 21337 bp, 15 predicted proteins | sample M1_20Mar14CPVII9_4_FD_165057 | JGI IMG/M metagenome (GOLD analysis project Ga0214481, IMG submission 165057) | Marine eukaryotic communities from Monterey Bay, California, United States - M1_20Mar14CPVII9sort6BwellG10 | ecosystem: Environmental > Aquatic > Marine > Unclassified | place: USA...
TGTCAACAATCACAGTTGTATCCTTCTCTTCCTCATTTTGTTCAACACCATTCTTTGTCTTCTTCCTTTTCTTTTTGGATGACGATGGCTTGTCCTCAGCTGCCTCGTCATTAATCAAGCCGTCTCCATCATACATCAAAGCTTTGTTACAATCAGATCCATAACATGTCATGTTCATTGGTTGGTTTGTTTGACCAATAGTTATAGTCGGCTCAATTTGAGTATCTTCATGCCATTCATTCCATGAGTTTACCATCATAAGTCTATTAGATGTATCTGTCAAGTCTAGTGATTTTTGAATACTTGTACGAAACAGAGATCCCTCTTCGCAAGTCTCACAAAGCTTTCTCGACAATGCAGGATGATTCTTTTCGTATCGAACTCCTCTATCATTGTAGCCAGGACTCACTGCTGGTATGAATGAGCAATCGCCATGTCTTTGAGTCTCTTCTTTCCACTGTCTATTTCGCTCTGCCAGGTCGTTTAGTCTGTTCATACCAGCATAACCCGATGGCCTTCTTAAGTTGCCATAGATGTCATAATTTGTGACGGCATCGAGTAGATCAAAGGGTTCATACGTTTTGCCATTGCTCGGTGCACTACTCATTACCTGATCGCCTATAATGTATAAATCATGACCACCATTGTCCATTGCAGCTTGTCGCATTTGACTGGTCACCAATTCTAATGTACCCTCTCTATGAAGTACTCGTGTTAAGTAGACAAACATTACGGGTCGGTTATCGATGCGGTAGTAGTTTGGATTATCAAAGTATGTATTTGCAATGTACTCGACATCTTGATAAAAAACATCAGTAATGTTGTGCTTCAAACCTCGTTTAACTCTAGCATTAGTCTCGTACAATAAAGCAATTCGTGTACCAGGTAGATCAGGATGTGGCAGGATAACATTCTTTAGTGTTCTGTCCTCCATGTAGTTTGGTCCCCACCAGCTAGAAGACAAGACAATACATGTTAGTTTTGCATCTCAGATATGTTTAGCATACATATATAAGTGACCGAACTCTTACCTGTTAACCCATAGATTAACATTTGCATATCTACTCCATTTGAGATGGTATTCTATTACTTTTGCCTTAGTATCATCGTATTCGCCAAGTAGCGGTAGTTGTGGTGGTTCCAAGTTTCTTCTCATATATCCTTCTCCATTGTGAAAGTTGTTTGAATGCCAAGGATAATAGTATACTCCAATTGTATACTTATCACACCACAATCTCTTTCTTTCTCCCGGCAAGTTAGTGGTTTCTTCATCTTCAGTTGATCCACTAGTGCCAAAGAAGACTCGATCATTCTTAGTAAAGCATCCTTTAGTGGGATGGTCGCCGACAATAATTTCTGTATCGTCGAACAATCCTTGGTTGTCGGCAAACTTTTGTTTACAATGTGTCGCAGTTTTGCATGCTACGGCATTATATGGTATACATTCTGTCAATACAATACTTAGGAAGATTACCACTGCTATCAATAACATCATAGTAGAGGTTAGTTGTTATAATGGTAGAGTGTTGAGTAGTGGAGATTCTTCATCTAATCACTCTTTTGGCGGCATGGTATCCTAAGAAACCTCACCTCTAGAGGAAGTCTAACTATTAAGTTATACTTTAGCTGCTTTCATTGTGCTCAATCCAACAGATTGAGTCTTTATTATTCTCCTTCCACTCCTCGACATTCTTGGCAAACGTCTGTGAAACGATCAGAGGCCAAACAATAGTAGCGTCGGCACTAATCTTGACCGGCTTTGCGGTAATACGAATCTTACCCCAACTAATAGCCTCATCTGGACTTGCACCACTATCACTTCCATCAAATTCATGTCCAGTGTTGATATATACCGAGTAGTCAGCTCCGTTTCGCATTAAGTTTGCATTACAAGTGTGGTGTTTCACTAGTCCGCCACCAAGTATGATTTGTCCAGTAGCATAACTTTGTACACTCAAGTCATTGATACCACGAATATCTCTTGCAATATCTAACATAAAACCAGGACGTTTGTATGAATGAAAGAATATCATATCACCTACACTTCCATCAGTTAATGCAGGACAGAAGACTGGTATGTTGTTCTTATATGCCCAATACAGTACACTCTCTTCATTGTTGATTTCTTTTCCAAGACGAGCAATAACTTCAGATGGTGTGAATGCAAATGGTTTCAATGGTTCTGCGTCTTTGTCATAATCTTTCCTAGCAGCAAATTTTCTAGCCTGCTCCATCCACTTGGCATCTTGTTCATCATGCATCTTTGTAATGAGCGGTGCCATCCAATCTTCAAATTTGCAATAGTTTTTATTTGGTACTAACAGATTACCAATACGTTTAATAACCTCACGTTGTCCACATGATATCTGATTTGATGTATATGCAAAGAATATCCTAGCACGTATATTGGCACGCAGTTTAGGATCTTTTAATGCCTCATCATCTCCTTCTTTCCATGGTACATCTGATAATCTCCATTTTCTCATTCGTTCTACTTCTTTAATTGCTTCTCCTACGTTGGTTGCTTGGAAACCTGTGGATAGCATGGATTTCATTATTGCATCAATAGAGTTTGGTGATGTTTGAAAGTCGTGTCCTTTGCATATTGGATGATCATCTGGCATCTATTATTGTAGAGTTGACATGTGCATGAGATATGATTTGTTCAAAAGTTGAGCACATGATGTGTGCAAAGATAAATACACACAATGAACATAGCCTAGTATGTACTAGAACTTACCGATTCACTCTCTCCCAATACTGCAGATGCAGATACTGACGGAATGTGTGGATTGGCGCTCACAGCATTGTCAGCTGCAAGTGGTTGATATGTTAGAATCTCATCAGTTTTGTCATTTTGATTTGATGTCATGGTATCTTTTTATGATCGATATTTCGTCTCCTGCCACCAACTATAGATCTCAGATGGATATGCAAATAAAGAGCTGTATTAGACGAGCGATATGATATGTAGGCGTGCTATTGCTAGGTACTCTCTTACTCTTTGATAATGAAGATGGATGGTGGAGGCTGGAGAAGATGTACTTGAACTCAAACGGTACGAATAAAATTAGCTGCTTATAGTGGTTGTTTTGTGGTTTAATTGCGCCTTGAACGAGGCCAGGAGGAGGCCAGTGATTGCATATAATACTAAGAGGTTGCACTTGATAAAGATTGTACAGATCATAACGCGATCACTGTGTGATCAATTGCAATAATATAAAAGCTGCAAATATTGCTACCATATCTACTAACTCAAATTAAGGAGTAGATAATGCTCACCATATCATCATCTCATCGTAGAGTAATACGAAGATGGTTAATAAGAGGGTATGCGTTCACTGCAATATTGACCTATGGGATATATATGTTATCGTCTGAAAAACAACTCGCAAACATACTAAATGCTACATTTGATGTTGTCTCTAATCCAATTAGCCTCATTGATGGTGGTAATGATAGTATGAAAAGCAGTCAATATCACAAACACATATATTCAATAAAGAGTTACAACAATACTAACAATATCAGCAACAACAACAATATACGCATATCATTTCAATTACATGATCCAGAGAACAAGCCACTGCAAAATATATTCAATCCATATGTAACATGTCCATTAGGCAAGGTAATGGCAGGAAATAAACGAAGAAAGCACGAAACTGGTGAAGTAAGATCAGGAGAGTTGCCACCTACACTGAAACATATCGTTAATGTACGTGATATGAATGGTTATATACGAAATGGACGAGTATTAGACTTTACTGCATCCATCTCTACTGATTTAAAGATATTAATGATTGGTGACTCTGTCATGGTGCAGTTAGCTCAAGCGTTTGATGAATTGATAATAGATGAAAGTAATAGACAAAATAGAAAGACTGTCTGGGATGCTTGGCCTGGGCATGATGGTGGAACAGTCACAGCTCCAACTCGAGGTGGTGGTGTAAGTGCATTGTGGAGAATGACCGGCTTGTTATCGCAATCAAGAAAGGGTAAGCCACCGGCGAATAGTGCTGGTGGCGGCTGGAGTGATAAAGAGATCAATGCATTGACATCGTATTCCTACAATACTAGTAGTCAAGAAGGCAGCACGAGCAACAACACAACAACAATAGGTAACTTTGAAGTTGTAGTGCTAAGAGTAATGCATGGTTGGATAAAGGCTGATGAGATAACCCATGATCGCCTAGTTGAAGCTATTTCATTGTCTGGAGAGCTACTTGGAGCAAAGACGGTTGTGGTAATGACAGTACCATTTACAAACAATGTCTTGACTGAAGAAGAAATGGTAAAGGTATCTACAATCAATGATGACATACGAAGTATAGCAACAACATGGTCCTCAAGATCAGCATCATCAACTGGCGGTTTAAAACGTGTTCAGGTTCTCGAGTATGGTACATTTTACAATCATATTATATGGAGCAATGCTAGACATCTTGGATATAATGTATCAAATCCACTAACGGCAACACAAGATGTATTTGATATAGAAGGACCGTCTTTCCTCTTGGATAGATTACAAGACGGTCAAGCTTGGTCACCCAGTATACCAATGGTATGCAGTGACACTTCATCATTAGGTACAGAGAGAAAGATTTGCAATAGGAACTATCTCTTCTTGGACGGTATGCACATATGTCCCGAGAGTTTAGCAAGTCGATATTCGGTTGGATTGGCATGCTTAATTGGATGTGTTTACAATGAAAGAGAAGATACAACTACAAAAGAGGAGGATAGTATTAGAGAATGTGAACTTGAATGCAATGAACAATTCTTGTCAGTGATGCCAGTGCAAGAAAGTTGGGTTGATACAGATATAACATTAGCTTCTTTTGCATGACGAAGAATACTCTCAGCAACCCACGCCCTTGGCGATTTATTCCCAAACGGCTTACCACTAAAAAAGTGATATGTCAATCAACACACTATCTACTAGCGTAGAATTAGTAGTATTGCTATACCTCTCAATAGTAAACCGCAGAGAAGTATAGAATATCATCAATGGCAAACCAACCAAATCCAACAAATTTGAATCAAGCAACAATCCGTCATCAACCAACATCAATAACATTTGGCGTATACACTGATGATGAAGTTCGACAGCGTAGTGTAACAGAAATTGTTAGTTCTGTAGCCTATGATGCATTGCAGAATCCATTACCTAGAGGATTGTATGATCCATTATTGGGTCCGCCGGATAGTAAAGGGTAAGTAGATGTATTTATATTGCAGTAGTGATATTTGTTTGTGATGTGTGCATATGATGTGCACGTGATGTGTTCATATCTTTTTACTAACATCCATCAACAATACTTATAGAGGAGAAACATCATGTATAACATGCGGTCAAATCCAATCCCTCTGTCCAGGACACTTTGGCCACATCGAACTATGCGTACCAGTAATGCATCCCCTCTTCTTTCCAAAACTATTAATGTTGATGAAAATGAAGTGTCTATCATGTCATAATTTTAGATTGGGTGTACGTCAAACACGTATATTCGTTACTAAATTACATTTAATTGATGTAGGACGTGTGAATGAGGCATTGGAGTTAGATGATTTATTGGCTACTGTTATGAGTGGTGCGGGATGTGGAAGATTGGTGGAAGGAAAGGTTGGTGCCTCCAAAGCACAGATTGCTGCCAATGGTGGCAAGGCGATTGATGAGATATTAGATAAAAAGCTAGCCTTGGGACCACCCCCAACATCATCTAACAATGGAGGTTTGACATCACATGAACGATCAGCTCGACGACAAACATTAAAAGCATTTCAAAGTGCATGTACAAAGTGTATCAAATGTGCAAACTGTTCAGCATTCTCACCAAAGATACGTCATGATCAATTTAATAAAATGTTCCAAATACCACTAAGTGCAAAGGGTAAGAAGAGTAATTTGGGTAATAGGGTACGGATTCGTAGTGCGTGTAGTTTAGTTGGGGGTGGATTATATCCTGGTGAGGATAGTGAAGAAGAGGAAGAGGATTGGCCTGATTCGGAAGATGAGGTCATGGATGATGTTGAAGAGGAGGATAGTGATGATGATGAAGGAGACGGCTTGATTAATGACGAGGCAGCTGAGGACAAGCCATCGTCATCCAAAAAGAAAAGGAAGAAGACAAAGAATGGTGTTGAACAAAATGAGGAAGAGAAGGATACAACTGTGATTGTTGACAGGGAGGCCAAGCAAGACAACTTTATGAACAATCTCGAGATTGAGGCACAGTGTCGACTAACTTGGGAGAAACAGCCATTGATATGTTCCAAATTTTTTGGCTCAGCGCACTCACCCGAGATTGGTGAAGGAAGTGGTGGTATTCGTGATACCTTCCTTGATTCATCCTATGTTACCGATGACGAAGATAATACACGTCGCAATAGGCCACGATCAGTATCCAACGCTGAACTAATCCAAGGCGGAGGCAAGGGCTACTCAATCTTCTTCCTCCGTGCTATTCCGGTACCTCCGAGTCGATTCCGACCTCCCGTAATTATGGGAAGTACAACTATTGAACATGCACAGAACTTTTACCTCTCAAGAGTATTGGAGTTGAATGCTCAACTCCGAACGATGTTCAATGCAACGCATGAGTTTAATAGGGAAGAGGGTGAGCTTAAGAGTGCTCTAGCCAATAGTCATGATGGCACCGATACGGCCAGGCAACTAAAGAAGGTTCGTGATGATAAGGATAAGACACAAGCCAATCTGCTACGTGTTTGGGTTGAATTGCAAACTACGGTGAATTGCTTTATGGATTCGACACGAGATCCAAAGAGTTCAGGTGGAAGTAATGCACCCAATGGTATACGTCAATTACTTGAGAAGAAGGAGGGTATCTTCAGGAAGCACATGATGGGAAAGCGTGTGAATTATGCTTGTCGGTCAGTTATTTCTCCTGGAAAGTCCGCGTTAGTATTGTTTTATCTTGTGAATTCGTGTGTTCAATATAAAGACTCGGCGATTGGATACCTCATTTGGCCTTCATTAGCCTTTGTATGACTGCCTTTAAACCACATGTACTAACAAATGTTACCATCTCCTCTCTTCCATCTTCATAACCACGACAACGCGCATCTTCCAGATCCATACATTGGCACTAATGAAATTGGTCTACCATTAGCATTTGCCAAGACACTGACCTTTCCTACACCAGTAACATCATTAAACATTGGTAAGATGCAGTCTTTAGTACGGAGAGGACCAGATGAGTATCCTGGAGCAGTTTGGGTCGAATTCCCTACAGGGAGAATCAACTTGAGTAAGATGCCAGCAAATCGTCGAAATGCTATCGCTTCTAGGTTATTGAGTAGTGGTAGTGGAGTGGGAGTTGTAACAGTAGGACGGCAGTTGGTTGATGGAGATATGGTCTTGATGAATCGACAGGTGAGAAGAATAACTGTATTGTGATTCGCTGCAATAGAAAGAAGTTTGTTCCGATGATGAGATATTTTAGTCATGCACCACTCTGAATACATGACGATTATGACACACCTAATCGGGTGGACTCTATGTGTCTTGTTATCTGAGTTTGATGGGCGTTGAAAAATGCTCATTGGACTTGGATTCGGGCATTGTCTGTTCGTACAGAGGATACATAACTTACTCTCAATATATATTGAGGTTACCGATTTTCTTGCTGATGATATGACTGACCTATCGATCTCCTATCCATCTCTCTCTCTTTACACTTTAGCCTACATTGCATAAACCAGGTATCATGGCCCACAGAGTTCGTGTTTTGTTCAGTCCAACTCAAAACACTCTTCGAATGCATTATGCTAACTGCAACACATACAATGCAGATTATGATGGAGATGAGATGAATTGTAAGTCATGTTGCAGTCCATACTTCATTTCCACTCATACTGATTTGATATCATCTAACCATATATTTCTATAGGTCACTTTCCTCAAAGTTACCTTGCCACGGCTGAGTCTCATGTCATCGCCTCGACAGATGAGCAATTCATTGTTCCCACTGATGGTTCACCCCTACGTGGTCTTATTCAAGATCATGTTGATGCTGGTGTGAAACTGACGCAAATGAATACATTCATTGAAAAGGAAGAGTATCAACAACTCCTCTTTGCATCACTTGGAAGTCTTCCTGGCTTAGAGTTGCTCCGATCTGATGCCAACATTGAGCTACTGCCACCTGCAATTCGTAAACCCAAGGAACTATGGACAGGAAAACAAGTCATCTCTACTTTATTGAATCATTTACGAAAGGGTAATGATAGAGATGAAGACCCTTCGTTCAACTTTGAAGGTCTATCTATGGAACGGAAGACTAAAACTCCAGCAACTGCGTTCGGTGCATCCTATAATGAACACCTGGTTATTGTTCGTGATGGAGAATTAGTTCAGGGTGTTCTTGATAAAGCTGCATTTGGTGCATCAGACTTTTCTCTTGTACATGCAGTGTATGAAGCATATGGTCCAAGTCGAGCTGGGTTGATTCTCAATGCATTGGGCCGGCTTTTCACTGCCTACATTCAATACTACTCGGGACATTCTTGCCGGATGGAGGATTTGATTTTAACACCCGAAGCTGACGCAAAACGTCGTCAAATGGTCAAGGTATGATCTGATGTGGTCTGTGATGTGAAGGCTAATCTTGACCACTTTTGTATATACTCATTGTATCATAATCTTTTCTCCTTCTCTTTAAAACAGGAAACATACAGTATTGGATCTCGAGCGGCCAAGGCGTGGGCTGATTCTGATGGAGGAAAGGTTGAAATCCCTTCCCAAGCTGATAACCCCAAGGCTAAGCAACCACTGAAACCACACGAGAAGGCTGCTGTGGCTTCCAAGATTGGAAAGTTACTGTCAGGTGGTGATGGCAAAGAGAATGCTGCCGCACTTGATGGGTTCATGCAATCTCAGGTCAATCCATTGGCATCTGATATTATCAAACTTTGCTTACCTGATGGTTTGGCCGTGCCATTTCCAGAGAATACCTTTGGCCTCATGACCACTACTGGAGCCAAGGGGTCAATGGTGAATCAGTCTCAAGTATCATGCTCTCTTGGTCAGCAAGCGCTAGAAGGAAGACGTGTTCCAAGAATGAGTAGTGGCCGTACATTACCTTCTTTTGCTCCCTATGATCCTAATCCCCGTGCAGATGGCTTCATTGCTGATCGATTCCTTACCGGGGTGAGGCCTCAAGAGTATTACTTCCATTGTATGGCAGGACGAGAAGGTTTGGTTGATACTGCTGTTAAGACATCTCGATCTGGTTACTTACAGCGTTGTCTTGTGAAGCATCTTGAGGAGTTGAAGGTGTCCTATGATCATACTGTTCGTGATGGAGAAGGAGGGGTGGTGCAATTTCTCTACGGAGAAGACGGTATTGATCCTACAAAGGCTGCCCATTTAGATTGTGAGGGTAGAACATTTCAATTCCTTGCACGGAATCATGAGTCTTTGAAGAAGCGCTACCCAGCACTTCCAGGATCTACACTCGATATTGCTGTTGCGGATGAGAAACGAGTCAAGGATTTAGAAAGCGGTAAGAATCTCTTTACTAAGGGAAGTATTGTCAGAGTAAGAAAGTCTCGTATGGGTTCGGAATGGGTCAGAGGGGCTCTATTCCCAGGATGGTTCACTGCCATGATTACCAAGGTACATAAAGATGGTCAGCACTTTGATATCAAGTATATTCATGATGGCAAGACTGTGAAGAAGGTACCAAAATGTGTAAACTTCAATTACTGTGGATCGAAGGAAACACCCGCTGATGGATTACAGTGTCAACTCATTAAGCCAAATGTCTCTGATCCAATTCTGTCGGACACTAATTGGCGTGATAATGGTAGACATCGTATAGGACAATCAGGTGCGTGTGTATCAGAGCGAGTGGCTGGGCTAGCATCAAAGGCTATGAAAGACATTGGAGTCAAGACGGCAATTAAGAACTCGGGCCTGACAGAAGCAGGCTTTGGAGAAATTGTTGCTGCCAAGTATAGTTCTGCTTTAGTAAGCCCAGGAGAGGCTGTGGGCTCCATTGCGGCTCAATCGATTGGAGAGCCCAGTACACAAATGACTCTTAATACATTCCATTTGGCTGGTGCAAGTAAAGCCAATGTCACGCTTGGTATTCCTCGATTGAGAGAAATTATCATGACAGCATCGAAAGAGCTGAAGACACCAACCATGTCAGTACCTCTACGATCAAGTGTTACTGATCGTGAGGCACTCCGTCTCACAAGAGAGTTCTCAAAGATCTCACTTATGGATCTTCTCGCATCTCATCAAGGAATTACAATCAAAGAGTCGTTGGAAGTCGGCGCAGGTACTACTTGGGATCGCTGTTACTATATTACACTAAAGCTTCATCCTGCAGAACGTATTATGGAAGCATTCGGTCTGAGGCTAGAGGATATTGCAGCCGTTGTCACCAAGGTCTTCTTCCCCAAGGTCTCTCGTATAATGAAGGCTGAATTGAAACGCAATGCCGAAACAAACGGTAAATTGCCAACTTCTTTCCAAGTAAGTGGTGGAGCATCATCTGAATTCATTGAATCGGATACTCCAGAAGATCCAGAGGAGAATGCAAAGACTTCTAAGAAAAAGAAGCTCAAAGCAGCTGAAGAGTATGATGAAGAAGATATAAATGAGGAAGATGGTGTTGTTCGTAACCAAAAAGAAAAGGCGTATGGTGATATGGATGATGAGGAGAAAGATATGAGTAAGGAAGCGGCTAATGTGTCAGGTAGTGACACAGAGGGTGATGATTATGATGAAGCCATGAAACCGCCAGCAGCATCATCAGAGACCGAAGATGTTGTTACAAATTTAAACTCTGTCAGGATCAACAAGAGCAAGAATACATTAATCTTGAATCCTCTACGAGTTGATCCAGCATCCTGTCCTCTTCTAATGGTTGGGCTGGTAGAACAAGCTGCATCAGATACCATTGTTCGAGCTAGACCAAAGATTAATCAGGGATATGTCAACAACGAAGAAGGCCGTGGACGATGCCTCCAGACAGCAGGATGCAACTTTGAAGAAATATGGAGGTTGAGTGAAGATATTGTTGATCACAACAAGTTAGTCTCAAACCATATTTGGGGAATCCGATGTGCGTATGGTGTTGAGGCGGCACGCAATAGTATTGCAGATCAAATCAAGGGTGTGTTCGCAGTGTATGGTATTTCTGTGGATCCTAGACATTTGTCGTTGATTGCAGATTTCATGACCTATGATGGAGAGTATAAGCCAATGAATCGTATCGGTATGGCGGATATTAGCTCGACCTTTCTTCAAATGTCGTTCGAATCAACCTCTGTATTCATGGTCGATGCAGCAATGCACAAACGAAACGATCCAATGCAGAGTCCCTCAGCTAATATTGTCCTAGGGCATACAATGAGACATGGGACGGGTGCGTTTGAATGTGTTGCTGTTGCCCCCGGGGCGTAGTGTCTAGAGTGTAAAAGTAAGAAGTTGTAGCTGTAGCTTAATTTACAAGTTTATACTCGCCCATATCCTTTCTTTGACTTCCCACGAAAGCAGCACCAACAAGATGAAGAAGCTTGAGCATTTCTAACATCTTCTTCGTCGACCAACACCTCATTTTCTTCATCAGTAGTTTCCACATTTGTAGGATAATCATTCGCATCATCTAATGTGGATAGTGTTGATTCGCCTGTACTACCAGTTGCACCACCACCAAGCCGTGATGTGTCGCCCAATTGATATTGCAAATGTCTAATCTCATTTCTTAACATGCGATATTCATCATTAGATGATTGTGTAGCACTGCATTCGGCAACGACTAAGGGAGGAGTATCTCCGTTGAGCACAAACATTTCATCACTCCTGTCTCTTTCTACTTGTAGACGTCTCTCCAAGCGTTGGATTTGGGATCTCAGTACATCAATTTCAGCATTCTTAAGGTGAATGATATCCGGGTCTGATGTATCAAGTCTTGAAGTGTTCGTTCTAGTGGCGGCACGCTCTAATCGTTCAACTTCCTTGACAAGACGTTCTTCTGCCTCGAGAGCTCTCTTCTTCCATTGTAGTGCTTCGGCTTCTTCGTCTTCATTCTGCTGTTGAGATATATGTTCCTCGTCTTCTCCCTTAAAACTCTGGCTCGTCGTACTCTCATCTACTTTTTGTCTATCGTGATCTTGTCTTTCTTTCACACGTTGCAACTCGAAACTAGCTTCCTCTGCTCGCTGTCTTTCAGATCTGGCCCGTTCTTCTGCTTCTTGTACTCGTGACTTTAAGGTCTCAATCTGTGCCCATGCGTGCTTTGCCTTAGTTGTAGTATCGTCACTCTCTTGGGTAGTATATGATTTTATGGGTGATAACTCGACATTCTGGAACATCTCTTTTGTGGGCGAAGTCTCTGTTGATTTTGATATTGGTCTTATCTTCTTCTTTCTCTTAGTTTTAAATGATGCACTAGCACTTGGTTGTGTGCTACTGGAGATTGAATTTGACTCTATAGCATCATCATCTATGCTCTTATCTGTGGATACATCCATTAAAGAAAATCCAACAGATGAATACTCATCTTCCTCTGAGTCAAAACTACTTGTATTCTTTGGTATAAGTAATGAGCGTTGTGATGATTGTTTCTTATGCAAATCATCATCCAATATAGACTTGTTATTACTACTGCCACTAGACTTTAATGAAGATGATAATGCAGATTTTCTTAGTTGATCTGCAAATACTGAACTGCCTATTGGTTTAATTTTGCCAGGCTGTGGCTTTATAGTATTGTTCTGTTGTTGTGATTTTGATACATTATCATGCATATGATGTGTCTCTTTTTCTTTTGCACGAGCCGCTAACTGTTCTGCAAAGCTCATGTTTATGGTATTATTAAATAACCTTAAATGATATTATACCTAGTATATGTTATGGCAGTTATAAGCAAGGTAATATATACCTTTGAGTATATTATATTGTACTGCAAAGCAAAGCAAGAAGACGTCGTTCGGGGTATCCTTACAAATACACAACAATAAACCAACATTAAACAACTCACCGTATATTCAATAAATGGACTACTTCACTACTGCAAATGATATTATAATGCCATATAGGTTGTACTGGTATGGCATGAAGAACTACCACTCAGCCAATTAAATTGCAGATTTGAGTTTTGAGTTGAGTAATATTGTACATAATATATGTACGGGTAGCATAGCTGCTTCAGTACGCTCCTATTCAACACCCTACTTTTTCTTAGAGAAAGAAGGCTGGTTGTTGGCGGTGCAGTGTGCACAACATCAAACATAGGTATTCATTAATTATCACTCTATTGGGAATATTGGTTAACTGCCGCCGTACTTTGGAGCTATTTTAAAGCTACATTTATAGTACCAACATTATAAAAATAATCAGTTGCAATGACAAAAATAGCAGAGCTAAAAGATAAAGGTGCAGTAGTGGCATGGAGTCCATTGGGTGAATATGCCGATGTTATTGCGCTGGGCAGTAAGGTATGTATGCCATTTATAGTTTGCGTTTTTTGTATGTGTTTTATTTAGTCTATTTGTTACTGCAAGGAACCCGTTTTTCATTACTGGAGGCCGTTGTAAGTTGTGAGTAGTATGCTACTTTTGGTATTGAACTGAATGCTGGTTATAAGAAGGCAATATACCATAGGAGTATATTCTTGTGCTGCTTCAACCGTGATTGTTTCCGTTTTTTAGACCTTTTTTTCTGACATATCTAATGTGACAACCACACAATAATATCCTGATGATCGCCGGCACAGTTACCCACCACCACACCTAACCTCAAACAATAAATAATTGAGGGTATGCCGTGTGGGGAGTATCATGATATCCACCATGTGAGAAGCTACGATAATACAAGTGTGTAGTGTTTTGGAGAAATTGAGTCAAAGGTACTTTTTGAAGGCTGTGTTAGTGTCCCCAAGTCGCCGTTCCGAGCCAACAAACCACATTCGCCTAACCATATACATCTAATATCAAATAATATTCAACAGTTTGACCATCGGCGCCGTTATTTAATGCCTACGAGAGACAACAACATCGTACAATATTCACTATTTAATTTTATGCAATTTTTTGACGTTCGCAGTGGAGAACGTGCCCCCCATCACATAAAAAGGATACCACCCAAAATCCGCACCCATTGCCCATGCCCCAACCTATTGACTGACGGCATAGTTTTTCTATAATACTAAATGGATAATAGTAGCGGGGAGTGTAACTATATGATAGTCAAAAGCTTATGAATCAAAGATGTTACCATAGTAGCAAACAAACAATTACAGACACATATCATTATGGTCAAGAGAATGAAGTACCTATTACGATATACCATAATGATTGGCGAAGTAACAATCTAAATAAGTACGAAATCGGCAGGTAGTGGATTATTCAAGATGGAAATTGATAATAGTGATAACAACACAGAAGAAATTGACGTGAATAATGATACTCTCAAGGCCAAACTTCGTAATACAATGTCAAAGTCTTCTACACTGAAAATTATACTACCTTCAATAGCAATTGCATTATCATACATGGGCACTTATGTAGCTAAATATCCACTCTTTTTAGTTGAATATAGTGATGACGATGTATTATTCAACATTCCATTGAAAGATTGGTTATCTTATGCTTTTACTGTTGGCTTCTTTATCGGTAAATGGCCTGCATATAAGTTTGTTCCTTCAATAACTAGAGCACAACGACCAAAAGTATTGGCAGTATTATTTGTATTGACATCCTTATTACTTACCGGAATATTACCTCTTCAAGGTCTGGCACCTTTCAAAATATTAAGTGTATTGTTCGGCTGTATATGTTGCAGTGCCATCTTTGGTGTTGAGTTCTTGTATTTTGAAGGGAGATCTAATGGTGATCTGTACATTGGTGCAGTTAATATTACAGTCTTCTTTGGTTCATCTCTTTGTCGTGCAATTGGTGCAGCGTTGATTCGAGGAGGCGTTAAAGACAATCTAATGCCTTTCTTCTTTGTAATGCTCTACTCACCAATCACTGCTATATCGTTATACTGTTTGGATGCAATACCCAATCCAAGCACTTCTGATGTAGCAGCAATGGGAGAGAGGACAATCATGTCGTCATCGGAGAAATCAGCATTCATATCCAATTATATCAAAGGCTTATCTCCTTTGCTAATTGGGTATGCTTATGCATGTGGATTCAGATTCTTAAGAGATTTCTATGCCTTGGAATGTTACAGAATTCTTCTGAAAAGAGAACCAGAACCAATAGATTATTTACTTGCCGACTGGATAGGAGGATTGATCGCCATAACCTCTTTATTTGCAATGAGCCGTGTCAAAGATAGTGGCCGAGCACTCATGCTGCTGCATTGTTTGTTTATTGGAGGGGCTACGATAGTTGGAGTTGCCGTGTTTCTGTTTGAAAGAGAAATCATAACTCCTGAGATATTGATCATACTTGTTGGTTTAGGTTTGTCATTGAGCATCACTCCTTTCAGTGGATCATTATTTGACAGAATCATGGCAAGTACACGCACCAAAGGTACAGCTACCTTCCTCATCAACTTTGGCGACGCTTTTGCATATATTGGTGTCTTCTTATCGTTAGCATACAAAACATCAAGATCAGATGACGATTCATACCAGGAGCTATTCATAACTGGATGCAAAGCTTTCACATTGATTCTATTGTCAACAGGCATACTTTCAACAATATACTGGGCTCGTGTAATCAAAATCATTGCAGGTTATGAAACCGTGGAAGTTGACGATGATAATACTGGTTTAGCCTTGACCCAGGAAACAGCAACCCAAGAATCACAATCTCTTGAAGAGCACAAGATAAGCTGATGCAACAAACAACCATTAACAAGAATACATAATGTAGCTACAAGCCATTAAAAGATATTAAGTTCATACATAAGTTACAGAGCAAGTGATTTGAATTTGATTATTCTTGTATCTGAAAGCGACATCTAATGTTTGTCATTAGCATCCCTAATAGCCTGACATATCAACCAAGGACAACTCTTCTCTGCTCCATAAATAAGGATTACTGAATCGTTGTCAACACTTTCTTCTTGATCAGGCGTATCACTATTGTCTGCTCTTCTATCTGATTCTGTATTATCTGTTGTTTGATCATTGGTTTCATCATTTCCCCTTCTTCTTCTTGCCGTTCTCTTTCGATAGAACCATTGACATGAATCTATCGCTGATGCATCGACAAATCTTATATTGTCAATAACTGTGCTAACATCTTCTTCCGATAGTACGGTTGACATGCTATATACAAGTAATTGTTGCTGTTGCTGGATATTATCATCATCTACGTTGCTCCCATCGAATGATCCTCTAAAAAGTAGCGATTGTTCTTTGCAATCTTCTTGATTACCAATTGCAGACTTCGCAGAGATCAGTAGCAATTGACCATTAACTTTCACATCATTACTTTGACTGTTGTTGTTGTTGTTGTTGTTGTTGTTGTTGTTGTTGTTGTTGCTTCTTATCTTCACATTACAAGGAATAGATGTTGTAGTATCACTCTGAGATAGAATACATGATATCTCAGAAAATGTATGCAGCAAATTTGATAGCTCAGATGTATTTACACGAACTGGATGCTGTTGTTGAGCCTTCTTTGGTATGAATATATTTGATTTCGTACTTTCACGTAACCATTTAATTGTTGATCCGCCATTACCAACTAGTAACTTACGCTGATTTGGTAAAGGTTGAAGATCTGAGTAATATGATACAGGGCTGCTCTTCTTTGATTGTCTACCCCGTCCTCTATTGTTATTACGCCTACTACCACGACCTCCTCTACCATCTTGACCTTGTTGATGCGAGGAACGGTATGGAAATCCTCCAAATCCTCCACCGCCACCGCCTCTTCCTGATAACATCTTCTATCAAACTATCAGTATCGACCCACTAAAATGAGTGACATTTTAAGACATAAAGAGTTCAATTTGCAATTGAAACAACTTCTCTCTTTCAGTCTCAGACCGCTAAATAAGCGGCTATTGTTACTAACACATATATAACAGTATAATTGTCGTACACAAGGATCATATTCTTGTTCACCATAAGAAAAATTTAGATGGTGGTGTACATGAGTAGAAAGAAAATTTCGCGAAAGTTGTCAGATTGAAGATTGTTGCAAAGTTGTTATCTGATGCTAAAGGCAACTCCTATTGGTATTGATTGGTTGGTTAGTTGCTGATGGGCTGATTATTTTCCCACTATATCCTTTTACGGCAATATTTGTTTATTGTACCTATATTGTAGTGTAAGATACGAAAAGGTGCACCTTCAAAAAATTAAAAAATACAACTACAATATGATTGAATATTCCAGAGGTGCATATGGTGCCAACCTTCTCCTTCGGTGGCATGGTTCTGCATTAGCCAAGGCATTTATACCCGTAAGTTTGAAGATATGTGTTTAGTTTAATAGTACACACCCTTGTAAAAATCACACATCATATATATTTTTAATGCCAATACTATAACACAGGGATTACTAAGTGTATCGATATATCTACTACTACATTACTACGTATATGAAACACAATTCAATCATCCATATGCAATTGGTGTCTTAGTTTCAAGTGTTAGTTTCCTAATCATCTTTCGTGCCAATTATGGATATCAACGATATTGGGAGGCATGCACAGCCGTCCATCAATTAATGAGTAAATGGATGGATGCATCGGTATTCGCCAGCGTTTTCCATTTACAGAGTGATCATAATAAAGACATGTTACCACCGAGCTTTTATGATTATGATGAGTTAAATCAAAGAAACTTAACAAGAGATAGAGAAAGTAGGGATTCATTCGTTACTTTAGATCAACATATATTATCTGATAGAAGTGGTATGAGTAGTAGTAATGGTGAGGATATAGAAACAACAACAACAGCAAATAGAAGAAATAAAAGTGAAAGTGATATTCCGCCATCTTTACCATCACGAGCTGCAATGATGGAAAGTATGAGATCAACACAATCATGTGGTAAATCGAACTCATTACGAAGAAGACGATATGTAAAATCTATCAATGAGACAACTGATACAAGGGATTATAGTCGTACAGAAAGTGATGTCGCCGCAGATTGTATGGACGATACACACTTGTTAGGTCCACCAAGGTTAGATGGAGGTTGGAGTAAACTTTATCCTAACGCAATTAATGGCAAGTCAACAGCAACCTACTATGATAAACCACAAGTTGGCAAGGTACGAGCTAAGCCCGACGGGAAAGGATTTGCATCAACACAAGGAGGACGGACACCATCCTTATTTTTACAAGAATTGGCACATTTATCATCCTTACTTGCTGCAGTTGCCTTGACTACATTGCGGAATGACGTGGATGATGTAGAATCTCCGCTAGATACTTATACACCAGGACAACCATGGCCAGTTGTTGATCCAATCAATCTACCCAAGGATGTCAAACGTCAAGCATATGAATATAGACGTATTAGTAGGAATATACGATATTTGTTAGGTATGGACCAAACAAAGCGATCAAGGACTATTTACAATGCGGCCAGGCCAATGTTGGTAATTGGAGGAGTTAGTGATAATGAGATTGCCTTCCTTCAAAGAGCTCGTGGACCATATGCTAAGACTCAATTAGTCTGGAGTTGGTTATCTGATTTCATTATAAGAGAACATTTAGCTGGAAGTCTTGGCAATGTTGGACCGCCGATTGTATCCCGTATTGTTCAATTCTTATCTGATGGGATGATATATTACAACCACGCACGGAAGATTATGTTTACACCATTCCCATTTCCACATGCACAGTTATCAGCATTCTTTGTCCTAATGATGATGGTCGCCATACCCTTTCTGATGAACCAGTATGCAAATCATGTATGGTTAGGAGCTACACTCACCTTCTTGACCGTGACATGTTTAGCTGGTTTGCATGAAGTTGCTCGTGAGCTAGAAAACCCCTTTCGAAACGCTCCAAATGATGTGCCATTGTGTACATTGTTGGCATTTTACAACGAGGCCTTGATCACTACCTATGCTGGCCACCATCCTGATGGTAAGTGTTGTATTCTAAGATTGTATTTCTAATTGAAGTCGAATACCCTGATTTTGTTACCTCTCTACACTACAGCATACTGGGATCAAAGTCAAGCTGTGAAGAGGGAAAAGAAAGTCAAACATGAAATGAGTGGTTCACTTGTTGTACCAGAATTGTCATTGAACAGCAATGAAAGACAAAGACCAAGCTCAGCCATACCCCAATCAGTGGAGGAAGTGGACATTAAAGAGCTAAGGGAAATGATTGATAGTCAGGCTCAAAAGTTACAGGAGCTTCAAGAAGCGTGAAAAAGAAAGGCTATCGTCCTCGGACTGCACCGGCTGTTTTACTCTCATCAAAAACAAAAGTCAAGCTCCCTCCGGCACTTGTAGATGATGAAATTGCAACAAATGTGAAACACCCAACAGAAGAGGAGTCCGTAACAGCGCCTTCAACTCCATCTCCTACAGAGACTTATTAGCTATTTGATGTAGTAACTTGTTCTAGTCTAGTGGATAATAGTTCTATTCGGAATAAAGTTTTGAACAGCTGCTGCTAAGGATCATTACACTCTATCTATCCCTTCTCATAGTTGTTTTTTGGTACACATTTGGACCATAAACTTCATGCCCTTCAACCAATCTTTATGATCTTTCCATTCATTACTCACCAGGCCAGTGACAACTGATGACGCAGAAGCATAATCCCGATTCTGTAAAGACGACAGAACATTCCCAACCAAATTTGCAATCTCTGCGTCCACACCTCCTCTTGCCAATGTTTTGATAAACACAGCAACTGCTTTCTGTGCTTCAGCAGCCTGTTTCTTTTCCATTGTACTTGTAGCTGATGCTGTCAATCGTTCAACAATGGCCATCAGTCCGTCTTGTAAGTATACATATTCTTGACTTAATGCAGGCATTGAATTAGGATCTAATGTTCCAGATACTGGTGCTTTCTTTTGTTGTCCCACTGCTGCGGCTGCTGTACCAGGTCTATCAGCGTTTGTATATGGATTACTAGTACCCACATTGCCATACTGTTCTGCGAGTTGTGGATTAGAAGCGGATGTAACAAAACCATCACCATATTTACTTGCAATCTTCTGAGACGTACTGCTACTACGCGCAGACGACGATGAAGTCGTTCCATTGACTGATGGCTGTTGCTGGCCACCAAAAGACGGTGCGGCTGCTTGGGTGACATCAGGCTGTTGTTGCTGCATCGGAGCAGCAGTAGGTTGAGGCGCAGGAGCATATGGTGCTTCCCATGACGACTCTCCAGTGCTTTGGTTTGCATAATATGTTTGTCCGCTACCTGGATCTTGAACAGCAACCCATCCCGGTAGAAGTGATGGTGCTGCATTTGTCTCAGGTTGTGCTGGCTGCAATTGTGGCGACTGGTGTTGAACTTGTTGTTGTGTTTGTTGCTGTATTTGTTGAGGCTGTTGTTGTTGCTGTTGCATTTGATTTGCAGCTTGACCATTATTTACATCTTGTTGTGCAGCAAACTGCTGTTGTTCTTGAACTTGTACTTCTGGTTGACCTCCACTTTGCTTCACAGTAATACCCTGCAAATCACGAGCAACTCCTACATTTGTGAACTCAAATGGAAAATCAGGAGGCGATGCCATGAGATCAGGACAAAATCTTCCCATACGACCACGATAGATTCGATCACGCAACTCTTTGCATTCCTGTGTATCACATCCCTTGAGATACTTTGATGCAGCAACAGGCAAACCCTGATTGGCAAGTGCTTTTGAATAATCAGCGAAGAGATTGGCAACATCATCATCCAACTGTACTTGATTTGAGTCCAAGGCTTGTGTAAAGACGGTTACCTTCTCAATAAAATCCTGCATACTCAAGAGATCTGTTGTACCATTACCCTCGAACGATTCGTTGGCCTTTTGAAGAGTAAACTTCCAATATTTGACAGCCTGTCCCAAGTTCAATGCACACATATAACAAAGACTTGCATTAGCAGAGTCTCCTGCTCCCTCGAGTCGATCACCTAAAGCGGCACAGAGTATTGGGAATTCCTCCGACTTGCCATATGTCGACAATACTGCCAAGGTTTCTTTCCACTTCTTCGGGTCGGACATGGCCACTAAGTCAGTTAATTGATCATGAATCACAGCACTAACAAGTGAAAGGAATGGACGACGCTTTGATTCTCGAGCAAAGTATTCAGCCTGTGTCTTTTGCCACAGGTCAGCACCGCCACAAGATGCTAGAACTAGTGCATCGGCAAGATTGCCAGACCGGAAACAACATTCGACTGCGGCCTCAAAGTTTCCTACTAA
>Ga0214481_100445_pt1 | contig 21332 bp, 14 predicted proteins | sample M1_20Mar14CPVII9_4_FD_165057 | JGI IMG/M metagenome (GOLD analysis project Ga0214481, IMG submission 165057) | Marine eukaryotic communities from Monterey Bay, California, United States - M1_20Mar14CPVII9sort6BwellG10 | ecosystem: Environmental > Aquatic > Marine > Unclassified | place: USA...
TGAAGCAAAAACAACATCATAGCACATGGCAAATACCATAAACTTGTTAAGAATACTTTCCTTGCATTGGCATTACTACGTTCTTTATCAAACTTTGATGCCACATATAGAGCATAGCCATTCAGTAATATCCCCGCATCGACAGCAAACATTGGTGATGTTACCTCCAACGCCGTACTTATAAATGGCAATGATGCCAAATATAATCCATACCGTTTAATAAGACTTGCAGTACGATCACCAACAGCATCATTCACCGCTACCATTGCAAATCCACCCCGTTTATAATCAGTTCTGTACATCCAATTCAATGCAAAGAAGTGTGGAAATTGCCAAAGGAATAATGTCGATCCCAAGAGTATTGCCTCGGCATCGAATGGTGATCCACCCGCGGCTGTCCAACCCATTACTGGTGGTATTGCCCCAACTACCGCTCCTACCCAAGTATTAAGTTCAGACCTTGGTTTTAGATAGGTATATAATCCAGCATACAAACCAATATTACCAAGTCCCAACATTGTAGTTATTGGATCTGTGCCTAATCCAAGCATGAGGCCACCCGATGTACCGGTTAAACATCCAAGTCCAATAGCCATTTCTTTAGTAACAATACCAGTAACTAATGGACGATTGCCCGTGCGTTTCATTTGTCTATCCCGTTCTACCTCAATAACTTGATTAAATGTTGCTGCTGAGCTTGCACATAAAGCTGTCCCTATCGATGCAGCTGCAAATGTTGGTAGTGATGTGAATGCTAATGCCGTTGGACCTGCTGCTATGAAACCAAATGCAGTTGTGGATACTACCAATGCAGATAGCCTCGCTTTTGAAAGCTCTGCTATATGTGATATTTGTATATTATTGTTGGATTGTTGTTCATCTATTATTGTGGTTTTTGTATTTGTTATTCTTGTAGTATCACGACCATCTAATGCAGCCACTTTACTATTTCTTTGCAAATCATTATCATCTGAAGTCGTAGTAGAGAAAGAAGGATGGTTCCAACATTGTAGAGGTAGTGAAGTTGTTTTACTTTCTTTGTGAATGGATGGTGATAAACACCTTCCAACTGATATTATACTGAGTTTATTATTTCTCGCCGCCGATGAACACCAAAACCTCCGCGCCTGGTGTCCTATTAATAAACTACTACTCATGTTTATATATAAAGAAGCGCTGTAGTATCATTCCAAGGAGGATATCAAACTGCTAACTGCAACAATAATTACCCTACTTGCTCAATAACTGTGCACTCAATATTTTTAGTGGTATCCTATTTCTTTGAGAGTGTCAATTATTGTCAACCACATACACCAGTGTATGTGCAGCATCAAAAGGCTGTGTTCGTTATGTGTTTGGAGTTGGTTTATCCTTTAACATCCTAATATAATATATATCTCTAATAATGAGTATAATCAAGCTTCAAGTGTTCCACTCAAAAATAGTGAGAGTATCAACAATAAAGAACAATCTGCATCATCATCATCATCTACACCAAAGACATTAGCACATGCTTTACTTCCAGACTTGCCTCTTTTGATGCGGGGTTCGGGAGATGTTCTTCCAGAAGAAGTAAACCCTCTAAGTGTTGCAACGCTTGCAAAGCTAACAGAAAAGTATGTAGCTTCTCTGGTTAGTGCTGCTATGGATGCACATGATGTGTTTACAGATGGTGAAGTAGTTGGCGGGGGTGCATGCTTGGGACCACCTCCATTTGGGTATAAAGGAGGAGATAATGATAATATTGATGATACCAAACGCAAAGCAAGCGATGCCAAGTCATCAAATAAGAAGAAGAAGAGAAAGATTGATTATTGGGATATGCCTCTACCAATTCCCGGTACTAACAAAGATGATTATTCTACATCAAATTATAATAGTTCAGACTTATCATCGGATAATAGTGATGATGATGATGATGATAATAATGAAGCATCAATTAGTATTAGAAATTCAATAGACGGGTATGGCAATGTTGATGTGCATACCAATGAACGAACTAGGAGTTATTATGTTTCTGCTCCAACAGTTATGGATGCACGGAGTTTCATCTTCCCAGTTTGTCATGATCCAGTATTGTATCAACGAATTAAGGAGGTACAAAAGAGTCGACGAGCCATTCAAAGAGAAGTTGTTGATAATGTAATCATGGATATGATTAATGAAGAGGGTGCGAGTGAAGGTAGAAGGGGTAATGTAGATTTATATGATGCAGTTTTAAGTAATAATAACGATAAGAAGTTGGCTGGGGGGGCTGGTGTTTTGGGTTCAAAGATAGATCCTTCTTGGCCTTTAAATGAATTGTCAAGAGATAAACTGTGGTAATAATACAATATTGGTTATTATTACTGTCCGTACGTTTCACTTTGTAAAATAACTTCCTTTCCCAACCTCAACTACATAATATGTAAACTAAACCAACTTAATACTATTGTACATAAGCATACCCCCAAATTAATTTAACTCATACTGGATAATTTCTCTTGAGCCTCTTCTTTAGCACCCACTGGCGGTCTTTTACATGGTTGTAACATCTTCTCTATAAATTCCTTCCTAGTTCGTCCAATACTTTCATTCGTTGCAACCGCGTAGTATGACATTTGATCGTAATGTCCAACATGTGAGGCTAATGTATCTCGATGCATATTAGTTACCCATTCATATTTTGTCATGTCGGCATCTCCGGTGCCTATGTACTTTGCTTTTAGTTGATCTCTGTTGAATGATGAGACGTTAGCGAGTGTTTTAGTTGGTGTAAATTAATGTTGTTGTCGTTGTTGTTAGGTATTGTTAATATATAGTTTGGAATAGCAGAGAACATAAGATGTGAGTTGACTAAATATGACATATTATATGCACACGTCACACCAAACAACACACAATAACTAATCACATACTTATGAATTGGTGCCCCGCCTGGTGTACTCATAATGTATATCTTCGTGTATAAATAGTAATGGCACGGTAGGTATATTATTAACTATTGTTATAATTCAATTGCAATTGCAATTTGGTTGATGTGTATCTTTGTAGTTTATCGTCTCTCAAACTGTACCAAACTCTAAAGAAAATCCAATTATAGATCAATATGAATATAAAGCCACTGTTTACTGACTACTGCAATGCAATGATATACCACCACAAAGAAGAGGTAATGTAAGCCAATTAATTCTTTTATTTTGGCGGAGACGGACAGGACTCAGGACGCACACAGTGCAACACTTTTTTGACTTATTATTTCAATATCAGCAATGAACCTCAATAAGAGGCGTGGTGCTCCACAACAAGACGATAGGCATGGTTTTATTACTCTTCTATTAAAGGCCTTTCTTGTGTTTACAATATCAGTAATCATATTTGGCTATTATTACTTCTTAGTAGCGATAAATCCCAACAATCTTCGAGGTAATGATAATAGCAGAAGATCATTAGAAAAGCAACAACTTATCAATGGGAAACAGCAACCTATTGCAACAATTGGGTATGCAGTGACAGTATCAGGATGTCCCGGAAAGAGTGTACGAGGTGACTTTGGAGCAGGTATATCCGATGGAGCTGCAGTACTCAAACATTCGATACATCTCAACTCGATACAAAATTATGAACACAGTCAAAGCTTATATGATTATAAAATGTATGCATTGGTACATGTAGATGCAGAATCTTGTGCTCGAGATGCTTTAGAGCCGTTAGGATACGAGATATTGCTCAGGTTAGTTGTATAGATGTGTATGTAAACCTTTTTTATATATATACCATGAACTCAATATCTTCTACTTTTTATATCAGAGATGTACCAGTTCCATTGAATGAAATAGAAGGAGAGTATCTTAGAGAAAAGGTACCAAAGAATGGTTGCTGTGGAGAAAAAGAGTTTGTAAAGTTACACGCTTACACTCTTGTTCAACATCCAGTCATTGTGCATTTAGATTTGGATACACTGATACTCAAACCAATGGATAAACTTTACAATGTGATGATTAATGGTCCTCCTACTGATGGCAGTAATGGAGGGATTGATGTAGCATATGATGATCCATTAGTTTCAAATACTGCAATGATGCAAATTGATGCCTTCTTCACTAGAGATTACAATATGGCGCATGCTGGTCAAAAACATGCAGGAGTTCAAGGAGGATTCTTAGTACTCCAGCCATCTCTTGATGTATATAATGAGTTTGTATCAATAATACGAAAAGGAGACTTTCGTCAAAATGGAGGATGGGGAGGGAAAGGCTTTGGACCATTCTACGGCAGTATGACTTTTCAAGGTATCATTCCATACTATTACGACTACTTGCATCCAGGATCAGGCGTTGAATTGAATTACTGTATCTACAATAACATGGCAACTAATCCACGTGATAAACCGACAAAGAATGATATCGTTAGTGGACACTGTCGAGATGGATATAACCGACCGGATAAACATGATCAATGTGCAGATTGTCGATCTCAACCAATCGAAGATATAGTAACAACACACTTTACACTATGTCAAAAGCCTTGGGAGTGCTTGGCTCAATCTGCCGATCGAATACAGGAACGATTATGTAGGAAATTTCATCATGAGTGGTATCGCATACGAGAAGACTTTGAGATAAATGTATTACAACGGAAGCATGTTCATCTGACTAGTAAGGAAGAAGTTGTAAAAGCTAGAGGAGGTCATTATGATATTGAACATTTTAGAGGATATTGCAAAGGTCATGGAGCAAAAGGATACATTGCAATAGCAGATATACCTAAGATGGAGTTCTAATCATATCTTCATTGCATATACACTACCTTAATCTTAACACAAAGACAACACCGCATCCAATAATGCATCATCAAACTCAAAGAAATGAGATCTTCCTGGTAGCATATGATATGTAGTAGTCAAACCCAGTCCATCTCTAATACGTTCAGCCTCTTTCAAAGGAATGAATGGATCATCGTCTGAATGAAACTGATGCCAATTCTTGCAGTTCTTTTTCATTTCATCAAATAGATATGGATTTGTCTCTCCCCCTTCAGCATTCTTTTGTGGGTAATAATGTGATGCTCTTTCATGAGAGTCTCCGAGGTCTGTGTATGTTGCCGAAACCAATATAATACCATGAACTACATATAATTCTGCATATCTTAATGCCGCTTGTGCTCCACTTGAGTGCCCGACTAGTATAACATTATGAGGATCCTCTTTCAATGCTAAAGATCTCATGTGAGGTACCCATATCTCTCGTCTTGCATGAAGTGGGTCAGGGAAGTTTTCACATACACAAGGTAAATTGTGTTCTGATTTGAGGATATTAAACATTTGCCCATACCAGTTGCTTTGTCTTATTTGATTGCAACCATTGCCTGGACATATAATTACAGTAGGTCGTGATGATGTTGATGTCTTCATGTCTGGTGATATTAATATATGTTGTAAATATAGTGCGTCTATGCTCCCCGATGTACCAACGTTAAGTGATCTATACTCTCAAAAGAAGAAGTGCTAATGGAACCTCTATCTAATATTATCAAGAATCAAGGCAACCTAAAACATCACTCCTCCCATCAAAAGAAAAAGATATTGGACGGTATCCTTATCCTCTCCGTCCGCGGCCTCTAGTCCATCATACTCTCCAGTACATAGCTGTTGCAGCAAGTTATACTTTGTTCATATTGTTGTTTATATATGTTATGATCATCTTTCTTTCTGGGAAATCGTCCTACTTAGTGCTGCCATTAGTGCTTGGTCATTAATATCCAATTCCCTCTCCGGTTCAGTTATTTGCCCCCCTCTGCTTCTCCCCACAGATACTCCTTCATTTGTTCTCTGCTTCTTGTCACGATCAGGAGAAGTCAAAGATTTACCAGCAAGGAACTTTTCATCACCATCTTGCACTCCCAAACCTGACTTCGAAGGACGGGCCACAAACAGTTCTGGTGCCTTTCTCTTTCGACCAGAACTACTCACTGAATCACTTAGTCCTTTGTCATCCTCTTTTTTCACAGAGATGCCACCCATGGCAACACAATCTAGACAGTTATAACTTGTACACATTGTCATGTTGCTCAAATCAATCAATAGTCCACTCTCATTGGCAGTAGCGGATACGGATGGAACTTCATGGCATTGTAATCGTAATGGAAGCTTACTCCTATGTTTCTCCAACACTAATCTTGCCATGTTATAGATATCCAAGGCCGTGTCATACTGTTCTTTTAAACACTCGTTATGATCCTTGATAACAGTTGAATGCAACTTGTTGATCTTATGAGCAAGGAGGATGGCGCAGTTGGTAATGATATGATATGTTGGTCCTCCTTGATATAACAATATTGGTCGATCTATGATACCTTCAAGGATATTGAGTATACTTTGTCCTGGAACATACTTCACATCTCGATCTGAGTTGACAATACTTTCTAATGCAACGGTGAGTAGATCATGTCCTCGAAACAATGAAAACGTTGCTTCTTTATCAGCTTGAAGAAGAGATGTTGTTTCGTGAACAATGTTACTGTTTGATAACTCATTTGGATAATGCTCCACTGCCCACTGTGTTGCCGACTTATCTTTAGAATCCTCAGCATACTTTTTCTTTCGACTTATGATACGTCCTCTGCTAGATTGTTGTGGTTCTTCTTTAGTTTGTAAAGCTTTAGCTTCATCTAATGAGGTACGAATGGCACAAGCTAGTCCATCGATTACACGGCTTTTGACTGGTGCATCTTCGTTAATGAATACAGGCGGTGTACCTTGTATCCACATTTGGTTAATATCAATTGATGCAACACGAGATGGTGAGATACTAACGCCGAACTTCTTCTCTGCGGTACTCTTTGCCATTCCTGAATGTGGATGGGGTGGTACAGCTCTTGGAATGTCTCCATCAATATTTGGCAAGTCGTCTTCATCAGCTCCATTACATATCATGTAAACCAACGAATCTTGGAATGATATAGCCGCAATCAACTTAGACACACCTGGATATCCATCCAATTGACATAAGTGTCTCAAACAGACACGTCGAAACTTGAAGTAGTATATCATATCCTTATCCAAATACAAGCGTAATATAGCATGGAAGAAGAATGATCGTGCCATATCAAACATCAAACTTGGATGTACCCTCTCTTCAATACAATCTCTCAAACATAATACACTTGCATTGGTCAATTCTACTACCAATGTACTATTATTACTTGAAGAAGAGGAGTCAACTAATGCACCCAAGGCCAACTCAGCAAATCGTGCCGCCTGTAACGCGGCCACATCAAACTTGGGTAATTGATACGGTTCTAAACTTTTATCAAATCGTGAACAATACTCTTCATCAGTCGGTATACTCGGTAACTCGAATAATCCACCAAATGACAATGCATAATTAGCCCGTAGATGGCTTCCACTTGTATCACTTGGTGATGTAAGACTGATATACTTTAATACAGATAAATGTGCACATCCAATCTGTTGTTGTTGTTGTTGATGATGATTAGATGACGATTTGAGTATTGGTTTACCGTCACCCAATACTGGTGATATATCTGCTTCATCATTCATTAATTCGGCTGCATCCAATAATGTTTGTGTACCACTAGCCACACTTTTATTACCCGACAAGCCGAACATACCATCATTCATACTACCAGTACTTCCCGAATAACTGTCTGCATCTCCTCGATCTCTTGATCTTCTTCTCCTATTGGACGAAGAAGGCTTGGTAGTTTTAGAACTATTATATCCAGTCGGACGGTTCATAATTTCCATAATAGTATTAGCAATACTACCCTCATCCCCGCCCTGCTGTGCTGCACTTGTTAATGCGATATCATTCATTGTACGTCTTTGTTTCTGTGCCTCCATTTGTTGCTGTACTTGGACTTCTTGGAGTTGTTGAATGTATGCCAATTGTTGCTGTGCGGCATTTTGATGTACATCTAACTTGTTGGTATCGGTTGATTCCGATGTTTTGATGGATGATTGTTCATTATTGTTTCTTGATGCTGCTGCCTTCTTCTTATCCTCTTCTTCTCCCTTGACTCCTCCCTTGGCACCACCATTAGTATCAGCCACAGAGGAAGCAACATTCGCAAACATATTCAAACCTATACTTCCCAATGTACTTAATACATGCTGTTGCATTGCCGCGGCGGATGGATCGAGTGGTGGCAGTAGTGATGATGCTGGATTGATAGAGTTATTGAAGTTTAATGCCTGTGTGGCACTTCCAGTCAAACTTCCACTGTTATTAAACCCAGCTGAACTGTTTAAATTTGCAGGCGGTGGCTGCATCATATTGACACTACTACTCAAATCATTCTGCTGCCAATTATTCCTATTGTTATTGTTACTATCAAGTTGTGATAAACTTTCAACTAACATATCACTAGTAAAACCACTCATACATGTTAATCCACCAAAAGATCCTGTACTTGTTACACTTGCCCTTCGTGAATATCCCCCTTCATTATTAGTAGTAGTGTTATTGAGAGTGGAAGAACCAGGACCATCCATTGTCCTTGTTGGTATTAAAAATGGATTATCAATAGATGTTGACGTTCGACGATTTGAATTATTTAGTAATGATCCTAATCCTAAATAATCAGTAGTATTAATTGATCCTCTAAAGTTACTAATGTTTGATGCCCGTAGACTGTTTATATCACATGATGCTTTTCGTTTGGGTGATGTCTTACTGTTGTTGTGCTTGGACGATTGAGGATTTTTCAATTGATCTACAGACATGGCACCATCGATTGTTTCGGAGGAGTCACGTCGTGATGCTCGTCGTTTCTTTAGTGGCATACTACTTGGTTTTGTTGTAGCTGGTTTCTTCTTATTGGTAGTGGAAGAAGGTGCATCATTAGCCCCAGATGTTGAAGTAGAAGAATATCCATTTGAAGAACTATTATTACTTGCAGCAGCATTCCGTCTACTTGCATTATTCTTATTCTTCCTAGTAATCTTAGGCTTGGGCATAACACTAACACTACCCTTATGTCCTGGCACCGGTCCTCGTCGTTTAGCAGGTGAATAGACACATTCAAATAACTTTGGATCTAGACCAACTACAGATGTTAATTTATTTTGTTTCATATATTTGTTCTTACATGCCTGACATGGTCGCTTGCCGTCGCACTTTGTTTTACGTGCACGACAGCGATCACATGATGCGCATAATCCTGGATCTTTCCCTGGCATATCTTTATGTTGAAGTATTAGAGATGATAGGCGAATAGGAAGGGCAAGGGCTACAGATGAATTGCAATCAATATCCAAATCGATGTATTAAAAGATACCGTATCTTATTAGATAAACGTCGGTAGACGATGAAACTATTACAACCAAATAAGCGTTAAATACTGATTTACTTAGTGATAAAACTGATAGTATACCAAATGGATTATTGTGGTTAGTACTAGCGTTGCAAGCTTTTACCTTTAAACATTGGAAGTCATTTTCCGTTTAGTATCTTCAGTTCTCCGTGCGGTACGCATTTGAATTCCCGGTCGACACTTCTGCCCTAGGTACTAATAAAAAATGGGAATGTACATATAGATGTGGTTAAATCCCTAGATAGGGTTCGGATGTATGAGGTTGAAGCTGATCTTTTTTTGGATGGGAGGATACCGACTGACTACAACAAGCAACATTCTTTGTAATCCACTACAAATACTACTAATTAATTATGAAGTTAAGCCTAGCTGTTACCGTTGCCTTCGCGGCTTCCGCCAATGCCTTTGCTCCTGCCACTACTGGCAACGTAAGTTAATTAATTTGCAATTTAATTTGGGAAAAAATGGATGAGAATTGATTGAGAAATGATATCAAACAAAAACAACACAAGATATGCAATATCTATTACAAAAACTAACCTCTCTTCTTTTTTTATGTACGTATACAGCGTGCTACCCAGCTTAATGCCATGAAGGATGATATGACAAAGGCCGGAGCTGCCGTTCTTGCCGGAGCCGCTATCTTTGGTGCTACTCTTCCCGCCCAGGCTATTACAAAGTCTGAGCTTAACCAGCTTTCATACCTTCAGGTTAAGGGAACTGGATTAGCCAACCGTTGTTCTGAGGTTATCGGTGAGGATACTATCACACCAAAGTCTGGATCCAGATTAGCAGAGATGTGCATTGAGCCAAAGGCTTGGGCCGTCGAGGAGGAAATTGGAAAGGCTGGTAAGACCGAAAAGAAGTTTGTTAACTCAAAGGTTATGACACGTCAGACATACACTCTTGAGGGAATTGAGGGATCTATTAAGGCTGATGGTGGAAACATTGTCTTTACTGAGGAGGAGGGTATTGATTATGCCCCCACCACTGTTCAGCTTCCAGGAGGTGAGCGTGTTCCATTCCTTTTCACTGTTAAGGAACTTGTTGCCAAGGGTAACGGAGGATCATTCAAGCCTGGTTTCCAAATGGGAGGTGACTTCAGTGTTCCATCATACCGTACTGGTCTTTTCCTTGACCCCAAGGGACGTGGTGGTGTAACCGGATATGATATGGCAGTTGCTCTTCCAGGTCTTCAATCAGGAGAGGAGGGTGATGCTGAATTATTCAAGGAGAACAACAAGACCTTCGATATTGGACAGGGAAGAATCGAAATGGAAGTAAACAAGGTCAATGCTGATGAGAGTGAAATTGGAGGTGTCTTCGTTGCTTCACAACCAGGAGATACTGATATGGGTTCCAAGGTTCCCAAGAAGATCCTCACCAAGGGTATCTTCTACGCCAAGGTCCAATAATTTCCTTAACCACCATCTACCAATACCTACCCAGTGATACAACATTATGTATGTGTTGTATGACTTTTGAATATATCTCTTTACGGTCGAACTCCCGCCGTCTGGTGTAGAACAATAAGCATGTTCATCGCTTGAGAACCACCAACCCGTTTTAGATTTTCTTAGATGTGCCGATATGGTAAACAACTGAAACGAACAACAAAGCTACGAGGATAAGTGGGGAGACATAAAAGACCCCGCCCCTTACACATAGTTTGTAATTCTTAATACCTAGATCTTGTATTAGTGAGAATGAATTCTTTACTCTCTTAATACCTATTGTTTGTTGCATATTTAATTTCATCTCTCTTCATGAGTAATCTTTCCATACACTGTTCACTTTCACTCCGTCGATAGTATGCATGGAGAGGAGTTCACAGCCCAGGTAAAGATTAGCCCAGTCCTCAGCGAGCAGTCATCTTGAACACGACAAAGGTTCAACCTAACTCATTGTGTATTTGAGGAGAGTCTCAACGATGCTATCTTAGATAAATTAACAACCCGGATGAGTGAACCCGAGTGCAGCTGGCATAACTATCAATATGAAAGAATACAATACACCCTCTACCTCTATGAATAGACAAATAAAATCAGGTGTTAACTGTTTTTTAAAGACTTATTACTCTAGCAAAATATATACACACTGAAGAAATGTGTTCTAATCTACTGCACTTCACTCTCTTTCTACAAAAAGAAAATGACGTACATCAACTGAAAACATTCATTGTTGCTGTTTATTGACTTTTGGATGGATATACCTCTATATAATTGGTTTTGTTCTTTTATCAAACCTTAAATTTATGGCTTGACAAGAGTTCCGTATCCAATAGCAAATCCAACAGCAAGTGAAACAACACAGGCAACAAGTCCGGCACCGTATCCAATAACAACACCCTCATCAACGGCATTGGCGGCAAGTGGGGCCATGGCTGTGGCGAAGGCGGCTACGGCAGCAGCATTCTGATCCTTAATGGATGTAGATTCTGAATCCTTGGGTGTGGCGGCCAAAGGACTAGCACGTACCGAAGGTGATTGGGTGATGGGTGCAACAGGGGCGAAGGCCGATGCGCAGGCAATGATAGCCACGAGAAGGAGGGCAACAGATTGACAGTTCTTCATCTTTGTATATATTGTGTAAGTCTGAGAGAGTATAAAGAGAGGGAGAGGAGAAACGTAATATATGTGAGCATTTGTTCAAAGAAAGAGGTATTTTCATTTCATTTCTCCATTGCAATTCCCGACAACACGTCGATCTCTCGATAATCCAACTACAACGATAGAGAACAACATCCACTTCCATGTCCACTGAATACATACGAGGGCTGTTCGAGCGTAGGTAGGTTCATAATCGATCTATACTACACGACATATCCTCCTCAACTACTAGTTTATCTTTGCTGTATTCGACGACGACACATGATGTGCTCAAAATTTCTCCGGCCCTTTGCAACGCTTATCCTCGACCAATACCATTGTCTACGCTTTCCTATTGCCCACTACTTACATTAGTTGCTAATAACGAATAATGGTTTGGTTGTGTGGTGTTGTTTTCCTCTTCAAGCCACTTACGTATCTATTTCCCCAGATAGTGACTAACTTGACCTATTTATTTTAGTTAAGAACCTGTGATCATATTTTATGAGAGTTGAGCGTTGACATGAGAGTGTATTTATTTGCAAATAATATTGGATGGTTGCCGCTAATAAAGTTAACGGAGGTGCAGTATTAATTGCGGACAACCACTCTATCTGTGGTGTTACTTATCTGTAGTTTAGACGTCCTTTGAGCCCCTTGACTATACAGTTAGGCCATTAATTACAATATTATTTTATGTGAGTTGAAAGCGATTGTTAATTGTTAAGTTGATTATAATATTATCATGGCGGAGGATAACAATAATACCAATACCAACAATGACAAGGAAGATGAACAAGAGCAACGTTTCCTACGCATGTTCTCCAAACAGCTAGCTGACGCTCTCAAAGCCAAAGATGAGGAAGAAGCTGCAGAGATAGAAAGACTAAAGGCTGGTAGTTCTAAGAAAAGTACTGCATCATTGGCAAATAAAGATGATACCAAGGAATGGACTAGATTACGCACTGCCTACATAGAATTATGTCATGATGATCCAAGAATATCAGGTGGTAATGGTGATTGTCGTCGATTGGCCAAGGCAATAATACCCAATCAAAAGAGTAGTAAATCCAAATCTCGGTTACTAAGTCCAAAGGCTGCAGCTGCTAAAACAAATACAAACAAGTTGGCATTATCATCTCGGTTAGTGGAGGGTATACTTCAGGCTACATCTCGTGCTGAAGCAAGGGCTATATCATCATCATCAGCTACTAAAACAACTCAATCATCAAATAATGATAATAAAAGTACAACAAATTACACAACACCACAAGAAGAGACGGAGTCCATGTTTTCACCAACAATCACTACATCAGAGGGATATGCCGAATTAGCATTTGCAATATTCATTGAGGGTCCATATCGATGTTTACATAAGGCTGATAATTTACAAACTACATCCAACTTTTTGGGAACATTTCAACCACCTCCCACAATTGACACATGTGCACAAAATAATAATGAAGGATTGAGTGCAGAAGAAAAGGCACGGTTGGTAGATGAGGCTACGGCAAATCTAGTAAGTGGAATGGAAAAGATGTCAGCGGTGGATGATACTGATACTACAGGGAAACAGCAGTCAAATGCTAAAGGTGATGATGGAAGCAGTTCTAGTAGTGAGTTTTTCCACAACGCAAAAATGCCTACAACACAACTCGATACTGATGATAATGATAGTATGCAAGAGATATTTGCAGAAGAGTCAGACCCGGATGATTTTGACTTTGGTCCATCTTGTACTTCAGATGTTCAAACAATCTTTGGTCAGAAAGATGATGATGGTGATTTGACCTTTAATCCACTTCAATTGTCAAAACCCAGTGCAACGAATCAAACTTGGGAAGGGGCACGGAAAGCTATTTACCACTTACTGTCCAGTGCATCATATGGCAAGCTTGCGCTTGGTTCAATATCATCTCGTACTTGGTCGGAGGGTGATATCTCGGAAGTACTTGCTGATTTAGCATTTATGCTGTTGCTTGAAAACAAAGACCAAGTCGGTACCAGTGTGTCTGCATCAGATTCATTAACTCAAACAGATGTTAGTACTGACGAAGACATTGTTGCATTATGGGACCGTCCTCTATTCCTACTGCGTGATCGTGCATTGGATAAGAATCATGGTCATGATGCTCTGCCGTCATATCTTCAACTACTCAATGCACTCCTATCGAATTCAGATGAAGATCAAAATGTCATGTCAATATTATCTTCTCCACTTAAATCACAGACTGAGGATTGCAGTACATTGCCACCTGCTACAACAGTTGGACTATCTTCACTCGCATCACTCTGTTCTTCCAAGGAAATTACGGATGCATCTTCTGGAAAAATGAGTGGCGCGTCAGTGTGGAGTGTATGTCCTCGTGATGAGGTTAGGAAAACTATTATGTCATCGTTGTATTCTCTTGCCAGTATTGTTGAAAGTGTAAGGCCAAAGAAATCCGTAATCGGTAAAGCGAATGAAGAACAGTCAGAGAACAGTACTTGGATTCGAACGGCTGTTTGTATCATATCAATTATTGAATACATTACAAATTTACAGGCAAGGTTTGATTACCAACCCTTATTTGAAGGCAGTGGATCAAGTCGAAGCACAACTCTATCTGAATCTGATGCCAAGGAAGTATCTGAATCTGGTTTGTTTCGTGAGTTGTTGTCGTTATATACTACCACTAGACCTAGGAATGAAACATCTTCTAGTAGTGAAGACAACCCGAATGCGGATGATGTAGTGAGAATGCAATTGTTGCGCACGCTGTTCAGCTTATCAGCTCAATCTCCAGAATTACTTGGTAGATATGCAGTAAGAGTACCAGAATTTATAAACGAAGTGCACTCTACCACATTTATGGAGAAGAATCTGATTGATGGTATTCTTTGGACATCAATTGGATCATCTCTAATTGAAAACAAGTCAGTTGCTACTGCTTCTTCAAAACCAAGGTTAAAGCTCAGAGCTAACTCAAAGCTCAATGCCAAGATATCATCAATTGAAACCACAAGCTTGGCCGAGCGTAGTCTTTCAGGATTTGAGACTCTCTGTACAAGGTCTACCAAGGCACTGGAGGATATGAAGCAACTTGTTCAGAGAACTGAAAGCTTGACTGATGAGCAACAAAAGGAGTACAATACATGTAAAGATGAACTGAGCAGCATTAAACGGTTCTCGAATTGTCTATCCAACTGCCCTTCTGCAACAAACATTTGGTTAGACTCATTGAAGAATAAGGAAGAATCATCTTCCAAGGCAAGAGAATACATTGCTAATCTCAAGTCAACATTAGCAAGTCTACCCTCTTTTTCTGACGAAGAATTGAATACATCACATCCAGGGCACAAGAAGGATGATGATGATAACCGCAAGGGATCTGAAGTTAATGTGAACGAGGACGAGTCAGAGAAGAAGTCGCAATCCTTGGTGCAGATTCGAAAAGAGTACGGTGCCGTCGTTGCATCTGCTCGATCATCCGTCAAGGTAATATCACTTGCTCTTGACTCGAAAGAGGATAGTTCTGGGCTTACTGTTAAGGGTCCTTCATCGTTTGATGCGAGTTCGAAGACTGACTAGTTGCACTCCGTATTTAAATTAGATAGTACCTTGTCTTAACTAGAGCTAAATCACCATTAATAGTTATCTATTCATGTTGACCTAGCATCTTAAACAAACTTGATTGAATCTCCTTTTGTCGTTCTGACATATCTGGCAATTCCGATGCTCCACAATAGTCTTCAGTTGTCGGGGAGGCAGCATCAGACATTGATCTACTGTGTTTTTCAAGTGGCATTCCTGGTGGCGATTTATACCCATTGCTGCTCTTCATAGATGCAGGGGGTTGAGTCCGCTGTCGTTGTAACTGCTTTTGTTGTTGTCCAACGCCGTCTATCGGAATCCAATTTCTTCCATCACTACCTTTTGAAGAAGAAGATCCTTGCATTGATTTATTCATCAATCGACTAAAAGTTCCAGGACAGATCCAAGGAGGCGCCATAAGATTCGTTCCTAATGGTACAACCAGCTCCAAGCTGGGAGGTAATTGCATGCAACTCTGGAGAAACAAACAGGCTGATTGAAGTAAGAATCGCGGCCGAGGCGAGTTATGATCACCGTCAACAACAACAATATTCTTATCTCCGGCATACTTGGCATGCAATTTCTCTGAATGTCGCTTCTTGATAAAGTCATCATGCTCTCCAGCAACAAACATTGAAGGGATGAAACATCTATTGACATGACTGATGGGAGATAAATGCCTGATACTAAACCCAGCCTGACTCTTGATTGAGTTCTTAATCATACGCAATGCCACTGATACTACAAAGCCAGGCACATTGACTCCTTGCTCCTTTCCCCTTTCAACCATTTCGGTAGCCAATTGTGTTAGATCTGTAAATGATGAATCTAATATCATACAGGAGATTGTTGGATCTCGACTTCCATACATGATCGCGGTGGCGGCACCCATTGATCGTCCCCATAATGCAATAGTTGATACATCTCCCGAAGCTCGTAAGTGCTTGATGACTGTATGTAAATCTTCTCGTTCATAATAACCTAAACTCACAAATTCTCCCTCACTCTTACCACTGCCGGCAAAATCAAATGCAACAACCGATACACCCAAACTTAGTAAATGTCCTAATTGTGGAATAACCTCCGTCCTACCAGATGAATTACCATGTAGATATATCACCACAGGATCACGACGTCGCTTACCACCAAAACTCCGTCGTCCACTAGATTGTGGCATCTCACGGGGAGACTCATCCTCGTAACCACTAATATTAAACAATAATTCAGGTTCATGAGATGTGTTATCATCTTTCTCATTATCTGAACCAATGTTGTTATATTCGTTGTCATCAAAGGATGAGGTTGCAGAGGCTTCCTCAAATGATTCGGGAACATGTAAATACATTTGTCCCTTCTCTTTACTTTCATCCCAATCGTCTACATTGAGTATAAGTTCCCCGTGTTCTAGTCTATTGTTGTTTCTCTTCTTAATATCTTTATCAAAACTGTTTTGTTGTTGCTGTTGCTGCTGCTGTTGTTGTTCACCATAACCATCATACTCATCCTTCTTTTTCCATATACTACACTCTAATAGCAATCTATCAAGTATGAACCATTCGTAGAGAAGAGTATAATATAAAATTTGAGTGTAAGTAAAGGTGCACTGCCAAAGATATGCAAATCAACAGACACATATCATATCATATCATATCATACACATACACTCTACTTACCCTCGTTCATTAACAATACCAAAATCTCGTCTAACAAAGTTTACATTACAAAATACAAATTCTTCAGGACCTAAAGCACTTAATGGATAATTAGATCTTGGTGGTCTAATAATTGCATTACATAATTCTTGATACCCCAGCTTGGCCATTTGAACAAAAGTTAATTTCTCGGGATGACGAAGTGGTGATTTGTTTTTGGTTTTTGATTGTGGTGGTGTTGATTTAGATCTACGGGGTGGTGTTTTTGGTTTGGCTATTGTTTCAGGATAGCTTTTGGCATGTGGATTTGGTTTGGTATTAGATGTTGTAGTTTTGTTTTTGGAATGGCGGCCTACACTTTGACTACGCGTTGTACTTCTACCAACTCTATTTGCTCCTTTCTTATTGTCTATATTATTATTACTCTCCTTCTTCTTTTCTGCAATGATAGGCTGTGTATCAATAGATTCTTCTATATGTTCACCAGTTACCTCTTGAATGAGAGATCTACTACGCGGTGTGAACAATTGCTTTGGCGGCGGCGGAGGTGTAGAAGGTGCCTCATTATTCTGCTGAAAATCATCTTCATCGCTTGACGTGATAGTTGTATCATTATCACTAGAAGACATTCTTCTTCTTCGTCTATTATTTCTATTTGGTGAGAGTGGCGGACGAGACACCTTCGGTGGACTCTGCCGATAAGGTATCACTACAACTTCTAACCCTTGATCTTTCAGCATACCCTCATCGTCATCATATACAACCATCCTTGTGTAGGTGTTGGTGGTAGCGCTTCATCTGGCGCGGCAACCATTTGAATTGTCATTGTTTTCTCGGATGCACCACTTTCGCTTTTTACTGGGCATTATGTCCGGGGACATAGACCCAGCGCCCAGCCAAATCTTCACCTTATGTGCTCTCTGTACAATACTCTATCTCTCATCAATGCTATTGATACACTAAACACATACCATCTTACTCAGTTTTTAATGCTCTTTCTTCGAATATTAGCTCTCTGATAACATTGGTGTTGATAACGAATGAGAATAGAGGATACGATCACCTGGTATCCTTTTGGGCTTGATGACTTTTGACCATTCTATCTATCAATCCATCCACTAACTGTATATTGCAATTGATATTGACAGCCAGTAGTTGTGCCTACTATTAACCATATACATATAACATCTGCATCTACAATTTACAAACCATATTATATATTTGACAGCCGCCAAATAAGTTTTGCCGATTGCCTATTTGCACTTACCACATACCTACTACAACCTAAAACTAACCATAAATTATAACAATATACTATGCCCAAACGTCAGAAGGAAAAACAATATCAATCAGCTCGTGAACATCGTGCTAATCAATCTATACGATCAGGATCAAGTGCATTATCAACAGTTACACGACCATTGCCATTCGATTGTTGTGCATTAACATTAACACCTTACACTACTCCGGTTTGTACTCCCAATGGTATAATCTTTGATAATGCTGCAATTCTACCCCATGTAATGAAACATAAAAGTGATCCAGTAACCGGTAAGCCAATGTCTAGCCGTGATATTATAATGTTAAATATGGATAAAGACGAATCAACCAATACATGGCAATGCCCGGTATTAAACAAACCATTTACAAACCGTACAAAGATTGTTGCAATTAAACAAAAAGGAAAAAATGAAGCAAATGTTTACTCATATGAGGCATATCATGAATTAAATATAAAAGCAAAGAATAACTTGGATTTGATTAGTGGATTAAAGTTTACAAAAGATGATGTTATTATATTACAAGACCCGTCAGATGAAACACATTGTAAATTACGAGATATTAACAATTTTGCATATTCAATTAATATGAGAGAGGAATATACCCGGACACAGAATACTGCAGCGGGAGCATCAAGTAATGTGAAACATAGTGTTACTGCATCTCGTATAATGGAAAAGCTTGATAAAGAGAAACGTAAGCGTGAAAAATCAGCAGAAGAGCAGGCTAAAAAGTTACTCAAGTTGGATACTACTGACAAGTCGTCTTCATCGAATAAAGAAAAGATTGCTATATATACAGATGAACTGTTAACATCAATAAATCAAACATCCGGTAAAGCCTCGGGATCATTAACATCAACATCCATGGCAATCACTCGAGAGAATAAGGCACGGTTAGCAACCGAAGAAGAGATTCTCGATTCACAATGTGAACAATTAAAACGTCTCAAGAAGAAGGGAATGGTACGAATGTTTACTAATATGGGAGCTATAGATATTGAAATACATTGTGATATAGTACCCCGTACTGCGATGAACTTTATATTGCTAGCCGAGAAAGGAGAGTATAACGAAAGTAAGTTTCATAGATCTATACCCAACTTTATGATACAGGGTGGTAAGAAGCCAGGAGTTAAAGATGGTGGAAGTAGTATCTGGGAGAAGCCATTTGCAGATGAATTTGATGATCGATTGAAACACAGTGGTGTAGGAGTAGTCGCAATGGCCAACAGTGGTCCTGGAACGAATGGTAGACAGTTTTACATTACATACAAATCATGTGCACACCTCGATAGGAAACACTCAGTCTTCGGCAAGGTGGCTGGGGGGCTAGAAATCTTACGCAGGCTTGAACAAGTACCAACAGATAAGGAAACAGATAAACCCCAACAGTCTGTGAGAATTGAGAAGATTGAAATACTTGACAATCCTGTGAGTGAAGCGTTGGAGATTGAAAGGGAGAGGATTCTAAAGAAGAAGGCGGACAAGCATGAACTCAAGCAATCTCGAATGACACCATCTACTACTTCCCCAGCCAACAAGAAGATGAAAACTTTGCCTTCCCCAGATGAAGATAATAAAGTAGATAATGATGAGCCAGCTCCAATTGTTATTGGAAAGTATCTCAAGACAGAGAAGAAGAAGAAATCTAAAAAGAAGAGCAAGTCAGAGAGCAGGAACTCTGATAATGGACAAGGGGAAGCAGTGACTGTGTCTAGATTACCTCCTCCACCAAAGAAGACATCATTTGGCAATTTCAGTGGATGGTAATTATAACTATGATTGCTCATGAAATATCTAAACCTCTCAACTTAGGCAAAGTGTGTAAACTATAAAACCAAGTGTATCATAGCCTCCTTCTTGTACACTTTATAAATCATAATGCAATGAACTGTTTATAGTGTCTGTATTCCATAAAGCGCAATCAATATATCAATATCGCATAATCTTCTTTCCCCTTTATATCCCTTTATCTCTCTCATTCTCCAAATTGTACCTAAGTACTATCTGGTTCAAAGTAAAGGTCATCTTTTTCAACAATAAGCCTCCTTGTTGTCCGCTGTTGATAACTATGATCACTCTTTTTGTTTGGGATATAGTTCTGTGCAATAAAAGTTTTATATTGGTTGGGATAGGATGCTTTAATTGACTTTGCCTTTTCAAGACAGATTTGATTCTTCGGTTTGCCAACGCATGGTCCATGCTCACATTTTTTCATATGTCTACGGGTTGCGCCCCATTGAAAATAACATCTATTGCATCCATCAATAGCACAAGCGTAAGCCGGACAGGATTATGAATAGTAGATTGATTCTGTTGATTTATCTTCAAATTTTCCATGCTAGATTCCAATAATCGAAACCTCATCGCTCCTCGCTCGACATCTTCTACCGATGGCTGACTCGATTGCAAACCCACAGAATCCATCATTTAAATATATATATGTAGACGATGTAAAATCCTCTCCTCTCTGTATAGCCATGACACCTATCTGCAGAAAAAAATAGATGAAAGAAATGGCGAGCAAACCGAATTCACCAAAACGTGGAGGTAAAGCCACTCTCCTTCTTATATATTGGTAATTCTATTATGTATATGTATAATAAAGGCCAATGAACACTATCAGCAGGATTCTAGAACCCTCCATCACCCTTTCGTGTCCACTTGTTGGCAGTTCTCTTGCCTTGGATTGGGTCAGATTTTCGAAATCATCGAACCGGCTCTTCGACAACGTATCACCAAAACATGGAGGTATACAGCCACTCTCCTTCTTATATATTGGTAATGCTATTATGTATATGTATAATAAAGGCCAATGAACACTATCAGCAGGATTCTAGGACCCTCCATCACCCTTTCGTGTCCACTTGTTGGCAGTTCTCTTGCCTTGGATTGGGTCAGATTTTCGAAATCATCGAAC
>Ga0214481_100449_pt1 | contig 21208 bp, 21 predicted proteins | sample M1_20Mar14CPVII9_4_FD_165057 | JGI IMG/M metagenome (GOLD analysis project Ga0214481, IMG submission 165057) | Marine eukaryotic communities from Monterey Bay, California, United States - M1_20Mar14CPVII9sort6BwellG10 | ecosystem: Environmental > Aquatic > Marine > Unclassified | place: USA...
TGGCAGTTTTTAGTGCCAGCAGTCTTCATATGATTAATCTTACTGCCTTTATGTAACACTTCAACTTCCCAATTACTGCGTATCCAAGCATAGAGTTCCCCAGGTTTGGCAAACTCCATATCCTTGATATCTCACGCTAATACTTACTTTAATACAACGCATCTTGTCCTTTAGTGTTATTAGGTAGGGAGTTATTATCCGTGGTAGAAGATTACTTTAATGTTCCGCAATCTACTGACATATATTTGTTTAGCTTGTCTCTGTTCCTATATTAGTCTAATATTGATTGCTTATATATGGTTAATGATTGGTTTACATTTTGGTGATATAATTGAAGAGGGATTAATTGATATTGCAAATAACAGTAGTGGTAGTTTATCAGAGAACTAAACAATATCATATCATACCGCCAGACTAACATTGCAACATAATAGAAAAGATACATATCATATGTCCATCATGAATAGCGATAGTGAAGAAGTGATATTTGAGTATAAAGGTTATGAAGAGGTTCCCGTCAATGTTACAAAAGTCCTGTGTCATCAAAGTATCACCATGATCAAGGCTTGTTCGTTCAGCTATTATACTAAGCTAAGAGAGGTAGTACTGAACGAGGGCATTGTACAGATCGGAAAACAGGCATTTAAAGGATGTACCTCCCTAGAAAATATTACATTACCATCAACAATGATTAAGATTTATTCTCATGCATTCTATAACTGCACAAATCTGCGGAATGTGATATTAAACAAAGGTCTTAGAGATATTGGGAGTTCCGTATTTGATGGCTGCACTTCACTAGAACGTATTACCATTCCTTCCACGGTTACTTGTATCGGTAACTTTGCATTTGATGGTTGTATCAATTTGAGAGAAGTGAAGCTTAAAGATGATGGGCTTCAGATTGAGAAAATAGGACATGATGTATTCAAGGGATGTTTATCAATTGAAAGAATGACATTTCCCAGCATTTCAACTCGTCTAAGTAATATCATTTCGACTGATCAAGTAGAAGTTAAGAACAAGATAGACGAGTTACTGGGCATTGATATAATGCTCGAAAGAGGCCCCAACGATGTTCAGGATGTAGTATGGCGTCCAATAGTAAGAGAAAGTTGTGAGATATTCTTATCTCTTGCAGTCGACCGTGGAAGTTGTACCATGTGGGGTCCAATTAAACAATGTCTTGATAAGATTGTTAGATTGATTAGGTACTATGAAATCAAAGAGGAAACAACCTTGTTTGAATTGGCATGGAAGGCAAAGATGGATCATGTAGAAGTGCCCGGGCCAGTTACAGATACTATCTTGCAGTATCTATTATAAAACTTGTAGGTTACATATTGGCTATCGTTTAGTAATCTCAAAGAATGATAGTAACATACCATCGATATATCCAGCGGCCGTATGCAGTTGCAAATCACTTAGTAAATCTCCATCATACATATCTGATACATTTGTCGACGTAACATCTAGACCTCGTGCTTCACATTCACTTGCAAATATCTCTACACCAAATCTATGTTCCGAGTTTGCACATACCACGTATGCAACTCCACCAGGCTTGAGGGCGTCGTATATAGTCTTGGAGGCGGCTACGCTGTCAGATGGCTGACATATAATGTCAGCTGCAAGTATGATATCCACTGGTTCTCTTGTATCTTCACTCTCTATATCTTCTGCTGCTGTATTCTCTCTTACTTTCGAGTCGTCATCGGCACTGGTAGAAGATCTATTCATATTCATTTCACTGGCCGTCCACTTTCCTGATTGATTAGTACCAGTTTGGACATAAAAGTCTAACTTTGCTATACATCCCATAGATGACACATCATTCAAGTTGATATTCTGTTGTATATTCTCTATAACCAATTCATTAACATCTGTGATGATTACTTGTTGACTATCTTCTTCTTCTATTCTTCTGTCTTTCTTCTGAGATGAGATGATACGAGCAGCAACTATACCTACTAAGCCACATCCTGCTCCTAATTCCAGTACTTTCTTGTCTTTTATGACATGTGGATTTGATATTAACCACCGTGATAATATGATTGCAGATGGCCACATGACGTAGCCAACGTCAACTTGTGCCGATTGTCTTTTGGATACTTGATTTATAAATATTGTACTTGTCTCATCCTTCTTATCTCTCTGCTCCTGTTGTATTTCATTTTCACTATCACGAGATGAAGATACAGGAATGAAGTTATAAACCAATGGTAATCGACTAATCAATTCATCATTCGTAAATGCCATATTACTACTCTCAATATTACCTGATGGTGTATATAATTCAAATACCAAATCTTGTAATAAAACAAGTGTATCCTCGTTACTTTCTGTATAAAAAGCATCTTCAACTAGTTTGATTGTTAGTTTATTAATTTGTGTGATTAGACGTGAACATATTAGTTGCAATCCGGAACGTTTGATTTCCGTAGAGAGGGTTATATCAAGTTGTGATACTTTGATTAGTAGTTGGATTATTCTTTGTAGATTTATAATTTGATGTGCATTGCAAATTTGCAATGTTTTCTGATTTGTTGCGGTTGATATTGTAATACTTTGATAATACACTGACCAAATATCAAAAGCACTTTGCAGTAGTGATACGAGTACCAGGGGTAAGCCGCCATCTATCATCGAAGTAGTATCAGAGGAGGAGGGATGATTGTCATTATTTTTTGATGATGGGGATATCCCGAGATATTGCATACGGCAAATTGCAATTTGACTGGGCGTAGACAGCTCATTCTCCAGCTTTTCTAGTGATGATAACAATGTCATCTTCCACAGAGTTAGTGAGGAATAGTCAAGAGATGAGTGGTAGAAGATGTTGCGAGCAATCCGAAGGAGATCGAGAAGCGTTTGACCGCCAAATACTTATGAAGTTCATTCCCTTTGAGGACCAGAGAAGTCCTCTTCTACACTTCTACTAAGTGATGCTGCTCATATATTGGGGGCATGTTGCTAACATTCTTTGAAGTTACTAAACGATAGATATCGGCTTTCTTATATGATACTTTTACCTATATACTGCAATACAGTATCTTTGACTGGCCCGGGAACATCAACACGAAATTCATCTCGGTTAGCGGGGTCAATATCATCTACCTGATTCAACTTTGCTTTCCACATAGCGAGTTCTAATGAAGTTGTGGCATCCAACCTTTCATAGTAACCTATCAAGCTAACAACCTTGTCAAGACTTTGTTTCAATCTATTGAACGGGTCATCCAACATATCTCTACTGCAGAATAACTCACTGTCACGTCTACGTACCACACCAGAGGTCTCATCTATTGTAGCATATATACCTGGGTAACGTCCAGTCTGAATGATATTGTTTAAACGAGATGAGATTCTGGGGAAGGTGATTTCAAACAACAATGTACACATGTTGAAGGTCATCCTGCCAACCTTAGGAATATCCTCATTTAGCACCAAAATGTGTAAATGGCTGCAACGGCGAAATGCATAAGATCCAATCTCAGTAACAGTGGATGGAATTGTAATTTTTCTTACTGCACATTGATTGAATGCATAATCTCCGATCTTTTGCAAACCCTCATTAAATACCACGTCTCTTAAGTTTGGACACCGACCAAATGCGCAATTATCAATTTCAATGAGAGTAGAAGGTAATGTGATACTCTTTAAACGTAGGCATTCATAAAATGAACTTGATTCAATCTTCTGCAACCCTTCATTAAATACTACCTCTCTCAATTCATTGCATCTCATGAATGCCCTTAAATCAACCTTAACAACACTTGGATGGAACCTCACACTAACTACATCATTTGGTACTGTCTGGTCATTACCCTTATATTCAAAGTAATATTTGTTGCTCGACATGACTTGAAGAAGATCCCGATACTACCTATCCACTATAATAACTTCTTATACTATAAACAGCTGACTCTATAATATAATTCTTATGTATACGGACAACGTGTAATGAAACCCTTGATTTTTGGATGTTCCACCGTGATTGATTAGTACAAGAATGGACTTACGAGAAAGCACATAAAACGTATCTTATATGTTTGCAATGCGAGGCGATATAATAAGGATTCCTTGCTTTGCTAACCAAGATCGAAGATGCTATGATTAAAGTTGATTATTCTCCAATATACTACTACCACTATTATTTGCAATATCAACTAATCCATTCTCGAGAACTGCACAACGTCGCTAAGGTATGGGGGTTTAGAAGTATGTGCCGCCGTGAGATATTAGGTGAGTAGAACCGCCGCCACAATGGTACTCGCTCATCAACCCCACCCCGCACTTCGCACTCTCATAAAATTCCGTTTGATCGCCACAGACAAATAATTATTTCCGCCATTTCAGTTTGAGTTTTGTTGCTATCATTGTGTTGCGTCTCAATAGGAATCGTTTGCACGATATAATAGACTATCGTAACAGATACATTGCAAATGGATAGCATGAAAGCATAGTATTATAATCAAACAGCAATGCCAGACGATAAAGATAAGTGGGTAACAATAGCCCAAGTAAACGACGATGACTCATCATCAGATTCCGATGGTTTCACTGATTTCATGAGCTTCCTATCAACACCTGTTGGTACTATACCTCCTCCTCCTTCACCTACCAAATCTACTGAAGTAGAGAATGTAGAGGGTGCTACAGATAACTCGAGTGAAGAAGCTCCAATTAACAGCAACGCAAACAACAAGGCAAAACCTCAATTACTTGCATTGCCAAGTTATTATGTTGATTCATTCCATGAACATTTCTTTCCTCATGCAGATGACGATAATGACGAATTAGTTGTTCGTAAAAACTTATCAATTCCACAACGGTACGTTTATTCTCTATATTATGCGTGTATTTGCTTTGTATGCGGTATTTTCTCATTATGTTGCTGGTATATTCTTTTTCTTCCTATATATAGATATGCAATGTCAATGGCACGTAAACCAAAGACACATTTATCAATAGCATTCATTATTGCCGTTATTCTATCATTCTTGGGTTTACGATTTGGTAATTTTAAAGTTGCAATTGAGTAAGTACTTCTTTGCATGTGTTGTTGTTTTGATATCATGTGCACTTTATCTCATACTTCTTTCCTCTTCATACATACACCACCTTACAGTAATGCAGGATGGTGGTCAAGAGGCACATTAATAGCAAACCGTGCAACACAGGAAACAATCATCTCTCAAAATAAACAGGAATTATTCTACGATACTAATGGATCAGTATGGAATGAATTACAATCTGTTATACAACCAAATTGGCAAGGTGGTGATGTTTTAGGTGCAGAAAGTGAAGGTATAGAAGAGATTGATAATAGTACATTACTTAGTGTTTGTTCTGGTGAATGGTATGGTAGTATGGACATGATACGTGGTAAAGAGAAGAATTTAAATGTGATTTGGGAGGCGAATGATGATTCGGATTCTCTGTTGGATGCCGAGTCTTTATATGAACAGTGTCTAGCTGAGGAGAATACATTAGTTGAATTGGAAAGTACAGATTCGTGTTACAAGTGTGGTGGAGAGGAGAATGGGAAGTGTGTTGATCCATACTCATTAGTTCTCATGGCACGTTTACATTTGGTGGATAATGATGCATCTCAATTCTCGATGAGTACTCCCTCTGGGGCAATCTCTTGTGATACACTTCGATCATCATGGACTGCAATTGTACAAGGTGAATTCACTACCCAATTGAAGTCATGTGTTGACTTGTCTATACTTATGTCATCGGATGTTGTGAACAAGACTGATGCAATTATGAACAGTGGCCTAAGTTGCCCCTTTCCGTTTAGTTTTCTAACAACCATGGTAGATGAATCCTTCCCAACATCCAATCCACCGATTGTACGATATTCATCATCCTATTATGCAACAAAGAATAGTCAAAGTATAGTAGAGGAAATGTATAATTCAAATGAGAATAATGATTATGACAGAGCAGAGGATAGTAGTCTACTATCAGGTGTTTATGACACAACTGATGAAGACTTTTATGATTATTATTCGGATAGTATTGTCGGACGTGATATGGCATTGGCAGTTGGAAGTGCCGGTGTTACCATTATTGCAATGATGATACATACCAAGTCTCCTTGGTTGACATTGATGGGATTATTTCAGATTCTGTTGAGTTTCCCTTTGGCATACTTTGTATACTACTTTATTGGAGGATTGATCTTCTTCCCATTTCTTAACTTTATTGGCATCTTTGTGGTCTTTGCTTTGGGTAAGTTGGTAGTCTTTTTGATTTGATAGGAGTATCATATCCTGTTTACTCACCTTCTCTTTACCTTTTAATCTCAATGATTCATCTCAAAAGGGGCTGACGACGTGTTCGTGGCGGTAGACAAGTGGAAGAACGCACGACATGAGCCCCCCCATGGTACAACAGAACAAGTTGCTTGTTTGGCTCTGCCAGATGCCGCCTACGCCATGCTTTTGACATCAACAACAACTGCCGTGGCCTTCTTCGGCACTGCCATATGTCCGGTAGGACCAATCGTTTGCTTTGCAGTCTTTTGTGGTCTGCTGATCACCTTTGACTACTTGATGAATATCCTCCTAGTCTTTCCAGCCTTGTGTCTATATGACAAGTGGCTCCTTGCTGGTTCAAAGAACTGTTGTGTAAGTTTTGAATGGTGCTGTGGAAAGAAGAAGAAGAAGGAGACTGATTCTGATAGTGGAGATGAAGATCAAGTTGTCCCTTCTGTGACAAAATCCAATGAAGAAGTTGAGGTGTCTACTACCGATAATAGTAAAGTTGACATATCGGCAACCGAAAGAGTCGATATAGGTGAAAGTGTGGTCACCTTTGCAGGTAAAGAAGAAGGGAAGAGGGTAGATGAAGATGCCGAACGTGAAGAATTACTCGAGGAAGAGCATCAAACTCTCATTCATCGGATCCTTGACGGGTACTACAACTTCTTACACAAGTTTCGTTGGTTTGTGTTGGTCGTTGTGATTGCTGGTATCATCACTTGTACGGTCTTTGCCGCCCAGCTTAGCTTGCCCACTTCATCAGAAGTATCCTTACTACCCGATGGTAACGAGTATCAAAAGCATGCCACATGGACTCAGAGTTTACTTTCCACTGAAATGTTCAAGGATGCCGGTACAGAAGCGACAATTCTATGGGGTGTGACGCCTGCCGATACAGGAGACCATCTCAATCCTGACTCTTGGACTACACTTGAATTAGATGAGTCGTTTGAACCCAAGTCTAAGGACTCACAGACCTATCTTCTTGGTTTTTGTGAACGACTGTTCAACAACTTTGGCAAGGTGAAAGAAGATTACCAGTGTCCAATCAATGTAAGTATGCCAATGTCAAACCGTGCCTATTCCATTACATGCATCCTTACTCACACATTCCTCTTCCTTCACTATCCAACAGTTGTTTGATGAGTGGCTCAAGGAAGAATCAGCTTCTGATACCCCGTCTGAGGCATACACTCAAAGTTGCGGTGATGAGAGTTCCGTACCGGTATCTTCTGATGCATTTCATGAGTGTATGATCTCATGGAGTAAGCTGACTAACAATACATCAGTACTCTCTACAGAAAATAGTGTAAAGATTATGGAAGTCCGAGCTCAGTCTGACGTTGCATATGATGCTCCATTCAACGAGTTGAGAGATGAATGGAATTCATATGAGACATGGCTGAGTAATGAACGTGATTCTACTGCTCCGATTGGAGTTGACAAAGTTTTCCATAGCGATATTGCTTTTTGGTGGTATGATACGAATCAACAGATGCTCAAGACTGCTTATGGAGCTGCGGCAATTGCTCTTGTATGTGCCGCAGTGGTAGTCTTTATATCCTCAAGGTCGTTTGTGCTGACCCTATTCGCGGCAGTATCCATCATATACGTCTTGGTGGCTGCCACGGCATGTCTTGTCGGACTCGGTTGGGAACTCGGGTTCCTGGAGAGCATTTTGTTTGCCATTCTAATTGGTATTAGTTGTGATTTCGTCATCCACGTCGGGCATGCTTATACTATGTATCCGGGTGCTGTAAACAGGCATTACAGATCTCACTTTGCCCTGACCCACATGGGTCCGAGTATCTTGGCTGCGGCCTTTACAACATTTGCGGCAGCCGTCGTGATGGTAAGTTACTGCTTCTTATACTACTTTGCTTTGATCCGATATCAACTAACAATTGCTTCTATCAAACAACATAGATCTTCACCGAGATAACATTCTTCAGAAAGGTAAGGAGATATGTTCAGTGTACACATGACATGATATTTTCAATTCAATTTAGTCTAACAACATTACCTCTGCCCTGGTACACCCCTTAAAGTTTGCGGTAATCTTGTTCATGACGATTGTACATTCTGTGATTGGCTGTTTCATTGTCTTCTTGGTTTTGTGTGACTGCTTTGGTCCGTCCGAACCGACAAAAGGATATGATATGATAAGGGATAAGCTGCTCAACTTGTGTGGTAAGAAGGAGTCCGAGAACACAGAAGCAACGGAATAGATATGTATAGATTAACAACTTGTATAGATAAACTTGCACAGATTGAACACCATATTGTTTCTACTTTATGAGAAGCTACTAATTACTCATCGTAAATACTGTAGAATAACATCCTTGACCGGTCCCGGTACTTCAATACGATGGGCATTACGGTTACCATTGGTATCGTCTGCTTGATCAATCCTAGCCTTCCATAATGCCAATTCAAACAGTGTCGAAGCCTCTTTCATTTCATAATATGTTATCAATCCCTCAACCGAGTTCAACTTTTCTTTGTCTATCTCTGCTATAGTATACCGGATTCCCCATCTGTTTTCAATTTGTCGACTCACAGCAGGGATGACAAGTTCATCTCTCCATTCTACTGCGGGAATATTATCTACTTTGGCTTCTATATCTCTTTGACCAGCCCGAATGATATTATCCAAGCGAGTCCGAAGGCTAGGGATCTTGAATCTCCTCAATGATGTGCAATTTTCAAATGAATCATGTACAAAGTGTACTCTTTCATGATTTACAATAACAACCTCCCTCAAACTATTGCATCCATAAAATGCTCCTCCTCCAATCTCAGTAATCGTAGAAGGGATGGTAATACATTCTAATGAAGTGCATTCTTGAAAAGCATTTGGCTCTATCCTCTTAAACCCTTCTTTAAATTCCACCTCCCGTAAATTTACACATCCATAAAATGCATACCTAGTAATATCATCAACAGTGGAAGGTATAGTAATGCTTTGCAATTCTTTGCAGTCCTCAAAGGCTCTGTTTCCAATGCTCTTCAATCCGTCACTGATTACTACCTCCCGTAAATTTGTACAGCTACGAAATGTGTCTCCTTCGATTTCCTTAACAGTAGATGGAATTGCAATACTTTTTAATGACGAGCAATACGCAAATGCGCTACTCCCAATCTCTTGAAGACCTTCATTTAATACTACATCCGTCAAATTACTACAACCACTAAATGCAGAATATCCAATCTTGGTAACAGCAGAGGGTATGTTGGTACTCTGCAGTGATGTACAACCATCAAAAGTGGCTGCTCCAATCTCTCTAAGTCCCTCATTTAGTATCACTTCTCTCAATTCAGTATGACCTTGAAATTCATCATATCTAACATCAACAACACTCGGATGAAACCGCACATACGTCACATTTTCGGGAACATCTTCATGACCTTTGTACTCATCGAGTATAACAACTTGTGAAGACTTCAGTTTTGACTTTTTTGACATATGATGTAAACTCATATCTAGATATTAATGAATGTCGGTTTAGCTCTTCAATATATTAGTCATTTGTGATCTTTGTCGTCGGTATACCAAAAGATCCATAACATACACCTTCTTCAGATTGTCGACTGACTCTTTTCATCATGTACAATAGTTCACTACCCCATCTCTCTCTTTTGGTTACCGGTATCCTTTCAAACGATATCGAGTGTTATGAATAATATTGCAGCAAAAAGGTGATCGAGAGGACCAGTCTTTTGATGTGCTCAGTATGATCGTTCTGATTTTAGAATAAACTGTATAATCGTACCTATATGGTCTATGCTAGTGTAGTAATAATGGAGCAGTTGATAGATAATGTCATGCATTGGTACTATTATCGATAAATTTATAATCTTCGTGCAATGTTCAATTGCAGTAGACTTGGAGTGGTAGTAATGATACCCTATTGAAATATCGATGTATAATATCGAGATTAAGGGAGGGAAGAAAGATATCGTAGTTTAGTTTTGTGTATATTTTATACACATATGAAGTGGTATAAAATATACACAAAACTCACGGTATCGTCAATTGGCAGAACCAGAAAACCAAAACTCATTTAGTATGGCTGTTGTTAAATTAATGGTGGAATAGATGTATCAGTACATAGTCACAATTTGCAACAATGAGTGATACCAATGAAGATATCTATGGTGGGGAAATGGAAGAAGGAGAAGCCAATGATGCAGCACGTCGTAAGAAGAAAAGTAAGAAGAAGCTTAGATTAATGTCTGCCAGTGGACAAACTGAGCAAGATCGACGTATATTACGTCGTAAACAACGTGAATTACATCAAGATATTGCAATCGGTAATAGTGGTGCAGCGGCTGTGGGTGACGGCGAGGAATTAACACATTTACGTAATCAAAATAATGAATTATGGGATGAAGTTAGATATCCCCGTGAGGCTGTATTAGATTCAGAGAATGTTGGTTTAATTGCTAGTAAGGCTGCCAGACAGGCTGAGAAGATTGTTGAGGTAAGTTTTGTTAGTTTATATGGGGCACGATATGTACTGGTGGTACCATCTGCTAACATATCCACAACATTATTATAGGTACCCCGATATGATGCAGTACGTCTAGCCCAATCCTTTGCCAAGAAAGGATCCGTCCGTACAGGATCTACTACCCAATTCAATTGGCGGGGCTTTGGTTTACAAGTAGGTCTGTGTTTTAATGCACTACCTGAACATTGTTCATTCTTATATGGTCCGCTCGACGCGGAATATACACCCAAGGAACGTAAAAAGCCAGAACGTCGTAAGAAACAGACACAAGAGGAGTTAAGTGACGGTGATGAGGAAGAACCAGACACAGTAAATCAAACTGGTAAGAATAAGAATTCGGATGGGAATGAATTAAGTGCAGTGGCACGACACATGAAGGTGATTAGTAAAACATTGCATCAACGTGCCGAGGAACAACATGATTTGGCAATTGAAAAAGCTGATGAGTATGAAAAAGAAATATCACAAGAAATTGATGATCATACCGAAGTACGTCGTAAGAAAAAGGCTTTTGTTGAACAGAATTCACAAGTTTGTGCGGTTAATTGTTTATTCAATCCGAAGAGTTTTACACAAACTGTAGAGAATTTTTTCCACTATAGTTTCTTGGTAAACAAAACAAAGGCGGGTATTCGGAATAGGACTGTGAAGGAGGCTGAGGAGTTTGGTGGTATGCCTGGTCCAGTGATTGTCCCGAAGAATGATACGGGGGATAAAATTCCACCAAAGCAGGCTATTGTTGCTTTGAGTATGAAGGTAAGTGATTCGTCACCGATAGAGTTAAGCCGGGAGACACAAACGATAGTTAGACTTGGTATGACAGGTGGTGCTTTGAACTCGCTTTACATTTTATCTTATCATACCCTTTTTATTCTCTTCCCATGTCATACATAGGATTGGAGGGATATGTGTAAGGCATACAATGTCGAGAAGAGTGATGTGCCCCATCGTCAGGAGAGCATGGTTTCCAAGTTTGACAAGTCGTCCAATAGGAAGTCTCACGTCTTTAGTAATAATGATGCTAAACGTGCAGCGAGGGAAACAGCTGCTGCTGGTGCTGGTACTACATCCTTGCCTCATCCTTCGGTGGTTACACAAACTGATGATGTTGAGATGCCAGGTGGTATTGATAATGATGGAGGGCGCTCTGGAGATCTTTGTCGGGACTTTGATAGGAATAGGTTAGCAAGGAAGCCAAATGGGAGCCATATGGATACCATGCAGAGATTTGCAGCAGCTGCTGATGCTCATCAAAGGGAGAATGAGAATAGCGGTGATGAAGAGCGTAAGATGGGTGAGAAAGATGGAGGTGGAGAAAGTAGATTCGGAGGCCAAGATGATGATAATTATGTTCCTACTGGGCAACGTAAAGGACCACCGGAAGTATTGGTAAGGGCTATATCCCAATCCCAACATGAACCGTCAAGTGATATCCACAATAACAGGAAGAGAGGTGGTATTAATAATAACAGGAAGAGAAAAGCTAAACGATCACGAAAGAGGAACAGAATGTCTCCTTCTAGGAACGGAAGAGTAGAGAAAAGTTGTTTAGAGAACCTAAACTTTGTTGATCTTTGTGGCGATGATGACTCCGATTAGAAATTAGAAGGAAGTGTGGTGTCTAAGTATATGTCAAAGGTAAATTGTAACCGATTGGTCGAAGTCCGATTGGTCGAAGTCCGATTGGTCGAAGTCCAATTGGTCGAAGTCCGATTAGTCTCCAATAAAAGGGGTATGAGCAGGCCTGGATAACCTAACTTGTGTGGCAAGAAAGAGGCCGAGAATATGGAAAGTCAAGATAACAACTTGTACAGATAAACTTAAATAGAGTTGATTCGAATAATCTAAAATAGAGGACCTAATCTTGGGAAGATGCTGGCAGCAGGTGCCAACTCGGGCAGCTTTTCAACGTACAGATACTGCAGAATTGTATCCTTAGCTGGCCAGGTACTTCAATCCATATGCCTCACGGAAACTACTGTTTCTCATTGAGGAACTGTAAAATAGCATCTTTGACCGGCCCGGGCACTTCAATACGATGGGCATTACGATGAACGCTGCCACCTTCTGCTCGATCAATCCTAGCCTTCCATAATGCCAATTCAAACAATGTTGTAGCCTCCTTTATTTCATAGTACCTAATCAACCCCTCAACCTTGGTCAGTTTTTCTTCATCTACCTCGGCTATTATGTACACAATTCCCCATGGATCTACTATTTGTTGACGAATAGAAGGGATAGAAAGCTCTCCGTCTCTCCATTCTACTGTAGGAATATCATCCATCTTTGTCTCGATATTTCTTTGACCAGCCTGTATGATATCATCCAAGCGAGTTAAAAGGCTGGGGAACTTGAACCTCTCCAGTGATCTGCATCCAGTAAATGAATCATCTCTAATTTGTACTCCTTCATGATGTTCAATAACAACCTCCCTCAAACCACTGCAATCTTTAAATGCATGTTCTTTTATCTCGATAACTGTTAAAGGGATTGTAATACGTTCCAGTAAAGAGCATCCAACAAATGCATATGATTTAATCGTCTTCGTCCCCTCTTTCAGCACTACCTCTCGTAAATTTCTACAATAGCTAAATGAATACTCATCAATCTCAGTAACTGTAGATGGGATTGTAATACTTTGTAATGACAAGCAATTTTGAAAGGCGAATTCTCCAATGTAATCAACGGTAGATGGAATTGTGATCCTTTGCAATGTTTCACACTGTTGGAATACACTAACCCCAATCTTTTCCAAGCCCTCACTTAACACTACCTTTCTCAATTTACTACAACCGGTAAATGCGTAATCACCAAGTTCTTTAATAGTAGAAGGAATTGTAATACTTTGCAATGCTGTGCAATTTCGAAAGGCACAATAATCTATACATAGCAAACCTTCATTGAGTATCACTTCTATCAATTCAGTATGCTCATCAAACACACAAACACTAACTTTAACAACGCTTGGATGAAACCGTACATGTGTTACATTCTTGGGAACTTCTTCATGACCTTTGTAACCATCGAGAATAACTTGTGAGTGCATATCATCATTCAGTTTTGACTTTTTTGACATATGATGTGTACAACTAGTAATACCGATTGATACCACTGATATTATCTCAGCTACCGCTCTTTAGTATTACCAATAATTCTAATCTTCAACAGTATATGAGTCCACCCAAACCACTAACTGGCCGAGTATATATAGTTAAGAGATAATAAGTAAGTTGTAACAATCGGTTTTCATATTACAATTAAAAATGAAAACTCCTCTTTGGGGGAACTCGTCTCCAAGTCCAACCTAGCTTTGTCTTGTGCTGTGTGCTCATCTTTGGTGCAATGTTATTTCGTCATCCTATATTTACAAATGATGATAGGGGAGGCTGGAGTAGCACTATTGGGTGCTAGAAGGCTGTATCACATCGAATTATAGAAAATAATTGCAATGAGAGTATGATACAACCTACCTATTATGAATGCGAAAATGTTAGGATTATTTCGCAGAATGATGTAAGCGGATATAATGATGACCGGGTGATATCATTGCAAACTCAACAACTATTCAATTGCCCTCATGCAGAATCAAAATCCAAATTTACCATCGGGTATATCTGTATATGATGATACCTTTTGTTTAAATGACAATGCAGTTTGCTACAAGGATATACCAGGAGTGCATCGAGCCCTATCTAATTTCAATTTGAATGATTATATAAAACCTGATAATGATGATGAAGAGAAGTCAGATGAAGTATATCTCACGCCTGAATATATAGACAAGCTTGTTCCAGGAATGTGGCTTAAATGTTTGTATGATGCAGACGATACAATATTATATGAGGCAATGTATCTCACATCTAGTGCTGATCAAATAAGCCCGGACGTAGAGGGGTATAATAATCCTAGTTCTATTGGTATTGAGTATCACAGAGAGGGATTAGACGATGGAGATGATGCACAAAAGTGGGTACCAATCTCTTGGTGTATACCAGATACAGTTCATATCAATCAGTGTGATATTCATCAGGATTCTAGTGACAGTACATGTGATTATTTAGCGCTTAATGATTCAGTTGAGGCATTATTCAGACGTGCATTTAAGGATATTACACTGCTTAAGAAACAACAAAGCAAAGAAAGCTGTAGTGAGTCATCTACAAATGAGAAAGTTCTGTTCACTTACTCACAACACGGGGGTGATGTTTATAAGGATGAGAATACTGGTTATTTAGAGATGGGAAGAGATGACTTGGCATTACCAGCCGAGATGGATACATCGTCATACGGTACAATATATTCGGCGTTAGTATTTTCACACTCCGCAGTGCAACAAGTAGATAACAAGCTTAAGCTCTTTCAACTATACAAGGACGATCCATTGGCATCAAAGGTATTTCCCAAGAGCTATTCATCTTATGTGGATGCTCTTCAGGATTCGGAGGAGGGAGGAGAGGATATCTTCTATGTCAAGAAAGCTCGAGGAGCTCGAGGGGAAGATATATACATCAAGACACGGGATGAGTTAGCTGCTGATTATCAAGAGTTAAAAGAGGAAGGTGAATATGACCTTGTTAGTGGGGGGGAAGGAGATATCATCGACGAAGGGGATGTCATAATCCAACGAGCTGTGACAGACTTGTATACATTAGACGGAGATGGCCCAATATCTGGGGCGAGGTTTGATATTCGATACTATGTGTTGATTACTAATGGAAAGGTATACCTCCACTCGAATATGGTATTTAAGTGGACGCTTGGTGTGAAATATGATCCAAACGATACAGACATTTCAAATCAGCTCCTCCATAGTTACTTCGGTAAACCTGGTATCCGTCCTGTGAGTATCGAAACTCCTCTCGAAGATAAACATGGTAACAAGTGGAACAATAGTGAACGGAAGAGGAGAAGAAGCTCCGTTTCTGGTAGTAACCGTGAGGAGTTCAAAAAGTCGGATATTCATGGTTGGAGAGATGCAGTAGCTGATGCACTTGACGATGCATCTGGAGTATTTAAGAATCTAAAAGAACTCACTAAATCCGATCCAACGAAGTATGTCTTGGCCGGTGGGGATGCAATGATCAAAGAAGATGGATCAGCTGTTATTGTGGAGTTCAACGTATGGCCTGATTTAGCAGGCCCGTACAAGAGGTTGACAAAATGCCTCAGTGGAGAGAAGTGTAATAGATTATTTCTTCAGACAGGCGAGAGTGCTGATAATTACATTGTGACCGAGTCTACGGCAGCAGCTGAAATCGTATTATCGGAGGCAACAGCTGAAGTAATGAGAGATATGATCTTAATGGTGATGAAAGTACAGCCAGCTGATGAGATTGAGGGATTACGGGAGATTCGATCAAGATCGACGAATGAATGATTGATAGATCGAAGATAGGGATTTGATATTGTTACTTTATAATATATATAGTTATAAATACCCGCCGCCTCTACTCTACTTATCTAACCCCGATATTTACCCCGACGAGAAGAGAGAACTTTCTCTCTCACCCTTTGTGGTAGTATTGAAGAATGATGTCCTTGACTGGCCCGGGACCTTCAATACGGCATTCATCACGATTTGTAATATTGGTTTGTTCTGCCTCTGTTTGATTCATATTTGATTTCCACAACGCCAATTCAAATAAGGTTGTAGCCTCCTTTATTTCATAATATGCGATCACATTAACAATCCGATTCAAATATATTTTAACAGATTCCCATCTATTGTGTTGTGATTCCTTCCATTATGCCGTGTGGCCTGGGCAGATACAGAAAATTCACCATCTCTCCATTCTATATCAGGAGTCTCCCAATATAATATCTTATCCGCTATTTCACTCTGACCAGCCCGAATGATATTGTCTATACGTGTTGAGATACCGGGGAACTTTAATCGCTCCGATTCACATCGTTTGAATGCATCTACTCCTATCTTCTTGATCCCTTCATTTATTTCCACTTCTCCCAAACTACTGCAACCATCAAATACATAGTCACAAAGGTAAATCAGAGTAGAGGGTAATCTAATAAGAAGTAACGACTCACATCGTTCAAATGCAGAACCTTCAATCTTCTTTAATCCCTCGTTAAACACTACTTCCTTCAAACTTATGCATCTGAAAAATGCACCAGAACCAATCTCGATAACTGTAGACGGGATGGTGATACGCTCTAAAGAAGTACACCAATCAAATGCTGCTGACCCGATCTTCTGCAACCCTTCATTAAATACTACCTTCTTCAATTTTTGACAAGATATAAATGCTCCCCGATTAACCTCGATAACACTTGGATGGAATTGTACACTAATCACATCCTTTGGCACAGACTGGCCTCTCCCCATATACACAAACACCTCATACGGGCATTCATTGTTCTCATCGGATGTATCATCAATTGTACGCTCGGACATTGTCGTATGTATCTAAATTCTTTATATATAACTTTCAATCAATATCCCGATGATAGCATGGTATAATCTAATTAAACTATTTGGCGAGGACTTTTATCTATCGTCGTCCCTTAGGGAATTGTGACTATTTTACTCCCTAACACCCTAACGCCGAAGGCTCAAGCCCACCGCAGGTGCCCCCGGAGGGCCCCCGGAGGGCTAGCGGCGAAGCCGGCTAGTATATTATAACAGTAACAGCTTTTGTAGAGATATAATGGAGACTAATTATTTCACCCGTGACTAAACAATTCAATATTTAGATAACCGCTAATAAATTGTCCTGTCAATGAACTGTGCTGACCAAACTCAATATTACTCAATACATACTCAACACCAATTCTCAATTCTCAACTGACCTCTAACGGTAGGTACGGTATATCTATGCGATACACTCTCATAAAAGGATACCACAAATAAAATGTGCATGCTTCGGCTTCACGGCTTCATGCTGGTGAGATGAAGTTGCAAATGCCTCTAGAGTAATAGAGACGGTATTATCAGAAGGTACCAACTAATCGCCCTGGGGGGGAAAGATTTCGTTTCCTCTATCTATCACCACAATAATAATATATTATAATGACACAAAGTTTATTGATTACAAACAAATTTACTATCTTGAGATATTACGATTTGGTTAGAATATGAGTGACCAAGAAGATGAAGCAGAGTTTACCGAAAATGAAGTAAACGATCTCAATATTTTACTTCAATCTATGAGTGATACACATTGCAAAGAGTTTGGGCATTTTCGTTTGCTTGTAAGCTTGTCTGGCGATGAAGATACAAGGGTGACAAGTAAATATGGTATGGGTAAACAGGTATTATTGTTATTGCGGCAGATTAATAATGTCATCAATCAAAATCATACCAGTGATGAAGTTGAGATGCTTGAGTTAAATTTTAGTTATGTCTTCGACAAGAGAAGATGGCCCGATCACGAGGAAATAGCCAATAATTATGACTCTGATGGAGAAGACTATAATAATTGGGATTATATTGATGCGTTGCAGGTTAATGAATATAAGTGCGTTATTGCACAATCGTTTGGAAGGTGTCATAGTGCGAAACATTCACTTCTACATATTGACTGTGGAACGACAACCCAGAGCCGGGGGATGTATGGATTGGGCTGCTTGCTTCGTTCTATACCACAAGTGAATTTAGTCAGTGTCAACCTTGCCAATAATGAAATTACATGTGGTGATGCTATTATAGCATGCAATGCATTCAAGGGATTAAGCAATCTTACCGAGTTGGATATGTCCCACAATAATATCAGAAAAGAGGGAGCAATAGCCATCTTCACATCTCTCCTCGGTCATCCATCATGCAACATTCAGAAACTTAATTTATCACATAATCGTTCCATTAGGACATCTAGTTATTATGAAAGGAAGAAGAATGATCCAGGACAAACTTTGATAGATGTTCTACGACATACAAATCGTTCATTGGTAGAGTTGAATGTTACAAAAACTGGTATTAGGGCATCTTATTCTATGATGGATATATTCGTTTGTCCCCTTTTATTGGATTCAAACAATGATATATTGAAGTATGTAGAAGACCGCAACCATTATTTGAAAGAACTACAAATCGATGATGCAGCTACTAATAATGATGAGAGAAATTTGTTTATTAGATTGAACCTACAACATGTCATCAGATTTAATAAGGATGGGCCACAACAAGCACTTGCTGCAAAACTTTATACCCATTTTGAGACTGACAAGAATAAAGAGTTTTTATTTAAAATGGATGCTAAAGATGTCTTGAAGTACCTTGAGTTTGTGGGTATTAATGGAAATCTCTTTACTTTGATGAAGTTAGTGAGAAACTTTCAAGCACAGGGGTCACTGTTTTGATAAATGTAGTCATACTCGTTTCACTAAGTCTTAACGGTTAAAGTATCATTTTGTATATCTTTTCATTTATTTTATTATGATAGTTATAAATACCTTTAGCCGAGGGCGGTAATGGCTACCTTCTAACCCGATATTTGCCCCGACGAGAAGAGAGGACCTAAATTTGGAAAGATACTGGCAGCTGACTGAGCTTGCCATCGTCGAGAAGATGCTGGCAATCATTCCTCCTTTTCAACTCCATAGAAACTGCATTATTATATCCTTAGCTGGTTCAGGTACTTCAATACGATATGCTTCACGGTTGATAGGATGATCATCTGCTTGATTCATATTTGCTTTCCAAAAAGCAAGTTCTAATAGAGTAGTGGCCTCCTTCTTTTTGTAACAGGCTAAAAGTTCAACGACCATATCAAGTTTTGATTTGATTGTATTCCACTTGTGATATGATTTCCTTATCTCTGGCAGAACGTGTGTTGTTATCCTGTAAGCAGGTATGAAAATTTGACCACCCATCCGATATAAACCTCGCAGATTGCTCATCTTGTTTGCAATATCAGTGTAGCCTGGATATGAATAGCCTCAAATCTAGTTGAAACGTTGGGAAACTTGAACTTTCCAAAGCTGAACAGCAAGTAAATGCATTATTTCCAATCCTTGTCTTCTCATTCTTATTACTACTTCCCGTAAGTTTCTACAACTATGAAATGCACAATTTCCAATATCAGTAAGGGTAGAAGGAAATGTGATACTTTGCAATGATGAACAACAATAAAATGCATTCTCTCCAATCTCTTTAAGGCCGTCGTTATTTAACACTAATTCCCTCAAACTAGCACAATTGTAAAACGCGTAATCGCCAATCTCATTGAGAGTAGAAGGTAACTTGATGCTTTGTAATACAGTACAATTCATGAATACATAACTCCTCGTATCTCCTTTAAACTTTTGCAATCAGCAAAGTGACGGCAATCCTTAACCTCAATAACGCTTGGATGAAACTGTACACTAACCGAGACGAGCGAAAAAATGTGTTTTGAAACACCTGATATGACCCAGAAGCTGTGAAACTACGAGACGGACGTACAACAACTAGGCCGACGATAAGAGAAGAGCTCGACTACCTACTATGGTTACATGGATGGTAGAGCTACACTAGGGAGGCGGACAGACGGACCATCATCCCCCATCTTTGCATGAGAGAGAGCAGTGGAGCACCATTGCGGAAACCAACCAACAACTGGCCAGGAGGTATCAATCGAAATCAAAGAACCAGCAACTCGAACAAACACTGTCCAAATGGCTATCGAAAGATCCCCCGTAAACTAATTCCCACAACTAGAACTTGGACGCAAAACTGTCTACAAGTCTTAACACTCAATAAACTAAACCCCCCCCCTCATAAATAAAAGCAAACGGGAATACCAGTCTATAAACAATACCAAACCCCCCTAAAACTACTAACCAATACCAATATAACTTTACACAATGCTCATAAATAATCCCCCAAAATAAAAACCAAAAAACTATTGCATTATAATCTGGCCGTTGAGCAGACGCCAGAGAACCATGCCTGGTAGGATAGTAAGTTTAGTTTGGTTGAGGATGAAACGAGGACTCATAAGATGGTGCTTTATCAATACCACCGAAGACGATGTATCCCCCATAAAAATATCCCCCATGTTCCTTGCAAAAAAATGTGGCAGTCCATATGATATGAGCAGACGGCTCGATGGACATAAACCCAAAAGATGAAGAGCATATACAGCTCGAAGATGTAGGGCGCCGATGACACGAAGAATACACGGGAGAAGCGGCAACTTAGCCAATGTGGAGATATAATAATGGTGGTGGCACGACGATGACGTACAAAATAATAAATAACTCAGTAACGGAGAGGAAGTGACGAGGAACCGTAGGACGCGCGGCGGCATCACCACGGTCCCCGCCCGTATAGGGCAACAGTCACCTGATATGACCCAGAAGCTGTGAAACTACGAGACGGACGTACAACAACTAGGCCGACGATAAGAGAAGAGCTCGACTACCTACTATGGTTACATGGATGGTAGAGCTACACTAGGGAGGCGGACAGACGGACCATCA
>Ga0214481_100450_pt1 | contig 21200 bp, 17 predicted proteins | sample M1_20Mar14CPVII9_4_FD_165057 | JGI IMG/M metagenome (GOLD analysis project Ga0214481, IMG submission 165057) | Marine eukaryotic communities from Monterey Bay, California, United States - M1_20Mar14CPVII9sort6BwellG10 | ecosystem: Environmental > Aquatic > Marine > Unclassified | place: USA...
CAAGCCAAAGATGAAAGCAAGGGCTGAGTTGTGTCAAAAGGTGATTAAATACTCATTAAAGGATGGCAGGATGATACATAGGCACTCAATGACCTTCTGGCATGCACCTGCTAAGTTGCCAGAATCTCTGAGAGTGTCTCGATTGTATCTCAATCAAGACAGCGAGACCACATACCCTCCCATATTGGCATCAAGCCAAAGATGAAAGCAAGGGCTGAGTTGTGTCAAAAGGTGATTAAATACTCATTAAAGGATGGCAGGATGATACATAGGCACTCAATGACCTTCTGGCATGCACCTGCTAAGTTGCCAGAATCTCTGAGATTTCTGGCTTTTGGCGTCTCCCCCTTGGCATGTATACTTGAATGGTCTACAGTGCACTGAAGATGGACATTGCAGAGCTGATGTTGTGTAGAACATCAAAAAGTTGAATGGTTATGTCCTTGTTGAATGCAGTAGACTTTATCATCTTTTGTTCATGTTCGTTCTACTTAGATGTTACAAAACTATCAAATACCCCCCTCACTTCTCTGTGCAAAAACTATAATTACAAATCACATTTCCTGATACCATTTCATGACTCTCGTAATGATCTTGCAATCGCCTCATTGATCATTTCCTCTTCTGTCATTTCATTTTCATTACCACTACTGCCGCCATTTGATGTATTGTTATTGTTTGTTGTTGTACTATTGCCTCCGCCACTGTTACCATTCGTCGACTGAGCAGTAGTACCCGAGGCGGTAGCTCCTCCATTAGCATTACCTCCCAAATTACCAAACTGAATCATCATTCGTTGTAACTGTTCAGGAGTCAACGCACCACCCGACTGATTTTGCATTTGTTGGAATTGATCTCTCATACCGTTCGCAAATGGATCCGTCGTTCCACTACTTGCCGCTGCCGTTCCTCCTCCTCCCTGCTGCTGCTGCTGTTGTTGCTGTTGAGTAGCAGCAGTCTGTTGTGCAACCATACTAGCCATATGTTGACGTGCCTGTGGATTAGCCATCATACTTGACATTTGATTCATTAAATCTGGATTTGATTGTAATGCCTGTAATGATTGTTGTAACTGTGGATTATTGGCGAAGCGGGGATCATTCTGCATCATTTGTTGTACCATTGGATTCTATATGTGTGTGTTGTAAGAGGGTATGATATTTAAGGTGAGATGACAAGACGGCACGGCACGACACGACACCCTTTTATATACAAACACATCATATAATCATATGCCTACACATAACATATACATAATACTCACATTAGCCATACCCATGACGCGTTGCATCATATTCGGATCACTTAACATGCTTTGCATCTGTGCCATGTCAGGTTGTTGTCCTCCCATTCCACTACCAAACGATGGTAATCCACTACCAGGAGCACCCAATCCACCCGTAACAGTTGATGGCGGTATTCCCGTACCATCCCATCCGCCACTTCCTAACCCACTTCCACTTCCCGCAGCTGCTGGAATACTACTAGCAGTACTCGTTTGATTCTCACTTAATAATAACTTACCAACCTCTTCTTTCGCCTTGACCAATGTCGGCCATGCAGTTTCACTGGGCACTAATGTATAATATTCAATCTCTTTTCCATCATTATCATCGTTTTTAGTTGTAATTGTAAACCCGGCTGCTAGTAATAATTCATGACCACCAACTAATGAACCTAATCGTTTTGCAAATGCTGGATTTGATTTTTTAATTGATCTATACTTTTCTTCCATTGGCTATTGTTTTATTTGTTATTGTGAGTTTGTAGTTTGTGTGTAGTTTGTGTGGCGATTGAGATAAATCAGAATTGTTAGTATACATAGATATACAAAATATTAGCAACCAAAAACTAACAAATGTATAAACCACACCGCATCAGCCCTTAATCGAATCAATACTCTGCACTTCCCGTCGAAACACCAACACAACATACGAAACAAAACAAACTAAAACAAAACATATATGAAAAAACTTACATTGTTAACAATATTACCCAACAATTTATCAGCGGTTGTTAATGCCGTACGAAATGTTGGTCCATCATTTTGGGATCGTAATTTTGTTAGGGCTGCTTCTAATGGCCCTCCAACAACACTATTCGTCGCGGCGATATTATTATTTGGTAATGTCACAGAAGCCCCTGCTGTTTGATTAATTGTTGTATTATTATTGCTGCTATTTACTGCGCTATTATTATTATCAACAACAGCGGCAACGGCAGGCTTACCCATAACATGAACAACACTTCCCTCTTCCAATTTATATTCTTCAATTACTCCCTTCCCTTCTCCATCTTTAGTTGAATTATTAATCATACGACCACGAAATATTAATTTTAATTTATCCAATGGGACATTAGTTTGTTGAGATACTTTTGTGCGTAATTCATTCGATGTTGTTGATGAGGTTAGTACGAGTGAGGAACGAGGTGTTGATGGTGAGGATGTTAGTGATAGATGGATTGTTATTGATGTCATGGCGTTGTTGCTATATTGGAAGTAGTAAGAGAGAGGCCGATTGCCGATTTGTTTCGGAAAAAATGAAAATGAAAAGATTTGATGAGCTGGGTTTCGTACGTATTATCATAAATATTCAGCGTGTAATATATTTACCGTACCAGTACGGCATTAGAAAGAAGATGGCAAACGAATGCTCGCGGGTGTACTGTTGTAGCGTTTTTATTATCATTACTGTTGCAATATTGATCTTCGTATACTGTGGATAGAGGGAGAGGTATACAACTTTTCAACGGTTAATCGATTAGTGATAGTTTTGAGTCGTTAGTGCCGATATTCATTGAATAAGAACAACTTTATTATAAGGTGCACAATCTTCATTTCAAGTTAATCTGATCTGAGTGATGCCTATAACAACCACGTTTGAGTATTCTTGGTATAATATAATATATTTAGAAAAGAGCTAGATTGCGGCGGCGTATCATCAAGAGAGGTTATATATCGATAGAGCTCAATAGAGAGACATAAACTCTAAAAAATACTAAACACTACAATACTCAGACAGATACAGAATATAGGTATCAAGAAACACATAACAATAATCGATCGGCGTTGATAATAGTTGTTTGGGTATATACATATCATTATGTCAAAAGTAGTGCACGTTGGTACGCCTCCACAAGAGAGTAATTGTTGGTCATGTGTTGAATTAAGATTTCATAACTTTGCAGATCTATCTGATCGTGGCGTTGGCGTTAGATCTCTCAATTTTGAATGTCTCGGGCACCGATGGATTGTTATTTTATGGCCTAGTGGTAACCCATTTGTCACGACTGGGACATCAATTTATCTTTGGTGTAGAGGTGACAATGAAGAGGATGCTCCTGATAATGACGGTGTCGAGGAAACTGTCCCAGAGATAATTAACTCAATTAATATTGACTTTGGTTTTACCGTCAGAGATTCTAATGGAAAGGAAGTAGTGAATAGGGTATTAAAGTTCAATCCGGATGAAGACGAGGACGTAGACGGATTTTCAAACTTTACTTCCCGAGAGAAGTTGTTAAATGCTTGCATAAATGGATCGCTCATTGTTGAGGTTAGGATGAAGGAGAGGTCTCCAATAGCCATACAACCTCCACCTGAATTCATACATAACAATCCAATCAATAAGAATATACTCAAATTATTTGGAGACGAGGATACTGCTGATGTTGTTTTTGAGGTGGGTACTAGTAGTGAAAGTGATAATAACGAGGATAAAAACAAAAGAAGCAAGACGGTAGTTACATTTCATGCACATCGTATTATATTACAAGACGGTGCACCATTTCTGGCTGAACTTTCCAAGGCAGGTAGTGGGGGTACTGTACAAATTACTGACGTGACACATGATGTCTTTAAACATGTACTCTTCTATGCATACGGGGGAAAGATAACCGAGGAAGATATGAAAACAAACACGAAAGAAATCATTAATGCTGCCGATAAATATGGGGTTGTTCATCTGAAGTTAGAGGCCGAGGAATACTATACCAAAGCAACCACACTAAATATCAATAATGTATTGGATAATTTGTTATATGCCGACTCCAAGAACTTAGCTCTACTGAAGGAGGCAGTAATGGACTTTATTCTAGCAAACGGGGATGATGTTATGGATAAGGTATCATTTGATAATGTTCCCGGTGCTGTAGTTAAAGATCTATTAGCTGCTGTGGCAAGGGGGAAGGCAAAGTCTTCTAGTAGAGACACGGCGGCGGCGGACAATAATTACAACAATATGAAAGTAGCTACATTGAGAAAGATGCTAGATGAGAAGGGATTAGAAGTAGATGGTTCAAGGGAATCGATGATTGCACTACTGAAGGAGAATACTGACCAAGGCAACGACGATGATAATAATGGTGACGATGAGAATGATGATTGAAGTAGCAATAGAAAAGAGTATAAGATAGATATATGATATTGTCTGCCGAATCTAATAAATATATAATGATATCTATAGATCACTAGGTATTGCAGGATTGTATCCTTCACTGGCCCAGGCACATCAATACGGCATGCATCACGATCAGGTTCATAGTAGATATCATCTTCTACTTGATCCATCTTGGTTTTCCACAAAGCTAACTCAAAGATTGTTGTTGCTTCCTTCATTTCATAGTACTTAATCCATTTGACAATATGATGAACATGTTGCTGTACTATACCTAATCCGTCCCTGCTTCTTGTTACTTCCGCAGGTATACGAATCATACCTCCTCTTTCCCATTCAATTATACCTCGGTTCATATTAAACTGTATCATGTTTTGTACATCCACTTGCCCAGCTCGAATGATATCCTCTACACGAGATGAAAGATTGGGGAAGGATATTCTTCGAAATGCCGAGCAGCCACTAAATGCACTTGATTCAATCTTTGGAAACCCCCCACTACACACTACCTCTTTCAAATCAGTACATCCATGAAATGCAGCACCCCCAATCGCAGCCAAAGATGAGGGTAACTTAATGGTTTCAAATTTACAGCGGACGAACCGCATCATCTGCAATCTTCTTTAGACCCTCATTTAGTATCACCTCTTTCAAATTACTACACAAAGAAAATGAAGAAGGACCGATCTCAGTGACAGTTGAGGGTAGTGTGTAACAGTCCCCTCATTCAGAACTACCTCTCTCAAACTACTGCAAAACCAAAACGCATGGTGACCAATATCGATGACAGAGGAGGGTATTGTAATGCTTTCTAACGAAGAGCACCGACAAAATGCACCTTTTCCAATCTTCTCTAATCCCTTATTTAGTACCACTTCTCTCAAATTACTACAGTTATAGAATGCCTCCCAACCAATATCAATAACAGTAGAGGGTAGCGCAAAACTTTGCAATGATTGACACCTACTAAATGCACCCGCCCCAATCGTTTGTAATCCTTCATTTAATACTACTTCTTTCAATTTTGTACACTCTCGAAATGTTCGTGCTTCTACACCGACGACGCTGCAATCGAAATGAACAACTCTTACGTATTTCGCCGGTACAGTTTCACTACCCGTGTATTGAAATACATTTGGTGTATTGTTGCTTGACATCAATTTTGTGACTATGATATGCACTCTTTGACCTACAAATCACAACAATATACAATCTTCTATCAAATTGATACCAATAACAATTAGATATACAACTCTTCTTTATTGTATATGTACGACAAACTTAATAATAACTTCCCGCCCTTAAAAGCTAATATGTTCCTCCAGCAAATTAATCAAGTGTTTAATCGCTAAATATCATTTTTTAGTCAGGGGCTTCTGTCATTTATTTCCTACCCCCTTCTCTTAGCAGCAATCATGCAAGCCCTCTAATAGCAGACTGCATCTAGTATTCATTAGATTGGTTCTTATAGAGTGTAGGGTGGTTAATAATAGGTTACAGCGGCGGTGATATTGTCTCGGGATCTTGTCGTGAGATAGCCGGAGAAAAACTCCGAGAATAGAAGCAAGTATCTTATCATGATCGGATGAATGTATGGCATGCTATTTGATTGTTGCAATATTAGGTATTAAATATACGATATAAATTTGCAATACTCTATCATTATGTCATCTACAGAAGAGCAGCAACAACAAAGTAGTAATATCGGTGAAGAAGAAGAGAATAGCAATAATATGCCTAACTCTGAATCGATAGACGATCAACAACAGCAACAAGATGTAGCAGCCGAAATGGCATCATCATTAGCACGCTCTGCCGAGATATCTGACGACGGAGAATTGCCCCATCCTGATAACAATAATGATAGATTAGCTAAAACAAGCTCAATATCATCATCAACATCGACAGTATTATCACCACTACAAAGAAAGCTAATTGCTGATCAAAATTCTCGAGTGGGGAGTAGTATAGACAATAGATCATTCGGTACATGTATAGAAGGGAGAAGTATCGGGAATACAATAAATAGATCAGTAGATCAATCTATTACATCATCTATATATGGTAATAGTACTGTGGATTCACATCATTCTTGGAATCCAGTTTCTTCGTCGGTTGCATCATCTTCTTTGGGGAGAAGTCAAGTAATAGCTAGTTGTAGTGGGGAAAGAGTAGAAGAGACACAAGATGTGAACAAACAAGAAGGTAATATTAATCAAGATAGTGCATCAATAGATATAGAAATTGGTCAACAGAATAATGTACAATCAAACAATATAGAACAACAACAGCAACAAACGGAAGAAGAACCACAACCAATAGCAATATCCAACATGGATCAAATAGGTAATGCCGAACGTAGACAGTCAAGACGACGAAGTACACAAGAAACTGATGGCACCCCAATTGCAATACCTGTTGACTCTGTGCACTCCAGTAGTAGTAGGAGATCTAGACAGCGTGTTTCAATTTTTAATGCAACTAGAGTTGATACTAGCAATCATAGAAATGAAGAAGAAGATATAGTAGATGGTAGGAGGAAACGACAACGACAAGTATGTATGGTATGTTTCTTAATTATTATTATTGGTGGATTAAGTGTAATTTTGGGTATATTGTTAAGTCCAACAACTGATAATGGGGAGAAGAAGGATACAAGTGAGGAGATGATTCAAGAAGTGGTATCACCAACAACTGAGGTATTATCAGTGCCGGTACCATTATCTATCGAGCCTACTATCCAACCATCTCAATCTCAATCAACTTCACTACCTTCTATTCAACCGACAATAACGACAATACCAACAGAACCAATACCAACATCATCACCTACAATCAATCCTACAGAATCACCAACCCAAATATTATATTATCCCGATTGGTCAAATCAATTATGCATTAACGATCCAAAGAATCGACCAGTAGGATATGCAATTGTTCAGGGTAGACAACCATTATTTCAAACTTTAGAAGCATGTTGCAATTCACAATTTTGGTGGGATGTTAATGGTTGTTTGATAAAGTCGAATGGTAGTACTACGATTGAGGAGCAAACGGTTAGTCCATCTTCACTTAATCCGACTTCTCCTCCTTCTGTAATGATGACACCACTGTCTCCTATTACATTGGTTCCTTCGGTTTCACCTTTACAATCACCTATTAGTAGTACACCGACGAGATGTAAGTATAATGACTGTCTGTGGTATGATATGTCGCATTACTTGTAAGAAACTGACATATGATATGTCTTCTCTCTCAACAAACTAAGCTCCGACCATACTGCCCACCCAATTCCCAACAAATCAACCTTCCTCAAATGCACCCACAAGGCAGCCTATAACAAGTAGACCAACTGATGAGGTACGTTTGTATATATGTTGTTCGATTTCTCATAGCATAGTCTCACACATCTTTCTTTTCAATAGCCGAGTAATTCTCCATCGGATTCGCCTGTCCTCTATCCGACTACATCGGCACCCTCGAAGAGACCTACAAACAAACCAACAGCTTTGGTATGTATGTATTAATGTGTCTATATGTTATTATCTTTTCGTATATGTCATCTCATCATATGCATATCCGTAACATACACATAGCCCACGAGGATGATACCCACAGCTATGCCAACAACTTTAAAGCCAACCCCAAAGCCTACACTCATCATCACATCACGGCCAACCAAGACACCTGAGAAGACATGGCAGCCCTTGGGAGATATTATCTCGGGAGAGGGTGGATTTGGGCATTCGGTATCATTAAGTAGTGATGCACAGACATTAGCCATTTGGGCACCAAATTACGGCGACGAATCAAATACAAACATTGGTCAAGTACAGATCTATACATGGGTAGAATCAACGTGGCAGCAACTTGGCCAGACTATAACTGGAGATAGAAACAATGACGAATTTGGTTCAGCGGTTTCTCTATCTGCTTCTGGATTAACCTTGGCTGTATCATCACCAAAGAGTGATATAAATGGAGAAAGTTCCGGTTCAGTATCAGTATATACATGGGACGAAGCTACATCTTTCTGGCAACAGCTCGGTCAAACTATCAATGGAGAAACAGCCGGAGATAACTTTGGTTTCTCATTATCACTATCCCCAGACGGACGTACATTAGCGGCATCATCACCATATTCTAATTCAGGAGGATTAAGCAGTGGTTCAGTACGTGTATTTACTTGGAATACTGAGACTGAGGAGTGGTTACAGATCGGTGGTAGTATAAATGGAAGTATGTTAAGCTTTTCAGGCTGGTCTATCTCGTTATCAGCCTCAAGAACCGTAGCAATTGGAGCAAGACAAAGTGCAAGTGGTAGTGTTAAAGTATATACTTATAATGATGACTCAATGAATTGGATCCAACAAGGTTTTAAATTAACAGGTCAAAGGGGTGGTGATTATTACGGACATGCTGTGTCAATATCCTCAAATGGTAGTATCATGGCTGTCGGTGCACCGAGGCACGACTTCCAAGCGGGCTTAGGTATCACAAACACTGGTCAAGTTAAAATCTACAAATGGAATGGTACTATTTGGACACAAGTAGGACAGAGTATAAACGGTATAGAAAGTGGTCAACAATTGGGTTGGAGTGTCGACTTGTCTGCTGACGGGAACTCTGTTGCCTTGGCATCTTACAATCCCAACTCTGATAATAGAGGGGAAGTTACAGTATACAAGAGGAAGAATGATAATTGGCAACTGGTTGGTCAAACTATATCGGGAGATGATGGCTGGTGCTATGATGTAAGTTTAGATGGGGATGGTACAACTCTAGTTGGTAGTTCAACCAATACGGATTCAACAGGGAACGTACGAGTCTTTCAGTTTACTTCAGAGAAGATATAAGACCATTGATAAAGTTGTTATCTAATATGATAGAATAGAATGTTACACTACTCGTCAACAGTCAACATTCTCATGGACTATCCTGTAATAGCTCACATACATTTTCTATTCGCTGCCAGAATACCCCCGTCCCCTTTTTAGGGTGTCTTTGTTATACAAATACAAATGATACTAATGTCGCGTACTTGGGCTGCAAAATATGAAGGCTTGGGGTATTATTGAGCAAAGAGTGAATACTTGATTTAATACATAAGATGTGCACTTTTTTTTTATTTTCCAAGGCTTGATCTAACTATCCTCATATTAGAGTCCTCCACGTATTCATCTCTTCTAAAGGTAGTTATATCCCTGTTAAATAGTAACGACACCCCTCATTGGCTGCAGCAGCTTGATCTCTCTGGGGACTCTTTATCTCACCCAAGTGTGCTTGGTAGGATTGTAAAGCTACTGTGTAATCATCTTTAGTTGCATGTCCATCTATATACAGATTTTGAATCCTTTTTAACGATGGAGCGTATCCACTCCTTGCTGCAATCATGTAGTGCTTTAATGCTCTGTCATAATTGCCTGCATGTAACTCATTATTACCTAATTTGTGCCTTGCTGTTTCATTTCCCTGCATAGCTGATAACTCATAATGATGCCTACTCTTCTCCATGTCAACTTCTACACCCAGTCCACGGTCATAAGAATAACCAATGTTGTAATACGCTTCAGCACACCCAAGTTCTGCTGCTCGATGCCAGAGTTTTAATGCTTTGGCATAATTTTGTGCCAATCCATGTAACCCATCAGCATATGAACATCCTAGAGTGTAGATTGCAACCGGATCATCTAACTCCATCCGTTTCTTAAACCTTTCTCTTGCCTCATCTTCTGTACGTGGCCATGAAGTTCTACAAAAAGGACACTTGTAATTATCAACTTTATTCCCTTGATTATCATATACAGGCGCAAAAGTACATCCACTGCATATCATCTTTCCACAACATGATTGATATCTACGCCCTGTTTTCATCGTAGGTATTGGTAGGAAGCAAATTTGACAGTCTTCATGCTCAGCCGGTGGTTGCTTGAATAACTTTTCATCATGCAATTCAGCTGCACGCTCAGCAGCAAGTCTGACATGTTCCTCGCAATCTTTCTTGTGCTTCTTTTTGTGCTTCTTTTTACATGCGGCATTGCAATACTTCACCATCTTACATTTGTTGCATGTGTTGTTTATATCATCACCCTCCTTGCCACAATTGGCACAGACTGATGTATCATTATCTTCATCGGCTGTGCTCATGTTTTGTAACTGACCTATCATACCAAGTGTGCTTTTTGATTTTGATGCGCCCTCATTTTCGGACGTGCTCATATCCCGTAACATATTAATGATTAATTGTTTACATTTGCTGCATACATCGTTGATATCACTAACCTCCTCGCCACAATGCATTGCACATACCAATACATCATTATCTTTATCGGCCGTGCTCATATTGTTTGCCTTGTAGTTATTATTATTAGTGTGTATCTTCTCTATATATTGCTCCACTAATGCTACAATATCCACACTGCCACTAATCGAAAGAGGGTTAGAAACTGATATACTTGGTTATGATTCCGCTGTATACCAAGTACCAGTAACGATAGTATACCAATAATATATCTAAATGATATTATGTAACTAAAGATAAATACGTTCGGTTGTTGATGGGATATCTATATAAATGGAATTCGTATTTAATGTTGAGGCTATGCCATTCGAAAAAAGGAGTGTTTATAACGATACGTGAGTGTATTATTGATGATTGAACTTATGAACTGCTCTATTAATCAATACCTCCGTCCATTTATTAGCCAATACATTCTATGTTTTTGGCAAAATGAAGTTTTCATGTGTTGAAGAAAACTTCTTTAGGGAGGGTGAAAAGGAAAATGCTCACAACTTGTGCACAAGAGCAGACCACATAACTCACATGTGATACTTAGGTTTACATATCGTCGTCTATCTAATCTTAAGATTCAAAAAGTGGATGGAAGTTAAGATAAGACTTCCTTCCAAGTGGTATCTTAAACAGACTCTAAACATCGAATCCAACTTCGTATCATTTACTAAGATTGTACTCCTACATATTATTGTTACTGTTAATCCTACTACTATGTAGTACATACTACCCTTGATACCTCTGTTCGATTCAGTCTATACTTCCTCAAACGACATAGAGCTATATAATAAACCAAACCACCACCAATATACCCAAGGAACATGATATGAAACTAATCTGTTGATACATGGCTGATGATTCTTCGATTATTGGACTCTTCAACGTATCGTCTACTGGTATATCAATATCAAGGGCCGCCGCCCCTGATACCGAACTAATATCTAAATCATAATCTACAACGAGTTGTTCTTCTTCTCCTTCGTATTGCTGATGAGCTGACTGCTGATGTATATAAGCCGCCTTAAGATCAGCCGTTGCCGTACCTACAATAGGTTGTGAAGTAGGATTGGGCTATAATAGAGAAGAAGTAAATGAGATCGTGGTGGTACCAAAGAAGAACATAAAGGATACACCTCATCATGATTCACTTACCGTCGGTTCATTACTTGGCCGAAGAGTAGGCCTCGATGTTGGGGGTGGCGGCGGCGGTGGAGGCAGTGCCTCCTGTACATGGTTTATGTCGTCTAGAGTTGCTTGTTGTAATGTCAAGGTACCACCTTCCTCACTAGCCGTTGTACAGTTTTGTAAAGGCAGCCATGTCAGAGAGGAGCAGCATGCTTGGGCCGTTAGATATAAGGTAACGCTGTTATTCGGTACTTCTTCACATTCAGGACCACTATCACAATGCTTTGAACAAACTGATGCTGATGCGAACCATTTATTTGTGTAGACGCCCTCAGTTGACGCTACACATAACTCGCTTGATATGTATGGCATAGTAGCACAGCATGCCGTAGGATCGGAATATAATTTGACACCTGCCGCCGATGCCCGTTCACATACCTCATCTCCAGAACAACTGTCTGAATCTTTGACACAGTTTGAGGCGGCAGGGTAGTACATCTCGGACGGGTTGGGATATGCAATGCAGTAGTTGGGATCTAACCAGGCTATCGATTCGCAGCATAACTCTACTGTTTCATATAATGTGGTAGAATCCAAAATGACTCCACCGCATGTATCTGATTCGGGACAATCTTGTACGCAGCGGCTTCCTTGGACATAAAAGTGATCAGTACCGGTATAATCCTGACCATTCGAAGTTGCAATACAGTAATCTAATAAGGATGACGACGTCTCACAACATAGTTCAGGTGTGTCATAGAAAGTAGTACTGGCACCATTTGCCTCGGAATCCGTGTCAACGTCTTGTATACATGCGGTATTCTCATCGTTTTTGAACCACAAATTAGTTGGTTCTCCGCCGCCGGTACAGTAGACTTCGTTAACATTTGGTAGACTAGTAGAACAGCATGCCTCAATGGTGGCATGGAGAATGTCCGTTGAGGTGGCCCGTATACAAGTATCATCATTCAAAGGGCAGTCATCTTGTATACAATATCCTTCTTGAGCATTAGCAAAGTACAGTCCTGTCCCGGTGGACGAGGGATCTGAGTTGGATGCACAGATATCGTCATTCAACCAAACAATGCTTGCACAGCATGATGATATATCCGGGTATAAAGTAGCTTGTGTCGTGTCAGTTATTATTCCACCGCACTCGGGAGAGCCTTCATCTTCTGCACAATCTTTCACACATCTGTCACTACCTTGATAATATTGATTTGATCCAGTATAATCTGCTACCGATTCTTGGCTGTTTGAGAGGCATAGACCTTCCGGCATGTTTGGCAAACGTTTTTCACAGCACTCCTCGACAGAAGCATATGTCTCTCCCCACGCCACCAAGCCGCCACAATCGGCATCACCCTCATCGACGCAGTCCTTAACACAACGATCATTTTGTGGGTAAGTGGCGAGGTACCACTCTCCACTTCCGACCTCTCCTGGTACTTCGCCACCCTCACTTAATGTCACACAGTCCTCATCCTCAGGGTTTATACTGGAACAGCAAGATGTAACGTCCGAAAAGAGTTCCGTTGACATGTTCGGTACTTCGATTTCTTCTTTATCTTGTGCACATATACCATTCGATGATTTATACCACTTATCACTGTATCCACCGACACTTCTTGATGTGCAATAATCTAATTGAACCCATGCCCTAGATTCACAGCAAGCATCCAAGGTATCGTAGAGGGTGTCGCCGGACGAAGCACGGTCACATAATTGATCCATCAGTTAAGTACTAATTCCTACGTACTTGTATCAACGTATAGATTATAGATAGACAGGGTAAGTCCTTAAGATATAATATCTTGCTTAGATTTAGCCTGAGTTTAAATCCAAATCTCACTCTGGAGGGTGAATACTCTCTAGATAGCGTGTTACAAGAAACTCAATATAAGATAAATAACATCAACTAACAATCCGTATATCGACAGTTTACCTATTTAACTACAATAAACTAAATTAACAAGATATTTAATCCATTGCAACACTGTATAAAAATTATTGTCATTGGTTTTTGATTTTATTTTTCAAGCGAGGGTGAACCAACTTATTCATTGACAATATGGATGAACTTACTGAGCAGTTAGGTGCAACACCTCTAATTGCCGCGGATAATAATGACGATGGTAATAATAACAATAACAACTGTATTGTATTAGCAAGCACTAATAACAATGATAATAGCAACAATAACAATTGCAATGAACAAGGAGAACAAATGGATACGGATAGTGATGATGGCAGCTATAGTAGTGAAGTTAGTAGTCGTGGCGAAAACATGGATTTATTGGACTATATTATTATTCAATATATATCCAATTTTCCGCCACCTGATGAAGTAACGGGGGTTACTTTTATTATTAATGAAAGATTGATGACAAGTTATGGTCACACAGGTGGTCATCCTTTTAGTAAGGAGTTAGGCAAACCAAGCTTCCTAGCCAGTGAATTTGATAATACGTTTGAATTTGATTTAGGCTTAACGGCAGATGACTTTAATACCCTCGAATATTGTGGTCCTGGTTATGGCTATGGCCGTCGTGAAACACAGATTTTATTCAAGGATCGTGATTTGAAGAGTGATGGTACATTCTATGTTGTGCATTTTGATGAATGCATATATTTGTTCAAGTGCAGGCTGGTCACTGAAGAGAAGAGAATTGGGTATTCTAATGAGGAGTAATACATTATTCTATCTAAGGAAATGGAACAATATTCGAGGTATTTTGGATGGAGAGGATGAGGATAGCGAGGGTGAAGAATCAGAAGGTGATGATATGGATTTGGGAGGTGGTGATGCCGTTGCAGTGGATACGGGTGGGCAGGATGAAAGTGAGGATGCCGTGGGTGGAGATATGATTGAGGGTATGGTGAAGGATTCAAGTAATGATGGGGAGGGTGCCGCTAATGCCAAGGATCGTGACTCCACCACTGCTACCGCTACCAAGGCCAAATCCTCATCACCACTAGCGGGAAATCTTACCGCGGACGTATCATCTGCTGCCGAAGAGACTACTCCTGGTGCCTTGTCTGATGATACGGATATTGGAGGTGGTGCTGGTGCTTTAGCCGCCGCAGAAGATGGTGAGTTTGTGCATATGATATGTTTATATGATATGTTTATAAAATTATGATTTGTGCACATGATATGCTCAAGTTTCGTCTAACACTACTTTTCCTACCACCCCCTATATCACATCATCTCCAATTTATAGCTACTTCTGCTGGGGATACAACTGGTGCATCTCAATCGGAAGAGTCTACTCCCACTTCTCTTGTCGATACACCTATGGGTGATGTTGATACTACTGCCAAGGATCATGATACCACCACATCATCCCGTCTTGATGAATGTTGTTACGAAGGTTGTAATTTACATAATACATCTATTGATTTAGTGCAGTGTTATGGCAGGAATGGCGAAGAAGAGGGGCTTTGTAATAATATGTTTCATAAATGGTGTATGATAAATATGGAAAGAGCTAATGAAGTTACCAGGCCAAGAGATGGTAAAGTATTACAATGTCCTATTTGCCACGCTCGAGTACCATGTCCTGTTAGTATTGATGATGGATTGGAAGAAGAAGCTGACGAAGATGCTACTCCTAGTTCTGGTGTCACTGGAAGTGCCGGTGGTGATGCATCAAGAGTCGGACGTGCCGATGGTGGTCTTGATTATGTGTCCGATGCCGTATATACCGAACGTGCCGGATCCGCGGATGTATCTAATGCCGTACCTGCCGCCGCATCTAATGATAATGCCGTAGGTACTGCCGCATCTAATGCCGGAAGTGCCGGCCGTGCCGGTGATGGATTGGAAGAAGAAGATGATGTGGATTTTGGGGTTAGTGGTGGTGAGGATGTACAAACTTCTAATGAAGAATCTTCAGCTGGACATGCTGTATCTTCTACTGTTGGACCCCATGCCGGTAGAGATCGTATTTATCTTGGTCCTGTAAGAGATGCAACAGGAAAGTATAAAAGGAGTCAAATTGATGTATTACCGCTGTGTCAATGTACAGTTGGTAAGGTAAAGCAATTAGCACAGATGGTCGGTATTAGGGAGAGAGATGCGGCTTTCATATTGAAGAGGTCGAGTAACGACATCAATAGGGCTCTCATCAACTTGCTTTGGCGTGATCTTATCACACCCAACGAAGTATTGGATATGAAATTGAATGACAAAATTACAACTAATGATTATCAGCTCATCAGATATGAGAAAATGATGAAGGTGAAGGGTAGAAAGTTTTTATCACCTCACGCGGTACATGGTAAGTATATGTTGTGTATGTGTGCATGTGTTTACTTACTGTTCTATATCACTAATCATTTCAATCCATTCTATTGATGTTCTAACAGATGTGAATAAGGAGAAGCGGCAGCTTACTCCACAGAAGAAGAAGAATACTCAAAGAAGGAGGCTGGATAATGAAAACGCCGAGGCCGCATCGGACATTAGCAGCTTCACCGATTTGACGTCTGGTACAAGAGTTGAAATACTTTGGCCCGAGGAAAAGAAGTACTTTGCGGCAACAGTATATCATCGACCAACGAATGAACAGCCACATCGATATGCGGTTGATTATGATGATGGTACTTCCTGGTATCATGATCTAAATGACGCACATTTTCGTGTATTGGAAGTACCAAGTGAGGGAGATGCTAATAGTGACGAAGAGGAGAATGAGGAGATGATAGAATCTCAACCTCGTCAGGTGCCTCAGCGGTTACAGGTATCAGTGTCCACTCCTCGTCGATCCATGACGCCAGCAGTACCTCCTCCGCCGCCTGCCAAGGGAGCGGACCCATCCGACAGTGACGACGACGAAGAAGAGGATACGATGATGGTAGATAAGGGTGTATTGAAGTCTCAATCTCAACAGTCATCTCAAGCCGCAGGTACATCGGATAGTGACGAAGAGGAGGATGAGGTGATGATTGATAAGTCTCAATCTCAACAGTCGTCCCCGGCATCATCATCGTTTCAACAATCATCTCAAGAATCGTCTAAGAAGTCATCTCAAGATTCATCTCAGAAGTCAATACACCTTAGTAGGACACCCGAGTCGTATGACTTTTCCGATGACGGTGTCAGTGTAACAAGTGGTAATATCATGCCCTTATTAACTTCGAAGTTCGATCAAGAATCAGTTCAAAAGCTCCTCAATAAACAAAAAGATGAAATTCATCTGGGTGAGGGTCTTCATGACGTAGAGAAGTATTTCCCTGATTTAACTACCATTAATTTGACAGATACAATGAAGAAACATCTCAATATGGTTGGTGTGGAAGCGAATGCAAGTGACGTAAATCCTAAGTGTACCTTTGAGACTCCGGACGGGGATCCAATTCGTCATGAGGGTAGGGTACTAATCATCGGATGCGACGTCTCACAGAATCCCCATATGTTAATGATTGAGTTGGATGGATCACAAACTGTGGGTTCATACCCAGTATGGATTGAATATCCAGCATATCTGTTGAGTAAAAAGTTTGATGTTAAACCTACATCGTATCATCCAAATCCCAATCGACAGCCGTCACCTCGTCAGTCACAACAGTCATCGATGTCATCTCCTCGTCGTCACAAAGGATCATTGCCTGTACTGCCACCTCCGCCAAACAAGGACACGTCGGCATCGTCTCCCGAGGAAGTGGCACCACCTCGTCGTCATCGCCAAGGATCATCGTTATCTGTAATGCCACCCTCACCAGACGAGGACACGTCGGCATTACCAGCACCTCCTCCAGCCGAGGAAGGGGCGGCACCACCTTCACTAGCAAGAACACCTATACGAAAGGATGACGCTGCTCTTCGAGATATCATTGGTAATATGTTAAATACAGCTCAGGCGAAAGAGGTACGAGAAAGACACCCAGAAGCTCGGGTTACAGGAGAAGCAGTTGATGCTAAAGTAGTTGTCAGTAATGAGAAGAAGAAGAACAAGGCGGCTGTTGAGTTAAATCTGTCGGATACCCTAGGGAGTGGGGGTTGGAAGTTAATGTCAGGATTATCTGATTTGGCCAATGAGCCAACTTGCAATGATGCATGGAAGAAGGAACGAGTAGCCGTCATTGAAAAGTTGAACGATATGGATCTACCTGAGGTACCCGAGAAGGTTCTCGACCGATTCAAAACTGCTACCAATATCAGTTATCCCATTTGTGGATTGTCGGCCTCTCTTCTGTATAAGATTGTTCTGAAAGTATTTGATGATGATCTGGACACTGGTATTGATTTGGTAGTGAGACTACTTGCAGATGGCAACAATCCGATGTGTATCTTCGAGAATCATCTATTGGGATGGAAACAATATGCCGAGGCAACTGGTTTGAAAAGTCCGTTAGATATCCCAAGTGCCAAAGAATGTATCAAGAAACGAGTTAAACTTGAGACGAATCACTTCAAGATTACTAAGGCCATCAAGGTACCCAAACCAAGCAATCAAAAGACTCCGCCAAGTGATAATGTTGATGAAATAAACAAGTGGGTTAATGATAAGTTACTAGGTGAAAAAGTACGTACAGAAGCAGGTGAATTAGTACGTGACGTATTAGGAGTACTTGATGGTGAGGTATGGTTATCTGTCCCATTGGAAGTATTTGGACTCAACAAAGAAAAGAAGAAGAAAGTAGAATTGAAGAAAAAGAATTTCATCAATGGAAACATTAGGAAAGCAAGCATTTACCTAGTATCAACATATGGCAGGACTCTCATCCTTACATCAACAAAGAAAAGTTACAAGTTAAACACCCACAAACCAATGACTGATCAGTTCCCATACATATGGAAAAAGTTCGCTAGAAAGAAAATGCCCATCCATGATCTAGTATACAAAGCAGCAGCAGCATCAACAACAACATTCAGTTACGTACCACCAATGTTCAGTTCAGTTCAGTTTTCAGTTAAAGGTGAAACAATTGATCATACTGCACACGATGAGGCAGATAACAGATTCCCTGCTTTGTTTCCGGCACCACAAAAATATCAAGTAATGAACCAAAAGATTACAACTAAGAAACTTCCTGAGGGTGTTTATTGGGACTCTCGTAGTCAATTTTATAGGGTAACGATGACAATTATGGGAAGATTATTGAGTACATATTACTACACAAAGAATCACGGAGAAGGAGAGGCAAAACGATTAGCAACAGCAGAGAGGAGGTTGATGGAGTTTTGGCGTTACTTTGAAGTAGCAAGTGAGTTAGAACGTAGCAACAACTAATTCTATATAATAGGCAGGTGATAAGCTTTATTCCGATCCTACTACTTGCTGTCATAGTAGGGATGGACATGTAGCGGCATCTTGTACACAATGTCCATCTGCGGACGTGACAAACTTTCCCGTACCAACCGGAGTGGCTAATGAATTATCAACACAGAATGCCGAGTCAAGTGAAGGTAGCTTGGCCTCACAGCACTCTTCGACGGTGGCATACGAATCTCCCCACGACAATAACCCTCCGCACTCACCCCCTCCAGATGGGGTACTTGTCTCTGGACAATCTTGTACACATCTACTACTTTCGGCATAGTATTGTTCTGTACCCAGATACTCCTACGAAGATCAACAAGTAAGTAGAAGAATAAGGATGAGTAAATGATATAGACACATCAATATGCACAAAACACTAGTCTTACCTCTCCATTTGAAACAGCTTGGCACTCTTCTAATCTCATGGTCGACAAGGCAGTTTCACAACAAGCATCGACAGATTCATAGGCAACTACACCCACTGTTATTAATCCACCACACGGCCCTGAGCCTCCTCCAGCATCAACAGGACAATCTTGTGCACATTTCTGAACACCATTATCCCACGTAACATACCAGGCCAAACTACCGGTTGGTTCCTGTCCTAATGAATAATCCGTACAATATAATTCACTTTGTAATTCAGTTGTACAGCACAATGCCGCTTCATCGTAATATTTAATAACACCACTATTTGATAATTCACATTCATCTCCACCCGTATCACAATCATTTTTACATATCCCCTTTCCATAATTTGGATACCATTTGTTAGTTGGAAATCCTGACGATTCACAGTACGTTGGATTAACCCATGATACATCTAATGCACAGCATTCAGTAATGGTAGTATATAATTTATTTGTTTGTGTAGCACGTTGACATGTTTTAGAGGATGGACAGTCTGATTCGTTTAAATCTTGAATGCAGTATCCATTGTTTGGGGATTTAAAGAATAGTCCAGTACCGGCGGATGATGGGTCTGATTATTTGTATATTATATGGTGCGATGAGATTAAGAGGGTACGCGGGGGTTAGAGAATAAAAGATGAGCGGAAAAAATGATTTGGCACAGGAGAGAGAAAGAGTCGAATATAACCCTGGCACCGACGACCCGTAACCATATCAGCGACACCTCCCAGCCGTATCAACTGATACACACGAGGCCGACAAATGTGCATACTATCTTCACTGCCCATATCCTTAACTTTCGCAGCCGGTCTTTCATCCCCAAAACTAACATAACAAACCCAACAAAATCAGACTCACCAGAACTACTAACACAATATTGTACATTCGATATAGAAGCACTACCACCTCCACAACATTCTTCAATACTATTATACAATTCAACACTTGAACTAGTTATAATCCCACCACAATCCTCGCCACTACCACCTACGGCACAATCTTTAGCACATTTCGAATCAGCACTAACATAATATAAATTACTACCAGTATAATCACCAATACTAAATCGTGAATTTGATATACATAATTCTAATATTAAATTAGTTGATATAGTACAACATTCTTCTAATGTTGTATATAAATATTGCTGCTGCCAATTTTCAGCTACTCCACCACAATCTTCGCTAGCGGAGGTTAGACAATCTTGAGCACAGCCGGACTTTTCATATTTGTAATACCATTGATTTGTACCTGTGTTTATTGTTGGGGGTGGTGTTGGCGGTGGTGTTGGTGGTTCTTGTGACGATACAATAGATTTTAGAGTAAGTAGAAAGATGATGATTGTTTTCATTTTTTTTTAGTGTGAGAGATTTTAGATACGTAGCTAGGTACTAGTACTATATATCTATACCGTTAGATACCTCGAGACTAATATCATTGGAAAGAACATTAAACACTGATTTATATGAGTATATTTTCAGTATATTAGCTTGAGATTCCACCGTCTTGAGAGCAATCTAATTGACCGTCTATTGTCTATTGCGTGTGAGTGTGTGTTTAAGTAGTGAGACCATTATGCCCTAGAAGATCTAGGCATATACGTCCTTATTCTATGTATGTTCACGCTATTAAGAGCGTTAATATTTCCTTCGTAGGATGTAATAGCTGAGTCAACCATGTTGCTGTCATCATCCAGATCCATCCCCT
>Ga0214481_100451_pt1 | contig 21172 bp, 14 predicted proteins | sample M1_20Mar14CPVII9_4_FD_165057 | JGI IMG/M metagenome (GOLD analysis project Ga0214481, IMG submission 165057) | Marine eukaryotic communities from Monterey Bay, California, United States - M1_20Mar14CPVII9sort6BwellG10 | ecosystem: Environmental > Aquatic > Marine > Unclassified | place: USA...
CTGCCGACTCTCAGGCAATGTTTGGCCAACAAGTGGGGGTATGGCATCATGTAGGTTGTTGAATAGTGGTTGTTTGGCATTGTATAGGTGTATACCAAGTTGATGAACACCCTAGGCATGATTATAAGTCCATCAATCATACTTTTACAGCCACATGTAGGCAGGTTTCTTGCCTCAGATCAGGAAAAATCTCGATTTCCTGCCGACTCTCAGGCAATGTTTGGCCAACAAGTGGGGGTATGGCATCATGTAGGTTGTTGAATAGTGGTTGTTTGGCATTGTATAGGTGTATACCAAGTTGATGAACACCCTAGGCATGATTATAAATCCATCCATCATACTTTTACAGCCACATGTAGGCAGGTTTCATGCCTGATCTGTTTGGCATTGTATAGGTGTATAACAAGTTGATGAACACTCTAGGCATGATTATAAGCCCTTTCCTTTTTTGTAACTCCCTTTTCTGTCTTGTCTTCACAATGCCCACTTTCTTTGTAGCATATGTTTCAATGTTTTGAATGCATTGAACTAAGCTTCAAGTAAAGGAATGGCTATGTTACATGATTTACTATTCGTTAAAGTGAAAGTAATGTTTTCACCTGATCAGGGTCGTGGCCTAAAAATGATGTGTCAGTATATCCACCTCTTTCACTAGTCATAGCCTCATACAGCTCTTGATATACAACAACGACTCTCTCTGCAGTCTTAGAGCGAGCTATCTTTCTCAACTCTGGATCCTTAATTGTATCCTCAAATGTTGGTATAGGCGGAGAGAATAAAGATGAATAGAACTTTTTCATTGCTCCTTCCACATCAGATTGGGAAAGGCCAGGATGAGATGACATCGTCATTCCCTCAACATATACACCATTCATATGTTGCACAGCAGCTCGTAATCCTTCCAACCCACATACATGAAGTACCTCGATTGCTTCTGTATCAACAAATGTGTCAATCAAATCCTTTTCTTTCTCTTGAATAACATCACCCCACTTGATTGCCTCTGATGATTTCAATCCACATTTCATAGCCACACTTAGTGCCGACTTAAGCGCAGCACTATCATCCAAAGTTTTGAGATGAGGCATGGCAGCATCGATTATTGTCCCAACAAGGAAGGATAGTGAAAGTTGCTTGGAAATCACATCTTCTTCTTCAGACAAGGTTGCCAAGTCTTCTGCAAATCCTGGAGATGCAGACCTCTCTTCGGATATACGCACAATTGCCCGATTGGCAAGTTGTGCTTCTGATTCTGCCAAGGTTGATGAGTTAGTTACCAACATTGCGCCAAAGGCACGGAGTGAAGCAACATATGAGTCAGCAGCTTCTGTAAGGCATTCATCACACGTAGAGTAGAAGGGGTTGTCTACCGAGCCTTGTCCACTAACACCACCCGTCTGCTGGTATAGTTTATCGGTAGCGTTATGAACAGCAGAACTATAAAATCGAAGTAAGCCACATACTGAGAATATTGACACGAGACGGTTGAGAGATGATGATGTCTCGTCCTCATCTTCTCCAGAGCGGTGACCAGACATATTCGTATCAGTAGTAGTAGATCCATCTCCTCCTTGAGATGCAAGCGAGGACACAACCTGTGATACACGCGTCCGTAGTGGTCGAGACAGACCTCCCATGCTCTGTGCAAGCATTTCTGCAACATTCATGGGCATATCGTCCTCCTTCTCTTCATCATCATCTACAATATCAAATTGTTTTTCTTCTCCATCACCCACTTCTTCTTGATCATTATTGTTCTCACTATCATTCCATGAGAATAAAGTCTTGACCAATTCTCCCTCAACTCTAAATGCTCTAAAAGCAAATGCTAACATATCTCCTACATACGCTACGGGATCATGTGCCTTCATTTCCAATGGTGCCATGCCCCCATATCCAGATGTTAATGCCAACAAGAATCGACGTGTAACTTCCGTCCTCCGTCCCGAGGAGATTAATTCAAGTGCATGAACATGATGTGACGGAGAATGTCGAAGTACATGCAACGCTCTACGGATAATTGGATGATTAAATGCCTCATCCATATCATCGCCATCATGGAAACGTCCTAATGCACCATACGATGCTGCCACTTCTGATGCACTTACAGATCGTCCAGTATCAGTTGATGATGTGGGTACCATTAATGTGTTGTTTGTTGATGGTGCTGCACTACCAATACCTAAGAAGAACTGTAGGAACTGATATAATCGTTCATGTGCACGTTCTTGACGTGATGCTAATTGTTCCATCATTCGTAATGCCGAATGTGATCCTAATGATTGACCTCCCTCTGATCCATCATCCAACATCATTATACTACCTGAATCCAAACTAGTATTATTGTAATCAAATGAACTATCCATACTAGTATCAGCACCACTACCAAATGTCTTTGTTAGCTCTGCACGGATAACAGTTATTCGTTCCAAAGCATTCAAAAACGATGTTGCATTCTCCATACTTGAAGGATTATGTATAATATTTAATGCTAAACTTGGATGATTCCATGGAGAAGATGAGTCTCCACTACTATCCATACTATTATTATACCCATCGATGAATTCTTCAAAGTTATATTGATCTAATAATCGTGCCTCGTACTCACCTAGATCAAATTTATCCAAGAAGGCATTTACAGCAGTTTGACGTTTTGTTGCCTCGATGTATGACTTTTGTGCCGATGCTAATTGTGATGCCAAATTCCGTTCTTGTTCCCATGATGATATATTAGTACTGCCATTTCCTTCTACATTATTAGTAGTACTACTATCATTAACATTAATAATCTGACTATCAACCTTCTTTGCAACTAAATCAGCAACTTTGGCAACATTATCAACTCGTTGTCGTAGCACTGTTGCATCACTAGCTAATTTTTGCAACTCAGTTTGAAATTCAAGTGCACGACGTAATGCATCTTGTTCAATCGCTGCACGGACAGATTTGGCATCAATTACGCCTCCTGTTGATATATTAGTTGAACCAGCCACCTTATTTTTGAGGGAATTATTATCATTTGATACTTGTAGATTTGATAGCGCGTCAAGTGCTGCTTTCATTGACGGCGTATCGGTACGAACATTTAGGGCTCTATTGACCTTATCGGAGAGCACATTATTACTTCCGCTGCTGCCGCTAGTGGCAGTAGTAGTAGTCGCCATTTACAAATTATTATCACAAATCACTCCTGTGTTAATATAAAGGCCAGTAAGGATACCGCCTATTTTTTTTAAAGTTGTCCTTCTACCGTACGTCTACCTGGTGCCTGGTATCGATATCACGACGAGACGTCAATATCGTATACCGTTACTATACCCAGTATATCAGTATTTAATGCTCTTTCGAATAGAGTACTCTGTTAACAGTCAGTAGTTATATTCAGTGACCTATGGAGGATGGAGGATACGCTTAGTGGTATCCTTCCTTACTACTTTGTGAACAACCTCAAACATCAAATACTATCCAATTTCCACTGATTCGACACTACAATAATAGAAGGTCCAGTAGATAGTTTTGAGATGGTTAGTGTCAACAATGAATCACCTTCATCCGTCTTGGATGAGATATCACAAGCAAAGAAACTATAACAGATGAATTTTCTTACATCAACGTCTTCATTCCTAATCGCAACATACGAAAGATCACCCTACACCCGTATAAAGATGACTATAACATTTCCAGACAATTATCCTTCTCAACACTTGGTTGTAACTATAGATCAAGATAATGTCGTACCACCTGGATTGAAGAAAAAGTTGGAAAAAGAGATGAATAACTTGGCAATAGATATAACAAAACAAGGCACTCAATACAATCAAATAGAACCTGTATTGAATCATTTAGTATCATTCATAGATGGGAACATGTTTGTTCCATGTTGGAAGGAATTGAAAAAGTCTGTAGACTTAATACAAAAGATAGAACAGTCAACAATACAAATTATCAGTGAAAGCAAAGGGAAGATACGATTATGCTTAAATAATCAACAGTATTACTACAAGTGTACAATCACTATAGATCCAGCCTATCCAGACTTCTCAGCAGCTACCGGAGGTAAAGCATGTTTGCTTCAAATACAATCAACCAACTTTCCATCCTCTATAGAGAAGATGCTCACATCTCAAGCTCAAGAGATAGTTCGAAAGATGCAAGAAGGATTATCACAAGTTCGTGCTTTACAACTTAGCAATCCAATCAAGGTTCCTAAGAACTTTTCTGCAAATACAGATGACTTTAAAGCAAAGAAAGGTATATCCAATGAAACATTACAAAGTATTAAGCATGATACAGAGGCTCTAAAACTCGTTGGTGAGATTAGGAAGAAAGAACAAGCATCAGCTGCTCCTTCAGCAAAGGCAGACAATGGTTATGTCGACAGAAAACAACTAGCGAAAGACCGCAAAGATGCTAGACGTACAATACAAAAGATTACAGATGCCGAGCTTGCCAAAGATAATTTAGCCGAAGAAAAAGAAAGAAAATGGAAGGAGGAGGAAGCAAAAAGACTGTCTGGATTCTATGATGTTCATATTGATACCAATGGAACTATTAATCCCCAGCCAAGTCTCTTTGTACTTATTCACTTCTTGGTTGAGAGGATCAAGGCAATGTGCACTCAAAATTGTCCATGTTGCAAGGAAAAAGTATTACCAGACAACCCAAAAGATCTACAATTAATGTATACAAGCAATACCAAAGACAAGCAAGCATCTAAAGCAATGAAGAAGAGAAAGCCCATGCGAACATACTGTGGATGTTGGTATCATAAAAGTTGTTTGAACACTCTGTTGACGGAACCGCCTTTTGGTATAGAATGTCCCACAGAGAATTGTGGTCGCCGAGTATTTCACCCAGATTGGCCTGGAGATATTAAACAATTGGAGAGGGACTGGGCGGCGAAAGCTGCAAGGCTAAGAGAGATGGAGGATGCTATGCTATTCCTCTGATGTGGTATTTCCAATTGACGTAGATATATCTAGTAACATCATACATCTTATAATACCATCTACTTTCTTACTACTTTACCTCCTCTTCTACCAACCCTCTTCTTTCCATGCCCCTTGCCAGCTTTGCCACCACCACGAGCACCCCTTTCATCGTCACCCTTAGTCTTGAACTTGCTCAATGTCTTCTTTGCAAACTTTATATTATTTCCCATACCCTGCATTGACTGTGCTCCATGCATACCCTTCTTATGTTTACTTCCACCGCCCTTCTTCTTACTTCCCATTGTACTCTTAACACTTTTCATATAATTATTAACATTCCCTGCCAATTTCTGTTCTTCATCGATATGATTTGATCCATGTTGCTTCCGTTCATAAAATTCATTAGTTGTATTAATATCATTATCATCGTCATCATCATCTGAGGGTATACCAAATGTAGTTGTTACTGAAACTAATCCACCAAATTGATGTGTAGTTTGTTCATCTTGATATGTCTTTAATTCCTTTTCATTATGTTGTGCTTCATTTCTAAGTGTATCCTCATTATCATCATCAGAGTTATTTGCATCATCATCATCAGCTGTATTACTTCCAGATAGCCCTTTCCGAAGTGTCGCTTTGTTGCGTTCTATATCCTCAATCTTTTCTAACTGTGCTTCTCTTTGTTCTTTTGATAGCTTGCAAGTCAGATGTATTTGCAAAAATAATAACTTGTGCATATAATATGATATACATACCTTTACGCTCTTCTAACTTTGATTGTCTATCCTTTACCTTTTGCATAGCCAAACCAAATGCTCGACGTTCCTTCTTCCGTGAGGAGAATCCAGTTAGATAATCATGTCTCTTGTCACTATCGAATGTTATAATTGTCTGGAAGATGTGCGTTTTAAAGTTTATGATGACGAAAGAGAGGGATTATAACGTATGTTAGTACATATGATACTCAAGAGCAATCAATAAAGGGAAAACTAAAGTCAAGCCAAGTCGTCGAGACTTTATACTGAACACACAAATTCATATCATAAAACAATACTAATACGGACTTTCTTTTCTATGAGATTGATGTGATGTTGGTTTTCCTTTATGCGGGCCGCCTCTTCCTTTGCCTCTGCCACCTCCTCCTCTTCCACCACCTCTACCTCCTCTACCCCTGCCACTACCACCTCTGCTATTGTTATCACTGCGTCCCATTTCAATGCAATAGTCTCTAAACTTATTTTGATTGGTGTAAAAAAATTATGAGAGTTGAGGGCCTTATCTTAGGAAGGTACATAGCACTATAAGAACCTACCTAAACATAACTATTGATTCCGCAATACATTTGGTAGGCGAGCATATAGGAATTGGCTTATATATACTGAATAATACCATATTATCGGTATGTGTGTTTGAGTTCCCTGTTTGTGCTCAAAGACGGCTAATACTTAACTAACAAGTTTTTTTGGCAAAGAACAATTATTTCCACAATAGGAGAAGGGAATACTACGTAAACGGTGTAGTAGTCCATAATATTATGATACCTAGATATATTGGAGAAGGGAAATAGTAAATTCAAAGACATTTGATAGTGTAGTAGTACCATTACTTATCGGGGTTTGTCGTGGTTGTGTTCAAAGACGGCTAATATTAGCCATAACAAGTTTTTTGTAAAGAACAAAGAACAACACATATAAGATAAGAAGTTGTTGGCAAAAGGATAATCGATACAAGATGCAAATTGTGGTATTTTCATCAATGTTATATATCATATCATCATTAGTATCGGCATGGTATATACAACCAAAGCTAAGCACTCAAAGACGGTCAAGATTTGAGATGATATCTCCCGATCAAGTAACAGATGTTATACAACAAGTGAGTGATAGCGCTGCTAATATAGATGTGAATGAGGAAGCTGCTTTGTTGAATGATTTAGCAGAGGTATCAGAGGACATGCTTGTACTGGTAGCGCCTGAAACAATAATACTAAGACTGGGAGCAGTAATTGGCCGTGTACTTGAACTTGTATCAGATTATTTACCGGAGCAATCAATAAGGAATGACGAATTACTAGTGAACGTCCCCTTATTCTCTGCAGCACTGTTCCTGTTGTCAAGATCTGCACTTCCAAGAATACGAGCACAGTTTGTAGACTTGAATGAGCAAGATAAATGGGCATATTACCTTTGCTTCAAGCCTGTTGGTCTTACATTACTTCAATGGAAAGGAATGAAAGCAACTGGATGTTTTGAATGGATCGAATGTGAGGCAGGTGCAGTATTAATAGACGAGAAAGAATGGACATCTGAATCCTTGATAAGTGATAATAATAATGACGATAGCGATGAGAAGACGACACCCACCAGTTGGAAATACCTATACTGGCAATCAGATGGAGAGGTAGAACGATCATTTAGAGGGAAAAAGCTTGGTTTTATAGAGAGAAGAAATGGAAAACATATAGATGACCCAGATGCTCAGGGTATTTTGGGAGTTACACGATTTCTATACTTTTTGGAAGAAGAAAATCGGCGGCAATATGGTGAAAGTGTTAACAGTGATTATCAGTTCCATCCAATTGATACAATCACTGTGGGCCCAAAGGGAGCAAAACTACTTAGAATAGATAGTTTCAAACTCTTCGATCTCATGGATCATGATCAACGGTAAGTTATTGTGTGTACAGTATCTTTTGTATCATGTTATCACCACTACTAATGAACAATCTTTTGCTCGATTAACTGCACTTAGATTGGAGTCCTCTATTAGACTGCTTTTACTGAAGAGTCTAAAGCTCAAAGTAGCCAATCTATTGAAAGAACAAGACAAGGTCGTTGATACAACAAATACTGAACTTGTAGATGAACAGAAGAGCAGTCTGCCTAAGATCTAACACATTGTCTATTCTTTACTGACAGTAACCTCTACTCTCCAATAATTACTTCACAGTATCACATCATCTGCATTAAGCGTTGCAGATATATGGATTCAGCCCCAACACTCACTCAGACTCAAACCTTCAGTCAAGCATGAATCTCATAGCGGCTCGAGAATAAGGTGCTTTATCACGAGGCTTTGCTGTCTTCCCCTTGGACGTATCCTTGTGTTTGGATTCCTCCTTCTTCTTCTCGGTTTCTCCTTCCTTACCATTCTTTCTCTTCAAATACTCGGATTGGCAATCTGAACAGAGCGTATCCTCATGACATTCAAATGAACATTTCCGACAAATCGATGCATCGCATACCGTGCAAGTACCTAAACAGTCAGCACATTGTAATATACCGAACGTTTCCAGGATATATGCATTTGGATCTTCTTCATCGTCATTAGCGCCACATCCACCACATATTCCAACATATTCACCGTCTGGGTTTACTCTATTTCCACACTCACAACTTATGGCATTAGGTCCTCTGTAATCTAATCCAGACTTCTTGCCTCTTTCCCATGCTAACTCTTTCTGTTCTTCTCTGAGTTCTTCTTTCTTCTTGGATAATGTTATCATTAGGTTTTGTATCTTTTGTTCAACATTCTTTGCTGCTGTCATACTGTCGAGTTTGTTTATTGAAGTTTCAATAGCTTTGAATGGATTACTTGTTTGCTTTGTCGGTGACACCGATACCGTCTTTTGCCGTTTGTTACTATCACTTGACATGATTGATGTTGTATATTTCTCTATATAAAATTCGGACATGTTGATATTGTAGTTTCTCTTCTTTAATATTCGGTGTACGAAATCTCCTTGTGTGATACGATAATAAAAATCACTGCTTGTTATGACGATTAAGTGATATCACTCGATGAGCTTAAGTGTCTTATTAGATATATGGCGTGTGATACGTATATGATGATATAACTCTAGTATGATTGCAATGACGTTATGTGATAATAATAAAATGGTGCCGACTGCCGACCTTGTGAGTAATTTTTATATTTTTTTTAGCGCGGCGCCGCCCTGAGATAAACTGTTGTAGATATAATGATTTGATAGAATATGCCCACGATATACAGATGTGATACCAAGACAATACAATAGTATGTAAGAGGGTCAATCAAGGTCAGAGCCGCGTTACATAATAATTTTTTGCATAATTTCATGAGAGAGTGTAAGAGGTTAGTTCTTAGGAGAGCAAAATTACATAAAATCGTACTAAGAACCTACCCCACCTCACAAACTTCTTCTGAAATCAGCACAGTAATAGTGAAAGAGAGGAAGTACCTCCTTTAGCAGCAACATCTCACGGCGACAAACAGGCGGCTAGATACAGCAATAGCTACACATTATCGGTATGTTTACACGTGTTCTATTTGGTTGTTGTGTTTGAGGTTTATATTGATACCACTACTCTAATTCACAATCTTTCCTACTACCTACTACCTAGCAGCTGGAGTGGACCAATTATATTCTTATAATACTTCTAAACATCAAACAAATATAATACAATGTGGGGATTTATGGGAGGACGTGGCGGTATGCCAACTAAATTTGAAGAACAGCTCCATTGTTACTCTGCGGCAATGGCCGATAAAGCTCATTTAGAGGTGAGAGATTTATTTTATTTGTTGGGATAGTATTATTGTATTGCCCTTGTCTATTAACTGTCATATTATGTGTATGTTATGTTGATTTCATATTAACCTCTTAACTAAACTATTTCCGCACTGATTCTATATCATTCAACACTGATAAATATCACATCATAATAAACCTACAAAATAAAAATAGTCTGGAGATAAAATTCTACTACCACCATCAGCATTTGATATCTTAGCACGATTACAGGTAGATTATCCAATGTTATTTCAACTACAATCACCCGATAAAGGTACACTTACCCATTGTGGTGTACTTGAATTTACAGCCGAGGAAGGGTCATGTGTCGTGCCATTTTGGATGATGCAAAATTTACTAATCGAAGAGGGGGCTGTATTAACAATTACAAATGTTAGTCTACCAAAAGCAAACTTTGTTAAGTTTCAAGCACAACATGTCGATTTCTTAGAAATATCCAATCCCCGTGCAGTATTGGAACATGCATTACGAAACTTTTCATGTATTACAAAGGGAGATGTTATTTGTGTTCCATACAATTCCAAGAATTATCATTTTGAAATTAAGGAAGTTAAACCACAGGATGCAGCATGTATTATTGAAACTGATTGTAATGTCGACTTTGATGCACCTGTGGGATATAAGGAACCATCGGCTAGTAGTGCACCATCATCAGGCAATGCATCGGCTTCCTCTAGTTTAGCGAATATGAAAAAACAAAGTGCATATGCACCCCCGGAACATAGATCGAGTAATTGTCCAAGTCCTACTCCTTCGAGTTTGTCAGCGGGTACAAATAAGGGTGATGGAGATGATACAACGGGTGGTGGTGGAGGTATGAAGATTGTGGATGGTAAAATTATTCGTCCAGATGAAGATTCACAAACCTCATCAACCGTCCAACCATCTGCGGATATACTTGCTGAGAAAACGGGTGCCACTGGAGTGCAACGCAATGCAGCCATTGGAGTACAATCTCCAGGTATTGATTATTGGGCATTGAATGCTGGAGGTGGAGCACGACTTGATGGAAAGGCACCGACTCCGTTAAAAGATAAAAGTGGTGAAGAGGTTGACTTGCGTAAAATTCGTGCTGAGGCTGCTGCACGGAGGGCAAGCGAACAAGCAAAAGCAACTGCACATTTACCTACTACAGGAAAGACAATAAAGGGCGAAGAGATCAAGGTTGACTTGTCAGCAAAAATGGGGACTGCACCTGTCAGAAGGAATAAAAGTCGGGTTGGAGGTAAATATTCAAAGCTCAAGGCAGGTTCTGCATTTCACGGTAGCAAATGATTGGCAGATATTGATGATGATACAAGTATGTACATATATTGTTGTAGATGATGGCAAGAATACTACATTGGACTCAGTTCTCATATGTTCAGTACAGTTATGTACTATGAACTAACAGCAACACTTATATATGTATATATCGTGCCTAGTATATACATGCTTACAGACTTTTTAATCTACATTCAATGCCTCAAACCAAACATTCATTCATTACAAAACAAAACTCGGAGCACTTAGCGTCCTACTATCTACTGGCCGTTTCCAGCCAGGGCAAGCACAAAGCTCAGTATGATCCATCTTAGGGTCATTGACATTTATATGGATATCATCAAACTTGGACTCGAATTGATAATTAGCTAAACCAGGCACTTTGATGTGTATATGCCCTCCGACTACAAACTTTAATTTGCCTCGATAATACTCTGAAGTTAATGATAATGCCGCCCACTTATCTGGTGTGAAGGTCACCTTGACAATAATATCTGATATTGCATTTTCCGATATTTTACCCTCGGGAATGTCAAATGATCCAACGTACTGATCATCATGATGGAACTGTCCATGACCGTCACTTAGATCAACTTCAAACTTGTTTGGATTGTAAACTGATATTAATAAATCAAATGATGCACTAATCTTGAGACTTGCCATTCCCTCTACAATACTCTTCCATGCCATTTCATTTGTACAAACATTGATTTGTGGTTGTCGTGGTGCATAAGACATACCCACAATGAAGAGGATGACGGTTGATATTACTGTAATTAAATAGCACACTTGACATCCACAGTACATTTGTTTGATACTCGATCCTCTGGGTGTTACTCGGCTTGACCTTACAGATCTTCTAGACATTCGAGAGATTGATGCTGCATCTGGTCTTCTCAATACTGATGACTGGCGCTTTTTTGGAAGTGAAGATATACCGTTTTCTTCTTCCTCTACATTTACATCTTCCTCAGATGCTTTTGTTGTATCCTTTTCATCATCTTCCGTTGCTTCATTTTGCATTAATGGCATTTCCAAATCATCTCTTTGTCCTTCTTCTTCATCTTCTTCCCCATCTTCTACTTCAGCTTCTTCTTCTGCAGTACCCACTATTCTTTCATATATCTGACCATCATCTGTCGATCGAATCACCACCTCTCCATCCTCTACAATCTCAACTGGCTCACCAACAAGATCATCAACTGCACACTTTAGAAATGTTATACCACCAAAGCATAAAGTAGAACAACATAGTACCAACCCCATTAATACACCCAACACTCCCTTGGCAACAGGTCCAACACCCTGAAAAGATTGTTTTGAAAAGATACCAGCATCTTCCATCCGTTCTGGTTCTAATCGTTGACATCTATTAATAGCATAACAATCCGCTCCCAACGAACAACCATGTATCGATCCTTGAGCATGACATGAATCACCATCTTTCGATTGACACCAGTGACATCCCCATGAACTATTTGCACAATCGGAACATGATTTATGATCAGAACATGTTTGTGGTGGTGGGTTTTCAGAGCATGATGCACCTACTACACAACCCAGCGGTGATCCTTTAGGTTGGCATTTATTTTTGTTTGCACACCAATGGCATGTACTTGATGCTTTGTAACATTCATCACATGTTTCATGTGATACACATCTTTGCCAACCCCATTTTTCTTCTTCATTATTGGATACAGCGGGTAGTGATATTATACCATTATTAGTTGTTGTTGCAGTTGTTGACTGTGATGATGCCTGGGCGTATATTATATTGGTTGATATAAGTATATGTAGCAATAATATACCGATTGATACTACCACTGACATGTGTATTCTTCTTCTTGGTAACCTAAGCATTCTTATATTTTTCATGAACTCAAGATAGACACATACAAACTAGTTATTGCAATACTCTATTCTCTCCTCCACTACAATCAAAATAATGCCCAACTACTGTCTATATAAACTCTATATATACTACTGTTATGGCCGCTTATTCTCTTATTATATCACAGTATCGACATCGACAATAGACTATCAATAAATCAAGCCGAACAGAAATTTTAGATTTGGGGGTAACCCACATCATGTTATCTACCTATACCTATAAATAATCAACTAAGTACTTAGGTCCAGTCAGTCTATGCGGAACTGTATTTCCGTTCCCTTTCAAGTGCCGGCGTTAGAAATTATTCCGACCATTAATTAGATTCAAATTCTGTTGAGAATCGAAGAAGTTGGCGGCTCTACATACTACGCCCTCGTCTATTGCAATTCATATACCCTACCCAACAGGCTAGGAGATAGATTCATTTAGAATTGCAAATTCACAAACAACCATGGAGCAGCAACAGCAACAACAACAGAATAACCCCCCACAACTTCACACACCAAACAAAAGTGTTTCCATGCCCGAATTATCAAATCTAATACCAACAATACGAGAAGTAGATGCTGATATACTCGAACAGGGCGTAGAAGAGAAACAAGATGTAGACCTAGCCGATTTTGATAATCAAGGTAGACGATTAGAAGCACGGTCTGAATCGAACATATCATTAAGTGAACTATTGTCAAATGATATAAATAAATTTATTGAAGAGGAAGAAGAATTGATAAGTTTATCACATAGTTTACAGAGTAATAGTTATGATGAGCATGATGATGTACAGCAGCAACAGCAGGGTGGTAGTTTGATAATTGGTAGTGGAGAAAACTTAGATGAATGTAGAAATGATACATCAATTGCAAACACACAATCACCAGAAAATATCATATCAACATCAGACGACATAATCACAACTGAAAAAAATATGCCATCAATTGCTGAAAGTGAAAGCTGTCATATACCACATCCAGATAATACAAAAGTAGAACAACCAAGTAGTGTAGCCGAAACAGAAAGTTGCAGTAGTAACGATTGGAGTTTTCTAGATACAATATCACCACCAAATCAATCAGGATTATATCCAACATCGAAACAATTACAACAGACACAAGAGATATATCATGATGAATTAAATAAACGTATAGTTAGCGGCCGGGTACATCATCGATCAGTTAGTTTTGATAGACGTATAAGTGAATCAGCGCAATTTGCCGAGGCAGTCGGGGAAGAACCAAATACATTATTATTAAAAAAGATTATTGAAGAGGATAGTTCAAGTGATTTTGATGATGATGAGATTGATGAAGAGGTTGGTGATGATTTGAATGATGTAGAAGAAGATAATGGTGAGAATCATGCTGATCTTGTTGATTATTATGATGACGGTCAAGTAGAAGTTATTGAACAGCAACATATGCCACCGCCACCGATTGACAATGAGATGGCAGCAGGAGAATCGTCATCGGAAGTTGAACCCATATCAACAGATATAGCCAAAATGTCACTCAAAGAAGGAGTATGTTCTTCCAGTAATACCATCAATCAGGAACTGCTTTCACATTTATCTGCATCGTTGGAGGTTGACTCGGCCCCGACAACGCCCGCCCCATCCCCATGTAAACAATCCAAGGTAACTACTACATCATTTCATCCACCGTGTTATGTTGATTGGAAATTTACACGTCAATATTCATCAGGGTCTAACTTAAATAAAGACAGAGGAGGGAGCAGTGTACCCAATTCTCCACAGGAAGCAAATAACGACTTTGCCTACAAGGGTATACGTTCAAAGTACCTCGAGGTAACAAAACGAGGCATGGCACGGGGAAATTATGCCCAATTACATCGTAAGGCATGGTTAGAAGTTTCTGATAAGCATCATCGATATGGAAAGAATTTACGTTTATATTATAAACATTGGGAAAGTATTGGACATCCATATCATGTGTTCTTTTATTGGTTAGATTCGATTAAGGAGGGGGCTGGTAATCCATTGCCCAGTTTGCCGGAACTTCCTCGATCAGTATTGGATTCGGATACTGTACTTTATATTACTGATCCTGAAATATCAGCAACGTATGCATTGGATATAGTCGCCGATCCCGTGGATGGATCTGCACTTATACTTGATCAGAATGGATGTCCGATAAGTACCGGAAAGGAAGGTTGGATCTTTGTTTTAAGAGATCATGTATTGTATGGATCACAAAAGGTGACGGCTCCTACTGTTAAAAGTACAGCAACATCTACTGAGGGTGATTTAGAAACAGCAACAGCACCTGTTCCCCGTCAACGGTTTCATCACTCGTCTTTCTTTGGCGGAAAGGCGGTGGCATCGGCAGGAATATTCCTTACTGATGACCAAGGACGGCTCACTCAGTTATATCCCCATTCAGGTCATTACCGTCCAGGAGAAGCTCATATGCAACGAGCACTTTTCTTCTTCCAACAACTTGGTGTTGATTTGTCAACGTTTCTTGTGGATATGCAGCAGATATTCAAGGTATCAAGAGCACACCCCCCCGGCAAAGAAGCGCCTGCTGCTGCTACCACTACCAACAAAAACGGTGATATACGAAAGTACTTCATCCCAAAGAACAAGGAGAACAATGCCAAGACCGAGAATGGTGGAAAGAATCCCAAACATAACAAAGTGAAGAAGAGCAAGAAGGTTGATAATCTACATCTAATGTGTGGTTTAGAGGTGGCATGCTTCCTTGCTCATAAGGCACTTATGATTGAGAAGGGTGTATTTACTCAAATTCATCGTATTCGAAGAATACTTCCCAAAGAATCAAGGAATAGTGTTCGTCTTGTGCTTGCATTTGTAAATGAAAGTTGTTAAAGAATTGTGATGGAGTGTATTGATGATCAGTTTCTGTTTTGAAAGTAACTAACATTGTACTAATCTGCTATAAGAACTGTTATGATCCAATATGTTCATCTATGTGCATTATTACTTTGACTGGAACCACCACTTCATTCTACCATCTATGTGCTTGCCCGCTATATATCCTTCCTTCTCTTTAGCTTTATCATACTCAACAGACTTTTCTACTTTTGCTTCTTCTGAAAATCCGAGTTGGTCTAAGTTTTCTGCTGCCATTAAATCATTATCCATTCTACATTTCAAATAATCCTTTGATAATTCTCGACATAGGTGATGTTTATCCTTTTGTTCCTTTAGACATGATATATATTTCTATTTGTATTGTAATAATAATGTTGAGTATGAGTTTATTGTATAATGTGTTGTGTAATAATATGTGTGCATGAGTAGAAATATTTGAGAGTATATTATTATATGAGTATCCCTAAGTAGATGACAATAAACCAACACCAGATACACAAAACTTACCGTCATATATGGTTTACACTCTGATTCATGATCAAGTGGAAATATACCACGCTGTGGTGGTTTTATATTTTGCTTGGAACTACTAAAGTTCATACTCGACATAGTTGAGATTTGTTCTTTTTTCTATTGCCAGTGTTTCGAGTTTATTCTTTGAGTACCAAGATAAACAAAAGAGATGAGCGGTTCTCCAGAGCAAAAAGAAAGGTTTAATGTTTAATAATAAGTAGTGTTAGTGGTGTGTAGTGTATCAAATGTGTTATATAATATCGTAAAGAAGAGGGGAGAGATTCAATGACATGACGAAAATTATCAGCGGTATCCTTGCAAAAGTTTGCAGGGGGCTGTGAATGTGCGAGGTGAACAAATTGACGCTCATTACTATTGTACCATGGTTTCTACAACATTAATATCACTGGTGGCATTTATAATATCACGGCCGACCGCTGCCGCCGATACCACATCGATTTCTAAACATCAAATACATCATACTCACATTTTCCACACACAACCACATGTTATAGCTCGTACTGTTTTATCTAATATACAACAAACAGCCATCAATAGAGGCGGAGATGAATCATCTTTGATAGATATAGATGTGTCGTCAACACAATTAGATGATAATGCAGCGGTATCTTTAGTAGAAGAGCTATTGCAACGATTGCAAAATGAGGACGATTCCGCAGAAGAGAAGAAAGTACTTCTTAAAATCAAATTGGCACTTGCAATGAATAAAATCACACCATTTGGTGCATCTAAATTGATTGATATATTGATAAATAGTATGGAGGAGGAGGAAGATGAGATCGAAAAAACTGTAACAAATGGGACAACAATAGTAGGATTGGAAGAAGAGGGTAATAATGTTGATGTTGAAGATATAGATGCAACAACTCAAGTCGAAGAACCTTCTATTCTAATTGAAGAGCTAGACTTATCTTTCAATGATATCGGGGGCAACGGAATACACCCTCCAAGCACTGAACTCTTGGATTCTATACGAAGATTATTTGAGAGGAATGACGGATCATCTCTTGTCCCTCATGTACTTGTATTAGAAAATTGTGGTATTGGCGCTGTACTTTGTCGAAGTATAGGAAGAGGAATTCTGACTGCTTATGAAAGCAAAACAAAAACAGCAAATCGTAGCAGGAGACCTTCTGTGCTACGTCTTGGTGGGAATAGTGATATCGGCGACGCAGGTTGTGTCGCCCTAGCTGCAAGCTTGCGAATGGCAATTGATGAAAACTGCAATGAACCGGTACTAGAAGAGTTAGATTTATCATCATGTGATATTGGCGATGCTGGAGCTGAGGCTTTGGCATTAGCTATTTCATCCAACCATGGCTGTCTTCTCCGACTAGATTTGAGCAACAACAAAATCAGTGATGCTGGATGCAAGGCCCTAGGTAGAGCAATAGTCGACGCAAGACTATGCTCCGGCATTACATTTGAGGAAATTATATTGGATAACAACTCTATTGGAGATGAAGGTGCATCAGTATTGGCCGAAGCTCTGGGATGTGGAGCATCTAAATCAATATCCTTAAGAAGTTGTACTATCCAAGCACAAGGGATGGCTGCATTTGGAAGCGCCATAGCGACACTTGTTAACCGCAAAGACTGTGACTCAAATCACTTCCATGTTGATTTGTCTGGTAATAAATTTGGCCTGAAGAAGATAAAGAAGAAAAAGAGCTCGGCCGGTCGTATAAAAGATAAAGCTTCTTCCAACATCAAGTTTGTTGGTAAAACGCTAATGGGAGCAGCGAAAAGATTTAGTAGTGAATCAATGGGAATTAGTGCAGACTCTGATGACGATGAAGAGGTTACGGGAGGGCTCATTGATGATATAGATGAAGAAAATGATATTGACGATGGCCACAAACTGAAGAGTTGTGGAGCACAAGCTTTCACTGCTGAAATATTAAGAGCTGTTAAGCCATCAACTACAGAGAAAGGCAACAAACAGATATCTATTGGTATGCGGCAATGTTGTTTAGACGATGCCGCCATCGATGCACTGTCTGCGTCTATTGTCGGTAGCAAAGCCATACAACTCTCTGTTGATGTGTCAATGAATGGTTTTGATGAAGACATTGTAGATGCACTAGCACATGAGAATAATGAAGAAGATCTCTTATCTTCTATGGCAGAAGAACACATGGAGTACATGGATCGACTTGCTGAAGAAGCAAACATAGGCTTTGGTTTTAGTGACGACGAGTTTGACGGCTATGATGATTACAACCAATATGATGATTATGACCCCTATGATTTCTAACCAGCCCAGGTATTGTAGATCATTAAGAAGTCTAATAAGTAACTTATCTTATCAAACCATTCGCTGCAATACAGCCTTCACTTCTCTTTTACTTGAGCATCTCATACAATCGTCCAACTTGACTCAGAGTTTGTTCATATGTTAAGAAAGTAAATGCCGATGTTAATACTGTTTGTAGAAGCTTTGCATTCATACCTTGGAATAATCCAGATATACCTCTTGATGAAAATTGTTTTCCTAAGCAGTCGAGTGTGCCATTGTATTTAGTTGAATCATGAATATCTTTGCTATTTGACCCTTGTTGGTCTGACTGTAGTTTCTTCCTTTGTAATCGGAGTAAGACTTGTGCTAGCTGTAATGGATATGTAGCAACTGTTGCGATTCCTTTTGCCACAGCCCCAAATAGAAATGCCTCTAAAGGTGATAAGGATAGATTTCCTTTTCTTCCATCTGATCTTTGTCTGGCATGTCTTAGCTTTCTTCTACCAAGTATTATCGTACGAAGTTGTTCATACATAAAATGCTGTATAATTGGATTCGACACAAGTAAAAGAGACGTACTAGTTCCATTCCATAAACTAGATATACCTTCACTTTGGACAATTCTTTGCATAACATTCCACAATGTTGGTCGACCTTGTTGTTGTATAGTATCATCATCATTTCCTTCTACTTCTATTCTAGACTCCATAATACGAAGAGATGCAACCCACAATGGATTTGTAAGTAGAACATTTATGCATCCTGCTATTGAAGATGATAGAAGAGATCTTCCCATTTTTGACTTGGGTAATACATGATATAGTAAGTTCAATATGTACGAGTGTTGATTATATCTCCGATTATGATTTTGATATCTTTGATTGCTATTAAATGATGATAATCTTCTTCTAGTAACTTGTAATGCATAAAAGAAGATTGCATTTGATATGGTGAGTGTTGTTACCATATGACTTGCTCCTTTGTATAATGTTTGTTCTTGGTATAATCTGGTTAGACATTGTGCAATAGTTTCACTACTGATACTGACATCATCTCTATCGTCATTTGCTTTGGATTGAAGCTCTACTCGTACTCGTTCCAGTGGATAAAGTAGCAAAATTGCTAATGCACTGCCAATAGACCCACCTTCAAATAGTATGAATGTTAGAAAAGAGATTATATGGCATATCATGTATAAAACACAAAGATTAACAAATTTCTTACCAATTGCATGGACAACAGGGGGGAGTTGATGATGTTGTTTGAGTGCTGAAGATACTGGAGACGGCTTAATAGACGACGACGAAGCTGCTGATGCACTCATACGTACTATATTATATTATACTACAATCTTAAATCTTATTGTTCATATCATTCCGATATGCAAAACTTTATTCCATCAAAGCAGCAACAATAGACAGTAGGAGAAAATACTTGAGTATGTAATGTAAAGAGATCGGATCATTAATCATTCATCATCATTCATATCATCATCCATCATCCATCATCCATCATCCATCAGTCCATAGCCTCTTTATTGACACGGGGTATTTTTTTGGTATCCTTCATTTCTCCTCTCCAAGTAACTGCAGATATTTAACTAAGAGGGTAGTATTGAGGAGAGCATACCTACCATACATCTACGATGACTGCACGGAGAAAGGCACTAGCTGATGCTGTTTGTGGTGTGATTTCCTCTTTGGTTTCAATGATAGCATTTTATCCGGTTGATGTGTGGAAAACGTCATGTCAAGCTGATGTGTCAAAAATATCTTTGGTTCAACATGATGCTAATGTTATACATATACTGTCACGAGTCTCCAAGTTGTTCAGAGGATTGCCCCACAAGATTATACATACCATGGGATCAAGTTTTACATACTTCTTTGTATATTCATTAGTTCAGACAAAGTATACTGCGTACAGGAGAAGATGCATGTCAAGTAGCAATACATCAAAGAATAGTGGCAGTATCAACACATCAACAAAGCTATTGTTGACAGCATTTGCAGCAGTGATAAATACATGTATAACATTACCGCTGGATACAATCTCATCGAGGAAACAGGCTGGGACAACAATATCATCAAAAGAAAGTACAATAGATGAAAGTAATAGAAGTTTATCATATGCAGAGAACAATAATGCAGCAGGAGTTCAGTATAGCAAACATAAAAGACAACAATTATATATCAAATCTCCAGAGAAGTATAAGTTCTCATTCTCAACCAATCTAGCCGATGAGGCATTTGCAACAAAGAATCACAAACAACAGTTCCAGCAAAAGAAGTTACAATCAATACTATCATTATGGAATGGTCTCTTTCCAGCAACACTGCTATGTACTAACCCCGCTATACAATATACAATGTTTGATACGCTAAAGAATGCATTACTACAACATAAGTTATGCAGAGATACTGCAGCAAGAAATTCCAATCAATCATCGTCGACATCTAATAAGATCAATAGCAACAAACTATCAATGTGGGAAGCATTTGTATTTGGTTTGTTATCAAAGTTTATGGCTACAATTATTACTTACCCCTTGATTAGATGTAAGGTTATGCTTATGGTATCATCACCGGATGCATTTGATGTAGACGAAGATGACAATGATGCAAAGTGCACTAATGCTACCTCTTTGGAAGAGGAGAGCAGACACAGCTGCAACAATGGACAAAATGGACAAGATCATCAAAAAGTAGAACAACAAAGACAAACCAATAGAACATCTAGCTCAGCATCAATAACAAACGGAAGCAGTACGAAATATCCGAAATCATTACCGCTACTTCTCATACACATCTTTCGCAGAGATGGTGTGAGAGGAATATACAAAGGTTGTTCATTACAGCTAGCACAAGTCTTACTCCGATTACAAAGG
>Ga0214481_100452_pt1 | contig 21169 bp, 19 predicted proteins | sample M1_20Mar14CPVII9_4_FD_165057 | JGI IMG/M metagenome (GOLD analysis project Ga0214481, IMG submission 165057) | Marine eukaryotic communities from Monterey Bay, California, United States - M1_20Mar14CPVII9sort6BwellG10 | ecosystem: Environmental > Aquatic > Marine > Unclassified | place: USA...
TGCATAACATTCCAAACATACGGTATCTGCTCTGTCCTTGTGTAGGCAATTGTGTCAATATAATACCTTCTTATTGAGAACGTTTTGTGAATTGTTGCTCACAACTCACAAATTATCGACACAAAACAATTATCGCTATTCTATAGCCTTACATTTAGATCAATAAACCGACCTACTTGCCCTATTCAAATCACACCACACTAAAATGGCGTCACCATCATCAAGTGAATTTTCCGAGGTAATCGACTGGACCGAAGCAATGGAACAGTGTGGAGATGACGAAGAGTTTTTACAAGAATTATTGGGTGATTTAAAGGGTGAAATTGATACACAAATAGTTAAGATGGATGGTGTATTAGAGGTAAGTTGTATGTATGTATATGTGTGTTATAGTGTTGATGCCGTTGCTGGTGTTATGCTGTTGTTCAGTAGGTTTGGATGGCGAAAGGGAAAGTTTTTATTGCAACGATTTTTATAATAATATATGTTAACCCTCAGGGGTTGGAAGTTATTGGGCCAACCTAGTACATGCGTTAGGATATTTAGCGGATATGTTTTCAATACATGTACTTTCCTTATCTTCCACTCACATATTGTCTCATCACGTGATTGCTATTGGCTGTGTAATACACCCCTATGAAATAATGAACAAACCCTATTAAAAAAACACAACTAACCAATTCCAAAGAATCCGATAAATGATCAATCATTTCTACTTATTATGCGTGCATCACATGTAATTAAGGGAGCATCATCAAATTTAATGTGTCAACAATTAAGAGAGGGTGCAACAAACCTAGAACAATCGGCAGCGGCGGCTAACGACTTACCACAAGGAGATGATGCAGATAAGGAAAAGATAGAAGCGGCTACAAAAAATGTAAGAGAAAAGTATGCCGAGTTGAAAAAGGCGGTTGATAACTATCATGACTTTTTGGATAAAACTGAAATGTGTGAGTAATATTATATCCCTTTGATGGATATATGGCTGGAGTGATTTAATCAAAAACACAACCAACCATGCATATATAGGATGTCAGTTTTGAAGTAGGGGTTGTATACCAAATTAGCCTTCTGAGGTTTAAAATGTACAAATGATCACACAATGAAGAGTGAAGAGTGGGAAAGCTAACATGCTGCTAAGGAACTCAGATCTTAAAGTCTCTGGTTCCAATATAAAGAAACAATTTAGGATATATTGTGTTGTGTTGTGTTGTTGTACTTTGGAGTTATAGTTACTTACATCCTTTACAGATCAGGACCATCAATGCCAAGTCTAGGGCCTTCAATTAATGGGCTAAGTATGACCGATATGAGCAGAAGTGTTATGACCATGAGCATATGGAAAGTGTCAGTGTCATATTATTCCCCAGGATAGTTATGTTGAACAGACTTACCATGCATTCATAACACAATCAAGACCTGCCGCATTTGCTCGTTCTCCTGCTTCCTCATTGACTACACCAATCTGGAAGATGCGCGTTTCATAGTTTATGAAGATGAAATATAATTGATTGCAACATATGTTAGTGCATGCGGCTTGCAAGGGCAATCACACAAAGGCAAATTAAGTTCAAAGGAAGTATTCGAATGGTCGAGTCTTCATATTGAACACACCATAACACACAACAAAACAACACAAATTCGGACTTTCCTGTAGCCATACACTCTTTGCTTTGATTGCGATGGCCTCATCAACGAATTGACCGGCAGCTTTGCTATTTATAAATACATCTACCATATCTACATCATATTCTTGACTAACCGATTGCAAGTCTTCATACACTTTTTCGCCATGCAATATTGTGTTCTGTTTTGCAAGTCCAGGATTAATGGGAATAACCTTATAACCCATCTGTTGCAATGTTGACATTACATGATTAGAAGCTCTCTCTTCTTTCTTTGATGCACCCACAAGAGCTATTGTCTTTGTTGTTTTCATTATTGTTCTAATAACATCATCATCATTTTTATAAGATCCCAACATACTACTTGAAAATCTATTTCCTACAGCAAAAGCAAATCGCCACTTCATATATCTAAGTATGCAAATTATGTATCGTAACTATTGTATTCAGTGTATATGTATTAGATTGAGGTGAGAGGTGTATGTCGTGTGCAGCGGCTTGAACAATAATGACTACTTCGCAATACAGACTAAAGGTTCTAATAATAAATAGAATTAGCAAAGAACAGCAAAGGATATAGATGCTATAGTACCTAGAGTAATGAGAGTATTGAACCAGAAAAGTAGGATACCGGACTCGGGCAATCATTGGGTAGGGTAGGTATGAGTTATGGCGTAAACTTAAGTTGCTTCTCATAGTCTATGTTCTTGATGAATTACTACTAACCACCTCCTTGTATTCTCGTCCATTCGACTGAAGGATCATCGGCCCATCGTTGCCATTGAGGGCTCTGAGTTGTAGGCAAGAGATAGATGATAAAGATATATAGTATGTCAGTCAAACTTTATCTGAAATCTTAATAGTTGGTATCATAGAATGTCTGCTTTTTCCTCACCCATTCCGTCCCTTTGTTGTTGATGTCTCTCTTTGGGTTCATATCTGCGTTATCTCTGTCAGCGTTGATGAACTCTTGTTCAGATCGTACCCAACCTTCAGTATCCTTCCTTCGAGGTGTACTTTTAGCTCTATTACTTAGATCAGGATCATTGCTAGATGAGAAACTTTTGGGGACAACATCACCATATGTAATATCTTTGCTATTAGCACTGCCACTACTACCTTCCAATCTAGCAACCTTTGCTTCTAGATCTTGCACCTTTTGTTCTAATGCTTCCATCTTGGGCACGAATGCCTCCCAAGCTTGTTCTGAATACTTTCCTAAAACATCAACCTCAATATTTACAGTATCACCAATTTGCTTTGTAGGTATAATAATCTTCTTTTGTGTATATTCAACTAACATGAAGGTGAACCAATTTTCACCATTTGGTCCTTCCGACTTTACATCACAAACAGTTAGTGATGTACCGTCAATTGCAATGAAACCCTTGGGTACGACATATCGCATAAACTCATATGGGAATGATACTTTAAAGAAGAGTGAATTCTCATCAACCCAACGTTCAATAATTGTACCAATATTATCAACATGTCCTTGCACAAAGTGTCCAGAGTTTCTCCCTCCAATTTCACTAGCTCGTTCTAAATTGACCTGTTTCTTACTATTTGCAGTATAGGTACCTAAATTTGTCTTGCGTAATGTTTCCGGAGCTAATCCCACCTTGAAGATGTTGCTGTCAAAGTCTAATTCAGTTGCAGTAAGACATACGCCATTAACACTAATGGAACAACCAAGGTATGCACCGTCCATTACCACATCGCCTTTGATCACCATTTCAGTACCACTACCCTTTGATCCGTCCCATAATATCATATCATCTTTTGTTTCAAGTGATACTACATCACCCATTTCTTCTACGATACCAGTAAACATTTCAAGTGATGTTGATGTTGTTAATGATGACATTGTGAAGAATGAAAATTTTGTGTTTGGTGTTGCTTGATGATGTGATATCGATGACGGGGCAAAACCGAGCACTTCTTGGCAAAATATTGCAGTAGATATAGTGAATAGTAAGAACAACATCTTTAGCGTAGGCTACAGGCAATATTAGAGAGAGACACAAGTAGAGATTTGATACCTCTGATCGATGGATGACGAGGTGCTAGTGGCTTGATTACGATTTACCGTATATAATCCGTAATTTCTCACAGAAAGACATGTGGAATATATTTTCGTATTAATACGGATCCACAACACTTCAGCAATACGATAGTGGTCTGTATGCCTGTCTATAGTAGTAGTAGTCAAGGTATGTTTATGCAGGCATTGTATTAGCGGCTTCCTCTACGCCTTTATTAAACTTGGAGAGCTGTCATATCACGGTCGCTCATTCACGTTTTAACGCTCTTTCGGCATCCGTGTCCTGATATACGGTATTGATATTTTGAGCACATAAAGTTAACACAAGATGACATCATCAATTCTACTTATTCGTCAAGTTGGTAAGACATCATCATGGCGATCACTACTAAACAAATCACAATATCAAACAACCCGTACCATGGCATTTAAACCCCGTCGTACACCTCCGCCATCCATTGCAGGCGTTAATCTCAAACCCCGTCCAGATCCAATGGCAACAATTAATAAAACAAATCAACCTAAAACACCTGCCAATTATAAACCATTGGGAGGCGCTGGACGTGAAGACGGATGGGTATCACCATGGCATTATGATTATTACAATCGGTTGGATGATTCAACTATAGATCATCCAGAGTTAATGCATGGTGATCCACACATGCCTATACAACGATTATCAAATGGTGATGGGAAGTTAGTATTAAATCCAATGGGTGGGAAAGTTAAAGAGTTGAATGATTATAATGTGGTTGGTTCTGGTGATTTATTCACAAATGATTTAGAAACTAGTGCGATGGGTGAAGATTATGATGACGATGGATTAAATGAATTAGAACGAGAGTATGGGTCCGATGCTGCAAATGCCATTCGACAACATTTGAATCAATTTCATACTAGATTAGAAACTGCCGAGAGGAAGAGTAGTGAGGATGGTAATGGTACTAAAACTTATTCGCCATTAGACGAGGTGGAAGAGAAATTCCGACAAATTGATCGTATAACTGCTGCTCAGGGATCGACACAAGATTTAGCACTTCGAAGGCGTGCACGTACTGAGGATCGTGAATTCTTTAGATTGGGACGTATACCTAAACTATCGGATGTGGATACTGGTGATGAGTTTGATGATAGCATGCAACTCGAGGCTGGTGATGATACCGAAGAGAAGGAGTTTGGTCACGGGAGATCATATGATGCAGAATCAGTCTTTGGCAAGGGAGCCACTGTAAAGTTTCCTTACAGTAAAGATTTGCCGTCACCAACATACCATCCTGATTTTCCAAAAGGTAGTAATGTGGGTAATAATCCCAATGATCCCGAGGAAGAGAAGTGGATGCAAGAATTGAACAAGATAATATATGAAGAACAGAGTAAGGAGTTGGAGCTGGGTGAGATTGATGAAACATACTCTCCCGTTAATGTGCAGAAGGAGGATATGGATAAGTATTTAAAAGAGCAGGAACGCATTAAAAAGTATAATCTACAAGATCAGCGTGATGATCATGAGAAGGATAGGGAGGAGAAACCTGATCAGATATTGGAAATGATTAAGAATGGTGAAGATCCCAATCAAGAGGCATTTGGACCTTGGTAAGTAAATGATGTTTTATTGTTGATATTGCTATGGACTTTATATGGTATGCTGACCTTGCCCATTGCAATTATCTCAACTTTGTAGGGGAGAGTGTACAATCAAGGTTGACAGAGTCCAGAAGGTAGAAAGAGGTGGTACTACTGTTCGTTATCGTGCACTCGTTATTGGAGGCAATGGTAACGGAGCAGCTGGGTTTGGTATTGGCAAGGCTTTGACGCCAAACGATGCAATTGAGAAGGCATGCAAGCACGCCAAGCGCAATGTCTTTTATGTCGATCGTTATTTGGGTACAGGTCTGTCTTATGACTTGGCAGGAAAGCACAACTCTTGCAGAGTCCGTCTACGCGCAGTCAGTCCTGATTATGGATTACATGGCCATCCTCTGATATGTGAGATTCTCAAGTATGCGGGCATTTCAGACGCTACTGGTAAGAGTCATGGAAACCGTAATCCATACAATGTAGTTTATGCTACCTTCAAGGCATTAATGACACATGAAAGCTTAGAAGACATTGCAATGAAACGAGGAAAGAAGTTGTTGAACCTACAGAGAGCAAGGAGGTTGGGAGTTTAACTCGTAATATTTAATAGAGAGAGCTATGTTTTCTTAGTTACAAGTATATTCCTTTTCATACTGCTCTAGCCCTACATCGTGTTGGTATTACTCGACTAAGTTATGATACTTTTGATAACTTCATCTCTCTCCTATCTACCACAAATTATAGTACTACATGCTTTTTACCTTCATACAGACATCCTAATAATGTGGCATGTTCAAACAAAACTTTAGATGGTATCAGCATTCAAGCCGTTCAACTCAACCAACTTTGCCAAACAATCATCAACATCCATATCCTCAAGAGCATCAAATACACTTCCCTTATCTCCTCCTGGTAATGTAACACGTGGGTCTACTGACCATTCTTCAATTGTCTTTTTAGAAAGTCCAGACTTAAGAAGCGCCTTACCGAATGGATCGGTACCAGAAGATGCTCCGAGCCAGTTGCTATGTATTCATAATGAAATACATGTGTGTTAGACTCATTACTTCAACTTTTCAAATAACACAATATATGTCAACTTACCACTTCTCTGCAAGTCCTTCAAATGGAGACGCAGATGCATGAACGCCATTATCTCCCTTATTAGGGACAGAAGTAAGTCCAAGTTTCTTGAAGTCGTCTAGGATCGCTTTTCTAATTGAACCCTGGCAGATGCGCGTCATCATAAGTTATGAGATGATAGAGAGAGAAGATATAACCTCTGTTAGTGCATGTGGTTTGCAAAGGCAATCAAATAAGGCAAATGAAGTTCAAACGAAGTTCAAACGAAGTAGCCAAGTCTTGAGACTTCATATTAAACACACAAATGTACATGATAAAACAATACTAACGCGGACTTTCCTGAGGACAATCGTTTGGATCAGTAGGTCCTAATAGTTCTCCCCTGAATGATTCCCAACTCAACTTCTTAGGATCCCATTGCACCTCATAACAGTGAATACTATCATCCTTACCAACAAACTTACTCCTCATTACCATGAAGAATGCGTTGAATACATACAATGGAGTTTGATCCTTGACAGAAACTAAACCGCAGTAAAATCCACCACCAAACTTGACAACCTTTGCTTTTTGCCATGCAGCATCAAGTTCAGCAGCGTCACAACCAAACTTTTTACACGCAGTTAAAGCATTGGCAGCACGTCCCTCCTTCAATACAGTTGACCACTCTTCACCAAATGTTTCCTTAAATTTGTCTGTGGGTACTGGAATGTCCTCGGCAGGTAAGATAGTAGCCTTACTTGCAATAGCATAATAATGTTGATCAATTAACTTCTTTTTATCAATTGTAGGTCCGTCAATATCAGATTCAGATAAGATTTCAATTCCCTTTGATAATAGTTTCTCACGGACCATTTGTTGTGTAGCATCGGTATTGGCATGTGGTTTAACAAATACAAAAGCAGAGTTCTTCAATGTAGTACAGGAATCATTTGAACTAGCGGCAGCCTTCTTGGATAAGATGGTGGCACCAGCGGTTGCTGCAAACTATATTATTTTGTTATTTGTTAATATGTGTTTGTTGCAGTAAGAGGAAGAAGTGGTTAGATAACAACTATTTTGTGCACATCTTATGCATACTTCATTCGACCACTTTATTTAATGCAGAAAACATAACATATAGTAACTTACTAGGAGATAGTCCATGATTTTCATGTAATAGTTGTCGTATAGTGGAGAAATGTAAGTGGATGGAGAGGATGACGAGAGCAATGACGAGAGTAATGACGACGACAACAAAATTAAGGGGAGTGGCCGCCAGAAGGGCAGGGCGCCCTTCAGGGCCTGGGGTGTTAAGGATACCGGTATTCAAGAGCAAAAGATACCATATCTTTTTTTGCAATGCTCTCTCCCCTATCTCATCGATTTAGACGCCGCTCTTGGTTAGTGATATAGCTACATATATCTCACTGGACTACGATTAATATATATCTAGATAATATTTAGGCCTTATATCCTCACTGGACTACGATTAACAAAAATAACCGAACAATTCATAAAATCAAAATCAAACATAAAGTTAATCAGAGTAAATCAATCGACAATATGAGTAACGAAAACCGACCGGACCGCACAACAATGGAGGGAATGATATGGAATGCCAACCATGTATTAGACCAGGCGTTGAGCCCCGATACACAAGGGATTCCTCGTGGTATGATCAAGAATTGCAAAGGTATTATCCTCCTTTCAGTGGTAGAAGCCGGATTTATCTTTTCGGGTAACGTTGGCACTGGAGTAATCATTGGAAAGTCCGCGTTAGTATTGGTTTGTCGTGTGAATCCATGTGTTAAAATGTAGTCTCGATGATGATCTTAGTTTGCTCACCTGTACTAACATGCATTATGTTTACCACCCTTTCATCTTCATTCGTTACAACGCACATCGTCCAGCGAACAAGTACGATGGAACATGGAGTCCTCCATCAGCATTGGGACTTGGAGGTATCGGTTGGGGCTTCATGGTAGGGGCAGAGGTCAAGGTGTGTATTATATGCATATTAGTATATTGCATCCTATGATATGTATAACAAATCATATTGTAAACTTATACATAATATGTCTTGACATCTAACATTGTACATATGTTTTAACATCTACTCACTTCAACCAAATTACTCATAGGATCTAGTAATATGTGTAATGGACGATACGACATTGGATACTCTCTCTGGAGAACATCAGATTAAGGTTGGTGGGCAGATTGCAGCTACAGTTGGCCCTGTGGGAAGAGAAGCTGAGGTTGCATTCAATGTCTCAGAAAAGGGAGCTGGTGGAACGTATACCTATACATTTAGTAAGGGAGTGTTCGGTGGTATCTCCCTAGAAAGTAAGTAGAACAAACATTTGTTGATTACACGCATTTGGCTTTGTATCACGGATGCTAACTTATTCTCCATTACAATATGAAAGCTGCAATCACGAATGTGAGGTCGAAAGAGAATGCACGATTCTATGGTAAAGAAGCAAAGGCGAAAGGCATACTATGGGACAATGAAGTCGTTGCGCCTGCCGGCAAAGGTATCGAGGAGTTACATCAAAAGCTTGAGTTGTTGAAGGAAGGTAAAGTAATGGTACCAACTCCTGCAAGTCTTGAGAAGAAAGCATCTTTGAGAAGCCTTGCAGATGAAGCAGGTGTTTCAGCTAAAGCTTTACAAACTGATGTTATCCAAGTTGATGCGAAAGAAGAGGCAGCCAAGGAGGCATCGGGAGTCAAGATGTGAAACATAGCGAGCTAGCAATACTACGGTGATAATGTCTTAAATTAGTATCTGTTGATATCATTTTGCTATCTTATCTTCCTCTTCTTGCTTTTCGTTCTTTTGTCCTTTTGTCTATCACCATCAGACTTTCTCTTTTGACTATTGGCTTGCTGTTGTTTATTACTAATGTTGGCACCTGGACTTCCTGAAGCGGCAGCAGCAGTTCTTTGCATTGCCTGTTTCATCTTCTTCCTCTGTCTTGGGTTCTTACGCTTCTCTGCAGATACAGCTCCAATTCTGATCAGATTTTGAAGTGATGATACAATTTGAGGAGTACTACTATTACTACTTGGTGTATGAAACTTGGTAAATGCATCCATAACTACTTGATTTGTGCTTTTGATAACTTCATTATCTGTATAGCTTAGTCCAATAAACCACACTGATGCAAAAGGTGAAACTTTATGTCCAGTACCCTCTGGATGGTCATATTCATATTGGTGCTGTTTTGATGGTGTAATGTAAAAAGTTTGTATCCTCTTCTTCTTGCCTTCACCAAACAAGACAATCGTTCGAAAGTATTCTTTCATAGCAATATAATTCGGCATTAAGAGAAAGAATGGTCTACCATGTTCCTTCAATTGATTGACTGCAAACTCTAAACATCTTTCCTTGTGATCTTCACTGTACGGTGGGTTGGTAACTAGTATGTCATGATTTGGTACTGTCTTTTGTTTCATATCCTTGTAAAAGTCACGCTTTTCATGTTGAATTCGTATAGATGTTGACGACAGTCTTTTACTTTGATGTCTTTGAAATAAGTCATTCAGAAGTGTGCCTGCTCTTCCTGCGCAATAGTATGGGTCATATATTGTGGCCTCATTACTACTACCAATCTCCTTCTTTTTTGCTTTTTCATTACACTTTTGCTTGTTTGTTAATACATATTCAAGTAATGGATAGATATCATCATATGCACGGACAGGTGTCTCGAAATGATCGTTATAATCGGTAGGATATGGATATTTACCAGTAATACTAGTAGATTTCTTCTTCTCTGTAGTCTTCTTCCCATCAACTTCTTGAGCTGAAGTTGTATTGTTTGTTGTGTTTGTTGCAATATTGTTACTATTCGACTTGCAATCAGTATCAGACGAACGCTTTCGCTTCTTCCTCTTCCTCTTCTCCTTTTTATCTCCTGAAGATATTATACTACAACCTTCTTTCATTCTTCTTATCTTTTGTTGTATTTAGTACCTACCCCTATAATAACATAATGGATTAGCGCCAATTGATAATAATATTTCACCTTAGTTTCTCTAGAGAGTTGACATATGTAGTTTATCCTGTTACTATGAACTACAACCAACTTAGAAATAGACAGCCAATAATTACGCAACGTGTGAGGGTTTAGTTTCTCTACTTACTCTAGAGTGCTTATTATTTGCAACCTTGGCAATTATAAAGCAATTAAAGTCTCAAGCATTCACTTGCTAAATATGAGGTATCAGGTTATGAGCTAAATTTACTATGAGAGTGTGACTCTTCACATAAGCCTCTCATAGTGGCCATTGTAATACAACTATTATCCCCTACTCCTTAGCATATTATTATATTATAGTTGCAGAGATCTTATACATCGTCGTTGATACTTTGGTTGGTGTATATAGCGAAAAGCCACAGCGACACTATTGCAAACATACTCCGAAATTATTAAATGGGCAAGGAAGAAGAGGAAGCACCACCAACAATTATATTAGAAGGTATTGGATGGAAACGTCGGTCAGGATTTGGCAAGTATTCCGGTTCGGCATGGGAACGTCGTCGCTTTGCTTTAACTTCTACACAATTAACTTATTACCCTGCTACTGAGGAATCGAAATCTGCTACAGCTCGTGGTGTATTGTCTATATTACCAGAAAGGGCCACAATTACTGCTACATATCCGGGAGATTCGTCACAACCTACTCCATATGCCGTGGATATTAAAGTTACTGATGGTATTACCAAGTCGGAGAACTTTAAATGGAAGTTGTGTTTTGATGATAGAGAAACACAATTGATTTGGCTAGTTGCACTTACAGATATCGTTGCAGATGCCAGTGTTAAGGAATATAATGCCAATGTATTGGCTGCGGAAAATTCCATGTTCAAAGAGCATGAAGGCTTCCATAGATTGTATGAAGAGGGAGATGGACGGTTATTAGATTTGGTACATGAATCATTAATGTCATCGGGAAGTATGAGAAGAAAGTCATCATCTTCTCTCAAGAGTAGTGGTAATAGTGCAAAGTCTCAGAGGGGTATTGAAGTTGTACAGCAGTCTACTAAAGTTGATATTCGAACTGATAGTCTCATGAGTGCCATGACAGCAGACTCTGCTAAATCATCCACTTCAACTTCTCCTGTATCAGTATCGCCGCCCAACGATGACAAGAAGGATGAGGAAGAAGATAAAGGAGACCAAACCAAAATCATGCCTATGGAAAAACTATACCAGGCGCTTGCAGTTGTCGTGGTATCTATTGTGTATGAGAGATATGCTAAGAGCTCATCTTCTCTTCTTTGGCAGCTAGCCAATGTGATTATCCTATACATATGTTTTGGTGATTCAATTATGAAAAAGAGCGGAGATGCAAAAGAAGATACTACAAAACAAGTCAAAAAGACCATCTCGTTTGACCCAGATAGTACAAAGAGTGGCACATCAAAATCAATGAACAAGTCTTCCATGACAAAATCAATGGTCGGTGCAGAACTGATGAAGGCAGAGGGAGTACCTTTATCCTGTATGCCCTCTGAACGCTTCTCAACAAAACCTCAAAATGAAACTTTACTTGAGGGATTCCCCGATGATGGAAGGCTACACCGACCTTTGACTGAAGATGAAATGAAAGCTCACAAACATGAACGATGGGCAATGGCTGCACCAACAACAGATATATCAGGTGAATGGACGCTAATTGCAGACGATGCATTTAAGACAGAGTACGATGCATATCTCAAGCAATTGGGCTTCAATGGTATCACTCGTAAAGTGGCATGTGGATTAATTGCCCGTACTACTGAATTGACAAAGCAAGCCGATAACGGTAGGGAACTGTATCTAAAAGGTACGAACCCCAAGGGAGCTTGGGAGCGAACACTTTTCAGCAGTGGATATCCGGACTTTGACACAGAAGCACACCACAAAGAAGGCGAAGATTATTCACACAGCAAATCATCAATTAAGACAGCTGATGCTGAAGATGTCGACGCTGAAGCATGGTGGGAGGAACAGGGAACAAAGCACAGATCTTGGCTTCGTGGAGGCAAGAAGTATGGCGGAGGGGATTTCGAATCTTTACGCTATGTCGATGGAAATGGAAATTTAGTATGTGAAAGCTTCTTTCATCCTAAAGACCCAAAGAAAAAGACTGCAGCAGTTACATGGAGGTTTCAGAGAGATTAGATTATGGTCTTACTCGACTTCTTAGATAGAGGCCAACGGATTCTAAAGACTAGAACTCCTTATTTGGTAGTGCCGCTCTGGTTAAATACATAGCTAGATCAGTTTACAATTTCTAATCAAACGTTATCTTCTTCCCCTTAAATTCTGCAATTCCCTGAGACTTTTGCGCTGCAGCTTTTGCAGCCCATGAGGGGTGCGCGTTGCCTTCCTCTTTCCAAGCTTTGCCCATTGTTGCAATATCTTGATGTTTGGCTTCCTTTGGTTTGTTATCAGCATTACTCTTGTTTCGAGTATTTTGTCTCTCTCTTGAGTTGCTGTTGTCTCTTCTCTCTCCACCTCTACTGACCCCAGTACTTCTTATTTGATCACCATCTGTATCATCCTTCTTCTCTCTCCAATTAATAGACAAATCCCATGTCTTACCAGCATTCTTTGCTTCAATAGCCATTGCCTTGGCTCGTCGTGCTCTTTGACCTGGACGGTTCTTCTTTTTCTCTACTGTCGGATATTCATACTCGGCGCCATATTCATCTCCAACACCTTCTTCATCGTCATCATCATAGTCTTCGGCGGCCATTCCCGAAAGAGAACCAATGAAGAGCCCAGATGCTCCCTCATGCCCACCTAAATTCAAGCCTCGTTTCCTACTGTTGAATCCTCCGGCTACCACTAATGTATCATTCCCCGGATCAGATGATTGCTGTTGCTTCTTCTTCTTTTTCTTCCCTTTCTTGCCCCCTAATTGATCATCTCCATAGCTATTGTTGTTACCCCCTTGAGCTCTGCGTACTGTCCATTGTCGATAATCAGTAACTTTCTCGTTCAACTGATCTAAAGCATTTGATAGACGTTTATGTCGAAACATTGACTCTAATAGTGCTTGATAGAATGGGTCTTCACTTTGAGATGTTGCTTTTGTATGTCGATTGTCATCCGATATAGAATCATTCGTATCATTTGCAACTAACTTTGGATCTAAACTCAATACACCCAATCGTTTCAATCCAATCTGAACTAAGATATCCAACTCCATTTTCTTTGTACGATCTAATTTCTGTTGTAGTGTTTCAAGTCTCTTCTTTTGTTTGGAAGTTGCGGTAGTTGCTTCTCCGTCACCATCACCATTACTTAAAGTATCTTTTAATGCTTTGATAGACCTAACAATCTTTTGACATTCAAATGATTTAACAACCTTTGCTTCTCTATGGAAATGTTTTGTACATGCATGATGTAATTTATTATACCTATCAGTACGTTCTTTTTGATACTGTTCGTCTTTATCACTTTGCTTGACTCGTTTTCTCTTCTTTCCCTTTCTTGATTGAGATTGGTTTGGTGATGCAGGGGCTTTATCATTAGTTGGTACCTCATTGTTATCAGTAGAAGCACTCATGATATTGCAGAAAATTATGTTATATGTTCTGGGTAGAGATGTAATATGTTTGTACAGCGATTTCTCCTAATACAAATTAATGATGTTAACTGCAAAGACTGAAGCTATCAAGGGTCTATATAAAGCTATATAATTGCTTCTTCCTGTGGTATCAGACTGCTTGCAATATATGTAGAGCGGCTCTCTACTACTACATATTATTATCCCCCGTAAGTATGTTATTCTGAATTATTTTTTGATATTTTTTGTGGACAGAAATTTGCGGTATCCTAGGGAGGCGGGTATCCTTCCTCTCTCTATAATATCATAGCACATCAAGAAGCTTTTCATATGCCTATAAAGCATGTCAATATAACTACTTTTGGCCGTGTTTCGAATGAGGATACTATAGAGCATCGGTGGCGATTTATCAATACAAAATGAAAAGGATACGGTCAACTTTATTGGTATCCTACTATTTTTTTTTACTGTTGAGTTATCTTGCTTGCGACCCCCTAACCACCCCAGCTAAATGGAAACTGCACTATTTGATGACTTGTATGGTCGATATCGCTCTCTCAATTAAATGGAAACTGCACTATTTGATGACTTGTATGGTCGATATCGCTCTCTCAATTCTGGTACTTTTGATACAACGTGTTCATCGTAAGGTCTACTCTCATAATCAATGTGCACAAAGCATCTTTCTACTTCCTCCCTTGCTTCAATTTCATATTGCAACTCCATTCCCAAGTCATGTGATTCAAAAAGTAAAGTATCTCTAGGCAACACTACTTCAAGTTCAACGAGAAACTTAGGACCAAAGTGATAAGCACGCACGACATCCACTTCCATCTTTGGATCAAAGTTTTCAGCCGTTTCATATAACTCGTCAATGAACTCAGATGGTGCTGCCTTTCCCGTAAGTTGTTCAATCTGTTCCTTGCCCGTAGAGTACCAACTGAAGATAATGTATAATGAAATTATAATTGCGCCGATTGGATCTAATATCCACAAATGTTCATTTGACAAAGTACACAATAAAGCAATTGCTGCAACTGCATTACTCAAGCAATCATTCCAATGATCTTGTGCGAGTGCTTCCAAAGTGCTATCAACATAATATTCTTGTCTTGGAGATGTTACATTTCCATTATTGTCGGTACTTGATCTCCTCTCTGCAACTCTAACATGTCCAACCTTTTGACATAAGAGCTGTGGTGATAATATGTTCAGATTATATGTTCATATGATAAACTACTCAATATACACAAAGCGCATGACTTACCCATAATGCCAACTTGACAAATACAACACTAAACATACTCCAGAATGAACTCCAATTTTCATCCATCATTATCATACTACCATTCTCTATTCCCTCATACAATTGTTCCAATGCCTCTTTTAGTACCCCGAAAGATGCAAATCCCATTAATGCAGCACAACTCAATACCCCCAATGGTTCCAATCGTGACGCACCAGATGGATAATGTGCCGAACTACGCGTCTGACTTGATATCTTTTCAGTATAAAGTAAAATAAATTGTGATACCACATCAAGTATTGAATCAACTAATGAGGCCAATACAGACAATGATAATGTCTCAACGTATGCTATTAACTTAGTTATTAATATAAATATATTAATCCATAATGATAGGTCTAATGCTAGCTTTCGTAAATTTGTATGTGAGAAGAATACCTTGCCATCAGGTGGTGGTTCATCATTATCCTCATCACTTGTGGTTTGTAGAGGATACTCATCAAAATCAGTATGTGGATGATGATGTGTTTTAGTACTATCTAAAAATGCAACACGGCTAGATACATCCTTCAGTGATGTTAATGATGTAAGACTTGAACGATGTTGAGTAGGTGATCGTTGAGGTGATCGTTTAGGTGAAGTAGATGTTAGTAGTTGTTGCTGTTCTTGATCAATACTCCCATAATCACACATGGAAATTGACCCACTGTCAGTACTACTTTCAGCTCTCTTTGGCGATGGTGATGGAGTCATCCTACTACAATATCTCACCTAAATTATACAACACATATAACGCAACAACTCGAACCACTAAAAATAGGTATCAATATGTTAGTCTCGGGACCACCATCTAAATTGTGAGTAAATATCCCCAACCGTCAGCACAGAGCAATATCATTGTGAATCTACTAGATTCTATCTACTTATTGAGACGGCCATGTCAAGTACTTTTACATCAGAGACCGCTGCTAAAGGCAAGGATAGTGGTGATGGTATTGTTGTTGTTGCTCATAATAATATCGGTGGCAACAGCATAGTGAATGCATCAAAGGATACTCATACCACCAAACCAAACCTCAAACATAGTGCATCATCTCTTGTATTGGAATTATTAGATAGTAATGCAAAACGAAGAGCATCTGAACTGGAGCAAAATAATAATACCAATCTTAACATGAATACTAATACTTCGGGAGGCAATGCTGGTGCAGTATCTTCTGCAGCCACTGTGAAAAATGAACTTAATACCAGTGCTGCCCCTGCACAAGCACATAAGCAGCAGCCGAGCGTCGTTCCTCGATTGATGGATATATACTCTGACATGGCACAGAGTAGTACACCTCAAATTACAACAAGGGCGGCGACGACAACAAGTAATATACCCAAGGTTGCAGTAAGTAATGACATCTCTGCTACATCATCATTATCCAAAGTCAGTAGCAATAATCAGCCAAGTCAACTTAACAATACTCAGCTAAGTGGTAGTAATCATGCAATTGGTGGTCAACTTAAAAGTGTTAGCAGCAGTATTGCAAATGCAAGAGTAAACAATCAAAGTGTATTACCTATGGCCCCGCCATCATCATCTACTGCAAAGCATCCTTTAGGCAGCATTGGTAGCAGTGCTCCAAATGCACGAAAGAAAGCAAAGACTACAGATAAAAGATGGAGCAAAAGATTCATATGGCCTGATGACTTGCATCGAGAGTTTGTTAGTGCTATATTTGAAGTCGGGCTGAAGCAAGGTAGTCCATCAGCAATCATTGAATATATGAAACCCAATCCAGATATTACCAGTGAAAGACTAAAGAGTCATCTGCAAAAGTATCGCCAAAAGAAACAGCAAAGTTACAAAGAGTTTATAACAAGTTACGACAGTGCAGTTAAAAGATTCAGAGAAGAACAACCAGAAGATAATGGTGAAGATGTGCTTGAGAATTTGACATGCGGAGAGAAAGCTGCCTTCTATACTGTGAGTGCCTCTTTTGACTCATCGAGGGAGGCATCTCGCAGACCTACTCCTGTTCAATCGTCGGATACACCTGCATTTCATATGCCATCACTCACAATGGAAGAGTATCATGGTCCCATTGGTCAATCATTTCGGTATATTGCTAGCTTGCATCGAGCTATGACTGAGCAGCTTGAAATCAGTCGTCGGTACCAGCAGTCATATCAACCTGCACCACAATTTCAACGATCTCAGCAGCAAGGAGTGTTGGAGAATGCAGCTGCAACAGCGGCGTCGATGCAGACTAATCCTTCTATACATGAGGTTGCAGCATCAGTGCCTCATTATCTTCCTGAAAAAATACAACAACCACAAGCACAGTATGCTCAAAATACCTCAACGGCTCAACAGCCAGTTGCTCTTCCAAATAATGAACAGCAACAATCATTTTTTCAACATCATAATCATGCCATTCCCACAATTTCACCACGCCATCATCAGCAAGGTACATCAGCGTTTAGACCACCCGGTTCAAATGCTCAACAACAAGCTCCAACTACTACTACGTCTCAAGCAACTAGCACCGCCAATAACATAAAAGAATCAAGTCTAATGAAGCAAGAGATGAAAGGACAGATGACTATTCAGAACAAGTTCCGAATGCTCAAGCAAAAAGAGCTCGACAAGTATGGTGGTGCAGAGCAGCGTTCTCACACGCCACTAATGGGCCTAGTTGCTGCGAAGCAGCCGCATACCCCTGGTAATGGCAACGGTAATGATGAACAATTTCATCAAATGCTAGAAGCAGCCGACCTCGATAATGTCATATGGAATGCAGACGATGACGCGCAAATTTTTGACTTTCTATTGGAGTAACTGATATCAATTTTGTTTTGTTTACTTGTTACTTCATACTTTGAGTGTCTTTTCGTGATCTTCTATTGCCTTGAAGAGCTCCCGAAAGTTGCCTTGGCCGAATCCCCCGCAACCTGGTCTCTCTTTGATCTTGCCTCGTCTGCTAGTATTTGTGTCTTCTTCTTCGTCGTCATCTAAAACACAACCAATACGCTGTATAATCTCCAAGAACAATGTAGGTCTATCACTCAATGGCTTGGTAAAGATTTGTAGTAATACACCTTCCTCGTCAGCATCAGCCAATATCCCCAACTCTTCCAATCTCTTATATTCATCTGCAGATAATTTATCACCGAGACGAGATGGTAACTCTTCATAATATTGATCAGATGGACGTACCATCAATTCAAATCCTCCATAATTCTCTTCGGCGTTGCGCATCTTTGAGATAGTGTCGAATATATCATTTGTTTTAATAGCAATGTGTTGTAATCCTGGTCCTTCATTCTGTTCGAGGTAGGTTTGAATTTGACTTTTGCGTTTTCCTTCGGTAGGTTCATTTAGGGGAAGTAGAACGGCCTCATTGTCAGAGGCCAAAACTACACTGTTTAGTCCAGAGTCGACTGTACCGATATCTTCGGGTGTAAATTCTGCAAATGGATGATAACCAGTAAACTTTTGAATGTACTCTTGCGTTTTAAGGAGATTAGGGACATTGCCAACTGTATGATCAAGACGAGCTAATCCATATGTTGGCCTTGTACTTTTATATGAAGGATATGGTGATAGATGCGGAAGGATTGATGTTGGTTGTTGATGATTCGATGATACACTATTGCTGCTGTCACCATTGATGCTCCCAGCTGTTGCTGCAAAGCTCACGAACCGCAGCACAACATCCCCATATAATGAAACCTCGGCCATTTGACAAACTCTCCCATTCTGCTCTTCATTAAAGTCTTGAATAATACTTGGTTCTGATACTCCAATGGCACCATTACTCACAGCAGCTTCATATGCACTCTTGGCATCTTTAACTTCCACACCCACAGCTCGTACAGCTAATCCATGTTTGGAATAGAATTCATGTGCAGCATTAACATCATAACCAGGCAATGGATTTGGTGCAGTCGATACTACCTTAGATCCAGTACCTCCGTTATTCTTATTACTGTTACTATCATCTGAATTCTTTTTATCTGACTGCATAGCTCTACTAAGTGGAGCAGTAATTAAGAATCGCACTCCCTCGCCAGGTTCTGTCTCACTATCACTACTACTATTATCAACGCCACATTCCAAACCATAGGTAACACAAACATCATTCCCCGTAGCTAATGAACTCCAACATGTAATTGGTATGCCCAGTGCTAATTCAAATCGTTTAGCTGTCATTAATGCATCACCTGTGTAAAATTCTACATGATGAAATCCCAACGTTCCGAGTGTTTCACTACTTTGTTCAGATTGTTCACGAAAGTATGATTTTCTATCGGATAAGGAAGATATTGTTGGTTTCCACTCAGTCGCAGTTGTTTGAGTAGTTGATGAGTATAATTGACTTGATCTACTATTAGATTGTGTATTATATTTTAGTTGAAATGCATATATAGTTTGTACTTGCAACGTTGCAAAGAAGATTGCTAGCATAGAATAATATGTTGCTCGACACATATTGAGTGGAAGATAATGTGCACAAGATGTGTCTTTTAATAGTAAAGCTCAGACGAGAAAAATAAGATGAATCGAATTAGATGAGATATGCTGCTATCCCTGATATGATAATCTCCTCAATATAAAGATGAGTTGGCATATAATAAGGAAGCCGCTCATTAGTAATCAATGACTTGATGAGTAGAGGTGATTCGTTTTGGATATGAAACGGATTCTAGACTACAAGTTGTTGCAACTTGCAACTCATAAATTTTCTTACCTACCACACCTTGCTCCTTATTATGTCATCATATCCATACGATCACAACCGTGGCCACAATGGTCACGCCCAGGCGTCGTCCAATAATAGTTTCAACTCACAGCAACATTATAATAACGGTCTTGGCGGTGGTTGGAATAGCTCATCAACTCAACATCAACATTTTTCACAAGGTGCACCATCACATGCACCTTCTTCAAGCTCTCGATGGAAACCTCCTGTAATTAGTACCAATTCTGATATGGATACAAGTACCGGTACCACCGGCAGTAGTAGTACATATAACAACAAGAGTCGATGGAGCAAGAGCAATAGCAATAGCAGTGGTCAACATGGTGGAGGTAAAGCTAAAAAGCGCCGACACAATAAGACCAATGACATTAAACATAATCAATACTCACGTCCTCGTCTACATAAGAAGAAGAATATTATATCACCCGATTCCGCATCTGGAATTCCACAATCAGCTGACAACAATACCCATGAAACAATACCAAAGTTGGATCCAAATGACCCTGCAAACAAAAATAAAATCTTCCAAAGAAGAAAGCAGATTAACTTTGGTAAGAATACTACAGGATATGAAGAGTATATTAAAAAGATTCCCAAACATAAACGTCCCAAGAGGAGTGCTGAATGTCCAATGACACCTGATTATTTATTGGATATACCCACTAAACGATTTCAGGGATTGATGAATGCTTGGTAAGTGCCTTTAGTTATGTGTATATAAAATTATGATGGTGCATGTGAACTCATATCTCTTACTTTCAAACAAACTCCACAATAAAAGGAGAAGAGCATTACACAAGTATGATCCAGCAGATTTACATTTACGTCAACCGGCACAAAATACAATTACATTAGCTCCAAAACCAATTATGAATGATGAAGATAAACAAAACGAAGAAATTATTAAAGCCAAGGCAAGTGGATTACAGGTAGCTTTTGGTACTATGGCTGTTGGGAAAGAGGCTGGTATGTTTTCATTTATTGTTAGTGGAGAAGAGGAGACTAAGGCAAATGCAGGAGGAGATGAAGGAAATGCTTTTGATGAAGAGGCTGCCTATCGACAAAATATGGGAGCTGGAATCGGACTGGAAGCAGATATTGAAAGTGATAGTGATGACGATCTGTTATAGAGATACTCTGTATAAGTTGTGCAGGGCATTCACGTCTCTATTAGTGCTGCCATTTATTGTGTTGTACAATATGTATAATCAAATAAATATGTTTCTCTACATGTCTATTTTTATCTAATATACAAATGACCACCCCCTTCCTACTATCTATTATCGATGCCTCC
>Ga0214481_100455_pt1 | contig 21085 bp, 22 predicted proteins | sample M1_20Mar14CPVII9_4_FD_165057 | JGI IMG/M metagenome (GOLD analysis project Ga0214481, IMG submission 165057) | Marine eukaryotic communities from Monterey Bay, California, United States - M1_20Mar14CPVII9sort6BwellG10 | ecosystem: Environmental > Aquatic > Marine > Unclassified | place: USA...
TAGTCTTCTTTGATTTCTTAGAACCAGTATCAGGTACCGCCGCTGCTAATTTCTTCACGATTTGCTTGCACGTGTTTGGGTTGCACTTGTCTTGTGTAGAGATACGGAGTCCAGTGACTGCTGCTAGGTTGGGTACCCAGTCAAGAAGTGAGCTGTGAAGAAGAAGAATCTTGCTAAGCTTGTTCTACACGGTCCGAAGATTTACGGGTCTCTCATGGCTGAGTTAGTCCGACAAGAAACAGGCGCTGGGCTGAAGTATCTCCAGTTTAGTCAAGTCAAGCAGACAAACTCGACAAAACTTGAAGGAAGTGTAGCAGCCTTCTTTAAGACGTGTTCACAGTTGGAAGAGTTGCACATGCCTCAGGCTCTTGCTAGTGCTAGTGGTCTTCGTGCTACATTGACATCGTCTCTTTCGGCAGCTCGTTCTGGGTCTACTACCCTTTTACGTGTTCTTGATCTTAGTTCAGGCGGGGGGTCGTTTGATGAACAGCGTCTACAACTTCGTGATATCGCTGACCTAGGCTCTGTATGCCCAGAATTGGAAGTATTACGTCTAGCTGCCGCATCAGGATGCCCAACAGGTGCCTCAACAGATTTCCTACTCGGCCCTTTCGTACCCAATCCAATGGTATCTCTTCCTCGTCTCAAAGAGTTCTCACTTGGACGTATTGTGGAGAACTTTACGTATAGGTCAGCTCCTAACTATGCAAGCACCCAGACTGTGAATCGTCTTTTGACATGGCTTCTTGTGGGAATGCCCAATGTTCAGAAATTCAGCTTCTCCCATGGATCAACTCATATGACACGCAAGGATGAGAAGACATTCAGTTACCCAGTCTTCCCTGGTATTGGTGAAATCGTCTGGCCAACAAGCTTGAAGCATCTCAAGCTTAGAAACCTTGCCCTCGAATCATCTGCATTTGAGAATGCCGACTTGCCATCTTTGGAAACACTGAAGTTGTCGAGTTGTGGTACTAATACGGGAAGTATTATTGATGGTCTTGGTCGTTCACATCCTGATGTTGAAGCAACAGAGGACAGGAGCTGGTCGCGGTGGTAAAGAGAGGAGAGGTCGTCAGGTTGTTGTGTTTGTTTTTACTTGTGCTTCAAATGAGTCCTCAAATCAAGAAGTTTGATTTCGTTTCATGAACTCTTAGTGTCAATAGAATCGACTTGTAGCCTTTTCTAGTTTATAGCTAGAGTTTGAAATCCGACCTAATATAGAAACTTGTTTGATATCAATTGTGCAATACTATATACAGTTTATCTCTATTTGCATTCGTTTCAGATTCTCACATTGTAAAGAGTAGAAGAAGACAAGGAAGAAGGGATTCTGTCGATGTTGTAAGATATACTACCCAAGTGTCCAACTATGTCCAGTAAAACACTCGTGTATATTGTATATCTCAACATCGTATATCAGGCTCCGTATTGTGGCAAATATTGCTACACATAATATCAGCAGCCATCATTCACAGATCTCTCTTCATCGACTTCTCTTCTTCATACTTTTCCAAGCTCAAACCCAACTTGCATTGTTATTGTGCACCCTCTTTCTTCTTTAACAGTGTCTCAATATCATCGACCATATCATTAGGATTCGTCTTTGGTCCATATCTCTTATATGGATTCCCTTCACTATCAACTAAGAACTTTGCGAAATTCCAACGTATGTCGGTGGTACCGTCATCACTTGGCAACTTTTGCTTTAGGAATGAGTAGACTTCACGCGTATCCTTTCCATTAACATGACCCTTCTCGAACCAAGTAAACTTATCTTTTGCCTGAAACTTATCTTCGACAAAGGATAATATTTCAGCAGGAGTTCCCTATATGCATATTATGAACTATGATGTGAGCAAAGAGCATAATAAAGACGAGAATGAATGTTTGCAAAAGATTATGCCTTACTGGCTCTTGTGCACCGAATTGATTGCATGGGAAGGCCAGAATCTTTAATCCTCTTGAACTATATGTATCATATAGCTTGGAGAATTGGACTATATATTGAAAGGTTGCATGAGGATACATGTAATACCACCACATTATGTTATCACAACTCTTACATACCATAGTTTGTTTTGGTCAAACCTCATTTAGAAGCAACATTCACCACACATAAGACATCACCCTTGAATTTATCCATCTTTACTTCATTTCCATCCATATCACGATCAATTAGGTCATAAAAGCAACTTGTTTCTGTCAGTGATGAGCGATGAGTTGGTGCAATAAAAGAAGAGATAGATTGATGAGTAATAAAAAATGAAGCAAACACATGTGCTCATAATATTGCGCGGCAATATTAAAAAAACGAATCTTATCAAGTGACAAGTATTGCAATGCCATACTGCAATATTTGCTCAAACATAATATGTATACAGTAGGTAGCAATATCGTCATCAACCACATACGCAGTACGCATGCAAAAGATAAAAAGATGATGGGAGTATCCTTTTGCAAATATTATAGTGACTTACCAGTGCCACCATCCTTTCCAAACAGCAAGCTCGTGCCCTTATCTTGAATCTTTGCAAATATAGATGCCATTCTTCTGGGTTGTTGTAGAGAAACTGTAGTAGCTCGAAACATCTATTGCTACTGACGATGACAAATGACAAGCAAAAGCAAAATTCAAATGCATGCCTGTACTTTAGTTTATCGTATCATTAGTACAATATTACAATTTACGGCAGATGAAGGATACCAGCCATCAACTTGATACCCTAGGTAGGAAAATATCTTTTGTATTGCCCTGAATGAACTGGAAGTACCAATGTCCTAAGTGTTTATTTAGATTGGGGGGAAAAGATACCTAAGTGCTAGCGTTCGCATTGCAAAGCCAGACAACCTAGAGGGAAATACCCCTAGATCTTTGTGCTCATTTAACTATCGAATCTAACCAGCCGAAGTCAAACAACTTTACTAATATGATGCTCCGTAACATTGCAATCGTCGCTGCTCTATGCGTCGCTACCACTGAAGGATTTGCCTTCTCTCCATCATTATCGGTATGTATTGTTATCTTTTCTCATTGCAATAACATACACATTATATCTCACACTTGCACCTCTTGACACCTGCCATTTGACACCTGCCATCTGTTCTCTACAATATGCGCTGTATATCTATACTCCATTGGTTCAATTACTCTACATCCAATACTATAAACAAACCCATTGTGTATGCTATATCTCTCTATATATCATCTCCTTGCAACGCTATTCAAATACCCATATCTATACAACAACATATCACAACAAATACTACATATAGTCATCAAGAACAACATCTCTAAACTTAATGACCGCATCTGAAATTGATGCCATCATGTTCGAAGCCGAATCCTGTGCCGAGGGTGAATGTGCTCTCGACGAAGTCGAATCGTTAATTAATAGTTTACAAAATCAACAATCACTATTGAGTAAACGTATTAGTGAAATTGATGGATTAGTTAAAACCTTGGAGGAAGCGAATGGTACTGCACCCGTGGATGAAGTTAGGGAAACTGTTAGAGCTATTTTTAGGATCTTTGCTCTTGGTGTAAGTTCTGTTTGATGTGATGTTGTGTGTATGGTATATGGTGTATATGCATGTCGTGATATCTAGTGTGCTACCGTTCCGCTGCCTTTTGTTAATATGCGGGGGTATCTTGGCTTTACTAACTCTTCTCTTCCCCTGTCCTCTTCTCATTTATTTAATGTTCTTTATATATAGGATAAGGCATCAGGAAATGACTACCCCAGTCTCTCTGCTCCCACTGGCTACTCTGGAGAAACTACCGGAGGTGGAAAGACCGCGTAAGTAGAAGATCCTATATCAGGGATTCTACAGTTCTTATGTTTGTTGACTGTCTTCACTCATTCGACAACTCAATTCATATCCTTATATTCCTGTTCCTTATATCTTTAGATATGACGTCCTCCCCCCTAAACCCATCAAGAGCTAAGAGATTTAACAGAACTTTCATTTGTTTTAGCTTTTAGAGTCCATTGTTTAGGTTAGAGTTTGTTGCACTATTAAGATACGTGCACGGAGATTTATTAGATACACACATGTAGAATACTTTTTTGGGGGAATTTCACACATTTATCAAAGTAGGAGAACATTGGAGTTCTTGTGGTCAATGCACCAGGACTTTAAATGAGAGTGTTCTTCTTCTTGAGACAGGGCTTAGACTTAAGGCGATACCTGCCATTAACACACAATCAACGCACACACATACACACAATATATATGTAGAGTCATTTACACACGATATCTCTACTCATTCATAACTTGTGGTAAGTAGAAGTGTATAGAGGATATCTGGTTCCTACTTTTATCATCATACATATCAACATCAAGTTTTTTGGTATCCTAACTTTTACTCCTCCGATATTTAGATCTATGCCAATTAATTCATCTCTTAGTATCAAACTTGACTTACTGATAGTGCCTCCGGCGAGTATTTACAAGCAGAGAAAGACCAACTCTGGCCTCTTCACTCGTCAAGTGCTACCTGTGCGCCTCCTAACTCCTAGATATAGAGCCATAGATAGCGTAGCATTCAGTTGAGGTATCCTCGTGAGAACTCCGGTGAACAGGTTGAACTTCAAAAATAAATTACCGCAATCTGCCAGAATCTGCCTAAAATTTAAAACCAATGCTGCCACTCATATCAGATATCTCTCATCATTGATACAAACAATAATAATAATAACAAACAAACATTATGAGTTCAGGTGACACTCTCGTCGATATGGCATCGGTATGTATCTTGTACTTGTTTGCCGTGTTCCTCAATTGCAATAACAATAATATCTCACACTTGCACCTCTCAGGTGGCCGTACGAGTCCTACTAGAATCATGTTGTGATCAATATCGATGGATGACAATTGCTGCTGGTATATTTGGATTCTTAATGGCATATGGGATCGGTGCTAATGATGTTGCTAATGCTTTTGCAACTAGTGTAAGTTTTTTATGATTATGATGTGTACAATTACGCTACATGATATGCATCACTATTTTTCAGACATATGAATATATGATGTGTGTAAATAATAAGGTGATGGATGTATCATTTCATCTCTAACGATCCCTTAACCTCTCTATCATTCCAATACATAACACGGCATATATATCAGGTATCTGCCAAATCCATCTCACTCAAGCAAGCTGTACTCATTGCTGCTATATGTGAGTTCCTCGGAGCTATGCTCCTTGGTGCATCGGTTACATCTACTATTCGTAAGGTGAGGAAGAAGTGTTTAATATCTATTATCTCGAGATATTGCTCATCGTATTGCAGTAACCATGTCGTCATTTTTTTGTGCATATATGATATTTACTTCGTGTGTGTGTCTCATTCTAATCCTCCGACATATCATAGGGCATGATTGATGGCGATATGTATACTGATGATCCGGATGTACTAATGTATGGTATGCTTACTGCATTAGTTTCAGCCTCGTTCATGATGGCCGTGGCAAATTACTTTGCATTGCCAATCTCAACTACACATACGATTATTGGGTCAATTGTTGGCTTTAGTATTGCTGCCAAGGGCTTTAAGTCAGTAATGTGGTAAGTACTCAATTATTCTCAGCAATGTACATTGCCTCTAGAGATAGTACCAATCTCAATAAACACTTATCTAACGACACATCTTGCTATCCTTTATGTTCATCCAGGGGAAATGTCGGATTGATCTTCGTATCTTGGGCAGCAGCACCACTCATCACAGGAATCTTTGGAGCACTCTTCTTCTGGTTTATTCGTCGTTTCGTTCTCAGGGCTTCTGATTCATACAGACGTTCAGTAAAGATCTACCCTATTACAATCTTCTTAGCAATCGGACTTGATCTATTCATGGTATTGTACAAGGCTGGAAAGAACAACCCACAAATCAAGGAGTGGGGATTAAAGTTTCAACTTCCAGTTGCTTTTGGTTGCTCTGGGGTCCTAGCTCTATTGTTCTATTTCTTCCTATCGCCATGCCTTGAGCGTCGTATCGCTGCCAAGTTTGATAAGGAAGACGGAGGAGAAGATGGTGGTAAGGCAGCTGCTGATGAAGATGAAATCAATCAGGGAGGAGTGAAAGGTGATGGTCACGTGCCACCCAGTCTTGTAATGTTCAATGGCGATGTAGAGGGAGATATTCTTAAGGAGAAAGATGCAGCAGAGGATGATGTAGTTGCCGATGAAAAGAATGACAAGATTACCGTGTCATCTCTCCTTAAGGCAACAGGGGAAGACAACGATTCGGTTGAAGACGAAGGAGCAAAGTCCGGAGATGACATGAAGAAATCCGAACGGAGTATGAATGTATCTGAGCGACTAAAGTCTTCTATACACAAGTCGATGAAACAGTTGGGTGATGCAACTATTAACAGAGATATCGAAGCTGAAGCATTTGCCATGTCAGCAAACACGGAGGCCATGTGGACATCAGGAGAAGATTTTGAGCCAAAAACAGAGCAGATGTTCTCATATCTTCAAGTCTTGACCGCCTGCCTTCTAAGTTTTGCACATGGTGCCAATGATGTGGCAAATGCCATTGCACCCTTAAGTGCAGTCTTGTCAATCTACAAAGATGGCGGAGCTAGTTCAAAGAGTGAAGTACAAAAATGGGTTCTAGCTCTTGGCGGAGTAGGTATCGTGCTGGGATTAGCTACGTACGGTTATAAATTGATCATCTCATTGGGTTATCGTATGACCAAGGTCTCACCATCCCGTGGATTTGCTATTGAACTATCTGCTGCCACCGTTGTGGTTGTAGCATCCTTCATCGGTATTCCTATTTCCACCACCCAGTGTAAGGTTGGAGGGACAACTGCGGTAGGTATGTTCGGTGGAAAGAAGGGTGTAGATCCAATGTTCTTGGCAAAGATTATCGCAGGATGGGTCATTACATTCTTTGGCGTGTGTATCTTAAATGCTGGCATCTTTGCCTTTGCATACTATGCCCCATCTGCCCCTGGCTTTGAGAGGTAGAGAGAGGTATGTTAGGAGTGGATTTAATTGTCATGTGTTTGTTTATACTTTGGAGTTCTCTGAAGTTAGTGTGCTAGAATTTAATCACAGTGTAACTTTAATGAGAGCCGAGTCAGTGTCTATTGTCTATTAGGTCAAATCATCTAGCCATACTAATGATCATAGTACGAAATTCTAACACATCTTAAGTAGAGGACTTCGTTTTCTAGTTCACATGCTACCGCTACTAGTACATACTCTTTTATAGAATCTCTTCCTGAGTTCTTTGTAACCCCATTTGTAGCCCCCCACACAACACTAAATCTAATAATATTTGTTCTCCTCACTAGCTGCTGCGGCTGTGTCCCCCAGATCACTGGTTGATTGTTCGTAGGAGCAAAGATCTGAGATGATATTAAGATTAAGCAATCCGAGTCATCTAGCTAAGTAGCCATGATCACGATATTCTAACACTTAAGACTTCGTTTTATAGCTTAGCATGCTACACTATTAGTGCATACATAACACTCCCTCTTGACCACCGACAATCCTTTGTAAATCCACTCGCTCTCACAAATACACTAAATCTAATAATAATTGTACTTTAATGCTTCCCCAAAACATCAAGTTTGCGCTTTGCTTTTGCATTCCCACTCGCAGCTGCTAGCTGCCAATAGTGAATAGCTCTCTTCTTATCCACTTTTACACCTCTACCTTTGTTGTAAGAATGACCAAGATTGAACATTGCTCCAGAAATCCCAAGTTCTGCTGCCTGCTGCAAGTAATGCATAGCTTTCTTATAATCTACTTCTACACCTGTACCGTTGTTGTATGAATTACCAAGAGAAAAATATGCATCAGCACTACCAAGTTCTGCTGCTAGCTTCCAATAGTGAACAGCTTTCTTCTTATCCACTTTTGCACCATCTCCATTAAAGTAAGCACATCCAATATTGAAATATGCATCAGCATTACCAAGCTCTGCTACACGATGATAGAATTCCAATGCCTTGTGTTTATCCACTTCCACACCTCTGCCATAATAGTAAGCATTTCCAAGATTGCCCATTGCTCGAGGATGCCCAAGCTCTGCTGCACGATGATAGAATTCTAATGCCTTGGCCCAATTTTGTGGATATCCATGCTTGCCATGATGATAAGAATATCCTAACTTGTAGATTGCTTCAGCATCTTCAACCTCCTTTGGTTTATTCAACCTTTCAATCAGGGTAACGCTAAGAAAAGTTACCAAAGTAGAAGGTCGAAACCAGATGACGAGTCTCAAAAACACCATGGATCCGACAGTGTACAGCGGATATGCCCATAGTAAGTGCCATAGTTTGTTGATTGCAAATCTGCCAAGGCAGTGTTGTAAATGCAACAACTCAATGGCGACTAGGTTCGCCTTACATCCAAATGGAAGAGGTAGCGAGTTGGGTAATACACCGCCCCCAAGCCCTAATGCGTCCACGTCATCCTTATCGTCACCTGATAGTGCACCAAATCGTACCAACTTTGAATCAAATACTGGACGAAGCCAAATTAGAATATCAGGCTTTAGGTCAACATACTCCTCCAAATCCTCGGTAGATGACACTGATAGTCTTACTCTTGCAGCAACCGAATGGAGACTAAACAAGGGAAATTCATCATCAATCGATGAACTACTACTACGACAAACATGTTTAGTAGTCATATCCACAAGTGTTGCTTGTACCAACCTTGTCAACTCCTTCGCCTCGGGACTAATCACGCAATCATCTCCTAGATCATTGACAACAAATCGAACCATACCATCAAATGTATCTTCGCCGTCATTACAATTTAGTAATTTACCATCCTTGCATTGGCCCCAAGGAGGGCACTGTTTGTACTTTCCTTCACACTTGTTATCTTGACCAGCATCTAAAGAATCGCTAAAGACAATGACTGGATAGTCGATGAAGCATGCAAACTGTTCGACTGGGGAAGCAGTAGTAACATTCGACTCAAGTGTTTTGGACAATGGATTGGCATCACTCAAACTGATCAATGTGGTGATGACTGTATAGATTAAACCAATACCAAGTGTAACAAACATGAGTAACTTTCCAATAGTCAAGCACTTCTTCCCCAATTTGTTGACAAAGGATGGCATCTTCTCGTCAAGGTCTTCACGTTGACGATTACCACCAATATAAGCAATGGTAGCATCACGAATACCACGAATATCAGTCTTGGCACGACGCAAACCAGTCTTGGCACGACACCAACCATTCCGCAAGCATTCGAATAACAGCCAAGCAGCACCTGCCACTTTAGCATCGGATAAGAGACAAGCTAAATTGGTAGCACTAGTGGCTCGGTCCGGAATCCATTGGAACTCCTTTGACCCCCGGTGGACAATAATGTGCTCCAATACCAAGATGCCTAGGAGGTATCCTCCGGGCAATCCAATGAGTAATCCAATTAATCCAAGTGTCTTGAAAACAGTATAGATGAAGCCAATGACTGAAGTAACGAGCATTAAGAGCTTTCCAACGGACAATAAGATTTTCCCGACCTTTTCCTTAAAGGGAAAGAAGTCTTTAGATGAAAGCCCTGCAAAAAGCACTCCAACAAAGAGGAAGAAGGAACTGTAAACGATGTCAGCGACCAGCTTTACTAGAAAAACGAAGACAACAACGGGCACTCCAGCAAAGAGGACGATGACGTACACGAAGAAAGAAAGGAGAAATTGAACACCACCACTCTCTCCCCTTACCCTTTCCTCCAGCCATTCTACAGGGGCCAAGGGGTTGAAGGAAGAAGCCTCTACCGCTGGCAAGTCTTTAGTATCGGATAAGAACCTGAAGGATGCAACGGCCACTAACAAGTCTTTTGCACTGACAAGCCAAGGAGCATAAGCCTTGCCAATAGAAATGAGCTTAGACCAAAGCCAGCGACCAGCAGAAACGATGGCCCAAAAGAAGCCTATAACTGTCATGGCAGCATTCAACATGCAGCAGCCGATGTAGGAGATGATAGATGCACTCTGCTTTGATTTTTTTGCATCTTCTTCTGAAGGGGTAGTTGTTTTTCCCTCTGCAGGGAGAGTTGTTTCTGTCTCTGAAGGGGTAGTTGTTTCTGTCTCTGAAGGGGTAGTGGTTTCATCCTTAGGGAGAGTTGTTTCTGTCTCTACAGGGGTAGTTGTTTCTTCCTCTGTAAGGGTAGTTTTTTCTTCCTCTGTGTAGGAAGATGTATCCTCCTTGATTTGCTCCTCGGTAATGGTAGTATTGTCACCGGTGTTGTTGGTGAGAGGAGACAATGGTGGAGAATTATTTGTTTGTTGAAGAAGAGGTGCATCCGTGGCCGTGGTGGTACCCTCGGATGATAATGAGTTGTTGTCATCAGAGGAGTTATCGGAACCTACATTTAATTCCAAAGCTTGATCTTGTTCTGCTACTAATAACGTGTTATCGCCGCCGCCGCCGCCGCCGTCTTCACCATTCTTATTACTATCTTCATTGGAACCGAATAATACCTTTGGTTGTGTTGGTGATTCTTTCAATCTCTGTGGTGTTAATAGGCGTGGTTGTTCCGATTGAGCTTCCGATTTCTGTGGTGTTACCTCAAGATTGATACTGCCATTTTTATTATTACGCACGCTAACTGTTGAGGCACCATTAACAGATAGTTCAAGTGAATTGATCATCGTGAATAATGGAGGAGAGTAGTTTAAGGCATGGCTGAATAAGTAATACCTATTATATTTTGTGATTATGAGGCGGCGAAAATTATGTGCACATCACGGTAGTGGTAGAAATTATTAGTGACTCTGAGCGAGTCCCCCACAAAAACCTACATCTCTAAGCAGCGAGTATACACATGATATGATATTACATATGGTTTAAAAGCTCATGCTTATGGCTCCTACATCATTAACATGAGCTCATACTGCTATTGCTTCATTGCAATAAAAAAATATCTTTCTCCACAATATTTGTTTAAATAGTGAGATCGCTATGCACTAGGCGGGAGATAGTATCTTACACATACTGGATGGTAAATAAATAACATAGGAATTAAAATACATTTTATAATCTTTCGTATGGTCACACTGGTGTTTTCTACTGGCCTGGTATACAGCAAACCACGGTCGTACGCGTTTTGACAACTGAGCATAGCTCCTATAGGCACAGAGGGCCTGAAATATGGTTAAGTATGTAACCACTAACATCTCCTAAGACTCATACCTTGATTAATCTCCCGGCTTATAACGTTTATTAGATCTCAAGCCGGCCTCGATTGCATTGACGTTTCCGCGTCGAACAGGTATAAAGGAAGGCCGAGGCTCATTGTTTGGGTGTTGCACCATTGAAGGGAAATTGAATCGAGGTCGAGTAGCGCGCCTCCTAGCAGCCCTTCTTCTTACACTTGCCCCCATACATGCAACCCTTCTGCCTGCCTTGGTTGCGGCCTTAACCGCAGCCACCCAATACACTTGATGTTCAAAGGACGAGCGGTACAGGGCATTGTGATCAAACTCAAGCAAGAATTTGCTAGCCTCTGGCACAGTCCCCGGGTCTGTTTCGATGAGGGTGTCGATTTGTTTGAGGACATCCTCCCTCTCTTTTAACCGGAGATAACCCTGTGTGCGATGATGTAGAGTAATGTTCCTGAAGATCCACTGTGAGTGAGAGAGATGAAGGATGTGGTTGATGAAATGCTTCATCCAATCATCGCCATTCATCCGGCAGGAGGCCGTGGCACAATGAAACTGTTGCAAACTCCCCATCTCCTTGGCTACCTTGCCTTCCATAAACTCTCTCCAGCCTATCGAGTCCTGAGCCATTGCAACAGCCCTCATCCCCGGTGACATTACACCTAAAGTAGACCAGGGTCTGCACCCCCTAAAGAGTATATACTTGGGAAGGTAATATGCCAGCTCGGGATCCGTCTTATTGTCCTGAGTGAGCCATGAGGAAAGTTTATCAACACCCTCCTCCAATAGTTTGGTTCTATCCTCGCTAGGGCAGGCATTAAGATGCTCAGCCTTCTCTACCATGCCGCAGTTAGGACATTTGTTATCAATCGAGTCCTGGAGACGGGCCATGTTGTATCTCGTAGCACATACACCGGCCGATTGCTTGCACAGCCAAATACCATACATATCAGGCTTCGAGGCGAGAGTCTTATCGAGAGACTTGAAGTCGACAAGGTTGAAGCGCTCTACTGACCATCCCAACCCACCCTTACTCTTGTCTGCGGTATAGAAGGCGCGTGCCTCTTCCTCTCCCATGCAGTACCGGACCTCTTTGCTTACATCTGTAGTGAGTTTGTGACCATGTGCAAACACTGCAGCCTTCTCGAGAGGTAGAGTTTGCCGCCCCCGTCGCGGCAGAGGTGTGGCAAGACTTCTATCTACCCCCGTCTTGGCCAGTAGATCACACACTACATTCAACTGCTCCACTAGTCGAAGCTCCTGCCATGTCTTGTGCCTATCCTGATGCCCATCAACGTGCTCATATGAAAGCTTGAGCGTTTGAGAGTACTTGATAGTGCGTATGACCCGCAAGAGATCTGCTTGGGAGGCACCAGTCTGAACACGGCGTCGGCTCTTGCTGGATTGCCGAAGTGCTGATATATTATCACAGCATACCTGTCCCGAGGCAACAGGTATCTCGTAGAAGGTGCACAAGGCGAGAAGAAGAGTATGAAGAGCCACAAGCCCCAATAACTCACCACGGTAGGAGCTAGCACTGGACGAGTGCTCAAAGAAGTTACCCTTCAGCATTTTCCGACTAGAGGTACAACAGAGAAGCCAACCAGCCCCACTCACCAAAGGAAGACGTTTCCTATCATAGGATCCATCAGTGACGCCAATTACTGTTCCGTTATTAATGCCATCCACCAACCACTGGAGATCTTGCCCCTCGTCCACCACTGGATGGATTGGAATGCAGCCCTGGAATGCAGCATCAAGACTTCATTCTAAAGTGATTTGAGGGTTGGGTTTGTCACACGAGCATATTGCTAAATCCTCAAAGATATGTTTAACGATTTCTTCTCGTGTATTACTTCTGTTGTGTGTGTATGTGCCAAGAACGTTAGTAGATTAAGATATAAGGATATAATGCTAGTTTACAGCTCATCTAGTCTAGTCATCCCGTTCTATCTACTTCCTTCCCAAATAGTTCGCCAACTCGTCCATATCATCAGGACTACCCATGAAGCACGGACTTCTTTCATGTACATACTCAGGTTGGACACTTAACAAAGGAACATTACCATTCGATGCCTTTCCTCCTGCATGTTCAAGAATGAATGCCATTGGTGCAGACTTGTAGACTAATTGGAGATTGCCCTTGTGATGCACTTCAGTATCAGCTGGACAGCAAAATATACCTCCATACATTAACGTTCGATGCACATCACCTACCATACTGCCGATATATCTTTGAGTATACCGCTGCTGGGTCTCTCCCTTTCCAGTCTTTAGTGCTTTCAGGTACCGCATGAAATTACCATCCCAGCCTTCAGAATATGCCTCATTGCATGAATAGATGTTGCCTCTTTTTGGTATTTGCATGTTGGGATCTGTTATGTGCAAGCAAAAAGGATAGAAGGTGAGAAACAAGATAGGAAACACATAGCTGAACAGAAGAAGATTTAATAAAACTCACGTGTCAAGACAAACTCATTAATTGTTGAATCCAAAGTAAAGCCGTGCGTACCACCTCCAAGTGAAAATACAAGCATGGTAGTAGAGGAGTATAGACAATAACCCGCAGCCAACAAACTCGAACCAGGTTGAAGAACCGCTTTAGTTAGGGAGTTAGGATCTCTCAAGTCTGGAGAAGAACCTCCCTTAAACCCAGCATCTGCATCGAAGACACCAAACTGTGTATGTAGGGAGCAACTTGTTTATTAGACAGTTGATACATAGGCAATATTGTCAAGCAAATACATAAACTCACGACAGTGCCGGTGCAAATCTGTGCATCGGCATTTCCAGAACCATCAAGCGGATCAAAGCATGCTGCCAAACGTCTAGCATTTCCCCAATTTCCTCCTCCATCAGTTTTCTTCCTCATCCCATCCTTTGCATGTTTAAAGTAGAAACCGATAAGGCAATACAATGTGAGACGTCATGGATTGCACATATCATAGACACATTGCAACTTATAGATTATATGCACACATCATATGCGCAAAACTCAAACTTTCTTACCTTGCCATACTGATCTAAAGCATATGCAACAGTAACACCCGGTTGATGTTCCTTTACACCCTCTTCACTATCAAACTTACTTGGATTACTTCGAGGCGCCTCAACTACACGTAGCCGTCCTGTAAATCGTAATGCATTTTGTAATACATTTTTTGACAGTTGGTCTAATCGTTTCATACTATTATCTCTAGCCGATGATGATGATACGCTGGCAGATGTAGATGATAATTTAGATGTACTTGAAGATTGTATCAAGTTTGATATTGTTTTGCAAGCCATTTGTATACTTGTGGCCAAGGATTCCATATCTCGTAATTCTGGGAAATCTTGGACTTTTATAGAAAGCCATCTTGTTAATGTTATTTTTGCATTAGACGACGCTGACGGAGATAACGATGGTAATGATAAATCATCAATACGATCAGAGAAGGATGATGAGGTGTAGTACCTTTCATCTATACTACTTGTTGCTTCTTGATCAGTGATGGATGAGAATAATTGGGTGGTAGTTGATTGCAATGTTGATGTCGTGTGTAGAGGTAATTTTGATAAAGTAGGCGACCAAGCAATTGCAGTAACTAAAATAATGCAAATAACAAGTATTATAAATGGTAGAGATGTCATCTTCTTCATATCGTTTGAAAGCATGCACGGCAATTGGGGTCAATACTCTTTTACAGTAGCGTAATCGGGAGGCGATTAAACGGTTTTAGTTCCGGTATTTGCAGTACGAGGCTTCAATAAATCCGTATTTCGCTCACGATACTGAAATGAAGATATTTTAGGCGATTCAACGACGATATGGTATCTTTTTATGAGAGTATAAAATGAATGGCTATGAAAAATGTGGCGTGGGATCAGTTGAGTATTTCATTGCAATGGGTTGCGGCGGCAGCCGCCTTGTTGGTGCCATAATTTACAAACAACCACAACAGACAAGTGCATCTACTATATAACAACTACATCAACCAACCATAACAACCAACAACAACAAACATGCATTATATTACCGAAGGAATTTGTAGTAAAACCTTTAGTTTTGCCAAGTCCGATAATGGACGGCAACTCTTCCCTGCTATCACCGACGACAGCCGCAGAGCTCAACTTATCCTTGAAAGCCACTTAGGTAATTATACTCAACTTATCAGACTTATTCCAGGTCTTGCAGAACACTACAAAACCAACTCAAATTATGGTGGCAAGGTTAGAACAGTCATTAAACACTTTAAAGAGATTGCAGATGTAACTGATCCATCATATGTACCAGCGGCGGCACCATTGACACCTGCTCGCTCAACAGCACAACGCGTTGCACCTTCAACTGCTGCCGTGATGATACCATCTACTCCTGCTGTTCCATCAACACCTGCTGCTGCTCCATCTACACCTGAATGGAAGACTTCAATGAATAGTGTTGCCAAAGGACTTGATACCATCACAAAGATGGCTGTGGAGGAGAGGAAGCAACGGGAGGAGGAGAGGAAGCAACGTAAGGCACGTGAAGAAGCAGACGAGAAGAGATGGAAGGAGGCTGAAGCACAACGGGAGGAGGATAGACATCTTGCTTTAGAGCGTGATGCAAAGATTCATGCACAACGTGAGGAGGATAGGAAGCTGGCTTTAGAGCGTGATGCAAAAGCTGCTAAGGAACGTAACGAGTTGAGTAAAGCTACTAGCGCTGCCTTGTCAATGGCCAAGACCGGTATTATGATGATTGGTCAAACCAATGATAAGGTCAAGAGCTTAGAGGATCGTGTGAACAAGTTGGAGGAGAAGGGTGAGGAGGAGGAGAAGGATGATAACAATGCAAAAAGACAATTGGTTTTTTCTCGTGGGGATGGAGAAGATGCCGAGAAGAACAAAGTCAACATGTTACCCAAAAATGGTAAGTACAATCAAATGATGTGTTCTGTTTTCTATTCTCTCATCAACTGCACAACCAACTTATACTTTTCTTGTCTATTCTCTATCTTAATACACAAAACAGAAGAAGATGACGATTCCTCTGAAGAAGAACGTGAGGAGCGTGAAGCAAAGAAGGATGTTGCGTCTACCACCTCTGATGAGACTGAAGATGCCGCTTCTTTTGTGGTTGATGAGGATGATGAGGATGATGAGGATGATGAGGATGAGGATGATGCCACTCCCTTTAATAATGAGGATGAGGATGATGCCCCTCCCTCTAATAATGAGGATGTTGTGTCTGAATCTGATAATGAGCATGAGGCTGATCAGCCTGACACTCCCTCTAAGAATGATGTTGCTGGCGAGGTTCCTACAGAGGAGAACCTTGAGGTTGAGAATGAGCCAAAGGATATGGAGGTTGTTGACTCTGATGGTAAGTACAATCACGTTGTTCCGTTTTCTATTCTCTCATCAACTGAACAACTAACTGTTTCTTTCCTTCTCTATTCGTCTTAATAACAAACAGATTCTGACACTCCCTCTAAGAATGATGACTCGTCCTATTCTGATTCTGACTCGGATGAGGAATACGAGCAGGTTCCCACTGAGGTTCCCGAGTGGGCACAGAATTATAATCTCCGTCGTGCATTAGAGAGTCAGTCTTCCGACAATTCCGATAAGATATTTGGAGAATGTTTGACATGCAACTTAGGGCAGATTTTCGGTAAGCAGAAGTCAAGGTACCAGATGCGAACCAGTTCTGGCAATTGGAGTAAGGATCATATTCCTCTTACTGAAAAGTCAGGCACTCCCTCCAAGCCCAACAACAAGGCCGTGTCTCCCGAGAAGTCCCCCAAGAAGAAGTCTCTCTTAAAGACCGATATTGATGTTGCTGCCGTTGTTGCTGCCGTTGTTATTGTCGTTGCTGCTGTAGCCGGTATCGCCTTCATCTCTAATAACGAGTTCTTCTCGTTTATGTTTGGTGTGGCCATTTTCTCAATGTTGATCGGCCGTCTAGCCTGTTGAGTATGTACAGCTCGGCTTGAGTATGTGTAGAAGAAAGATTAAAAGAGAGATGGAGCCAGTACTCCCCTGCTGAGTTGTATTCAGCGGAGTGAGTTATTTATGATATGATATATGTGTAGAGAGATGTTTTGAACCGTGGAGAATAAATACCCAACCACTCGCGTGCTGAGTTTAAATGCTGCACCGAGTTATAATAAACTAAGAAATGAAATAAACATTATTGCTATTTGTCTTCTTATCTATAACATTTACAAATGTACAACAGCATCATACTCCTCTGATCGATCATCGCTCCACTTCTCTAACAAAACACATATTCACGGCAAGGCATCATAGTCTACTAGAGGTGATACCATCCCTTCATCAAAGTCGTACTTCACTCTGATATAGCCAGTTTCCCAGATGCCACCATGATTACCTAACCACTCGCTGTCATTACAAGTTGCATTATCATCAGAGCAACACAGGGTACAGCAGGAGCATTCAAGTTCGGCATCAGATGACGCGCTGCCACTTGCACAGTCTGACACAAAGTGTGTAATGGTATGTGCACACATTGCATCTGTATTGCCAGTGAGGGCGTTGTCATCGATTAGTAGTGTTTCTAAAAGGTGTATGATATGTGAGTAGCTATTCAGAGAAACAAGCACACAAGTAGACCAGCATTAGAATAACATCGACACTCACCAAGCTTTGACAGTCCGCCTAAACCAAGCTCACCTAAGAGTTTGTTTCTATTTAATATCAACACCATAAGCTCTGATAGACTGCCTAATGATTGGGGTATCGTATCCATTAACTCATTCTCTCCCAAGTCAAGGAAAGTCAAATTGGTCAAATCTCCCATCCATTCAGGTATACTTCCCGTGAGAGATGAATTCTTTAATGATAACTCAGTCAATCCTGTCATGCTTCTAATCCATTCTGGTACTGGTCCTGCATCAAAGTTGTTTCGTCCTAGGAATAGTATATCCAAGTTCGATAGATCACTTATTGAGGAGGGTATTGTATTAAACTGATTAATGGAGAGATCTAATGTAGTGAGACTCTTCAGCTTGTTAATACTAGACGGAATCGATCCAGTGATGTTGTTTGTATGAAGAGAGAGGAACTCCAACTTGCTTTCTTGTACACTTGATAACTGCTCTTCAGGCAGCTGTCCTTCTAGACCATTCATGCTTAGATCAAGCACTGTCAGATCGGGCAGTTTGAATAGATGGCCCGGTACCGTACCGCTGAATGAACAGTTTGATGCATCCAGATGTACTAAACTTGTTGCCTGTGCAAAGAAGGTGTCGTCAATGTTGCCAGTAAACATGTTATCTTCGAGGTAGACATGTGTAAGGTTCATAGATTGGAGCACTTCAACACTTCCTTCAAATCGACAATCATCCAGGTAAAGCCTTCGTAATTCTATCAAGCTTGATAAAGATTGTGGAAGAGATCCACCCAATCCAGTATTGGATAATGATAGTTGCTTCAGCTTTGTTAGTTTGGATAAGTCAGGAAGCGTGCCGGTAATCTCTGAGTTGTAGTCGAGAACCAGCTGTGTCAGATTTGTCATCTCTGTTAGGAAGTCTAAATCACCCTGAGTCGAATCACCACTTAGTTGGTTTCTTTCGAGCCATAATACGTCAAGCTTTGGAAGTTGAGCAAATGACCGAGGTATCTTGCCGTTCAAATCGTTGGACATTAATGCAACTGGCAAGAAGAAAGATCAGATATTGGAGTGAGCATGGGAAATGGAAGGGCAAGAACAGAGAACTGGTACTATGCACTAATCAACAACTTAACATCACAACACTCACGAGCAGTCATATGTTTTAACCATCCATATTGAAATGGTATTTCACCTGATAACCCTCTATTGTCCTGGATATGTAAAACTTTGAGATATCTCAAATGATGTACTTCACTTGGAAGCTTTCCCAACATATTGTTCAGTGCTGGACAAGGAGAAGGTTGAGAGGAATGAGTTGGCAAATATATATACCGACAATAAATGGACCAGATAAAAACTTACGAGGAAGACTTATACCAGTAACAAAACGTTGTCCATTCCATACATCCTTCTCTTGAATATCACTATCCTCATCTATAAAGTCAGGCTTACCATCACAAAGTACTCCAAATAAAAACTCTTGCTGTAAATTCTGTATCTGAAACTTGTCATACCAAGCACATTCATGCCACCCGGTTAAAAAGTTCAACTTCCATGTCCAATGTGTATCGCCGCCAGTTGAAAAGAATACCACTGCTAATGCATACCGCTGTATGAAAGTGTACTCATACTCTTCAGTTGGTATCTTCATCCTGTACTTATCAAACGTTGCAATCCATCTTGCAGCCTCATATTGTGGACTGAATGAACTACCACCATATACCAATGTAAGCCTCGGATCCAATGTCTTTGGATCTGATATATCATATTTGATTAAATAATCCAATGTCTGTTGCAATCTTCTTTCATTCTCCTTCTTCGAATGTCCATTGCCAAATATGACATCCCATATACTACCAATATCACTACCACTACCTCCGCTATTCTCTTGTACCATAGATCTAGGATAGCCATAATAGCGGAGTGTAGTTATTATCACACTTGCAATGAATGTAATACTTAATAGAAATAGTGTGAATATTCGATATTGTCTTGCTTGTTTACGACGTGCAGCGGCCTGTGATGATGTTAATGTTTGTTGTTGTCCTTCGTCATCTCCAAATGTTGAGAGACCATCATCAATTATTGTATCCCCATCATCGTCAGTATAATTTGGCATCATAGTGTTTGAGTTGTATTAGCAGCTTCTTCTGGCTTCTAGGATATTGCCCTAACTTGTATTTATATTACGTCTCTTGAATTCTACAAGTAACTGGGAAGCCAAGTGCACAGATTAATGTCAATGTTTACTTTTATGCACAAGATGTACCTTTTTGTAAAATCCTTCCTACAATATCAATTTTGAAGACTCGCAACTTCCACTATTCGAAAGATCTATAAATAATGATCTTCTGACTGTGCTGGAGGTATACCAAAGTGATTAATCTGCCGTATCGATATTGCAATGTTCTCAATCAATTTCATTGAAAAAATTTAATACGATTTCACTCTATGGTATCTCACAAGACCACCACTTCCCGGTGTAGTAGGAACAGAAACCCCTCCTCTAGAACTACTGCCAACATTTGGACTCAAGTACTGCTTCTGTGGTCCACACCTAGCGTTGGGAGGTGTACGTTCACCCCGACCACCATGTCCAGTAATACTTGGATCACCAGGCTTATATAACATATTCTCGACAATTGTACGACGAGTCTTGGCCCTTGAGGCTGTTGATGTTGCTGCCATTCCCAAGGGAGAACGGCCTGATAAGTCTGTCGGTACCGATGATCCGGCAAATGTTGGTTGCGGTGATCGCAGCGGTGATTTCGGTGATAATCTAGATGTAGGTTTTGGTGAACGTGACCTTGGAGTTTTAGGTGTCTGACTTGTTCTCTTGGGAGAGCGTGACCTTGGAGTTTTAAGCCTTCGCTTCATAGGTGACTTTGTTACTGTCTTTGGCGTGACTGTAACTTCTCTATCTACAGTATTGTCATCTTTACTTGCCAAAGTCTCTGATGTAGTCAGCTTGGTCACCATTTCCTCCGCAAGACCTGTATTCACTTGATCCTTATCATCTCCTTCTTTTTTCTCTTCACCGCCCTCGCCATCACTATCACTGCTATCATCATCATCATCATCATACATATTCATCTCCATATCAACCTTATCCTTCAACTTATCATACGCACCCTTTAGTACCTTTATCAATTCATCATGCATATTAACAGAAGCAATATGAAGTGGAGTACGACCTTGTAAATCCCTTTCATTCAACTCCAACTTGTATTCTCCATCTATTTCACTACTACTGCTGCCTTCGTCATCTTTTTCTCCAATAAACATGACATGATTTGATAACAAATACTCAACAACTTCAATATTACCAACCTTACGTGCCGCA
>Ga0214481_100456_pt1 | contig 21085 bp, 15 predicted proteins | sample M1_20Mar14CPVII9_4_FD_165057 | JGI IMG/M metagenome (GOLD analysis project Ga0214481, IMG submission 165057) | Marine eukaryotic communities from Monterey Bay, California, United States - M1_20Mar14CPVII9sort6BwellG10 | ecosystem: Environmental > Aquatic > Marine > Unclassified | place: USA...
TATTGACGAGGCAACAGAAGGATCCATTTCATCAGGCGAGGGAGATAATAACGCCATTACGAGTCAATCCAGAGCTTCATCTTCAAGTCAGGAGAGCAAAGATAAGACCAACAACTCCGAGTCAATGAGAAAGAGTAGAGGTTCGGTTGGCACTAATGCATCACGAAATGAAGAGAATGAGAAATCATTATCATCATCTACTACTACTCAGGATAATATGATTTCAGCATCCAAATTAGATTGTTCATTCTTGCCTCTGATTGAGAAGAAGAATATTGTCCGTGTCGAGGACGAATCATATGCTAAATTGGGAGTGATAGGTAAAGGTGGTTCCTGTAAGGTATATCGAGCTCTCTCTCGTGATTGTGATGTCGTGGCATTGAAGAAGGTCAAATTGGACGGCTTAAATAAAGCTGCCATTGATGGGTACGCCAATGAGATTGCATTATTGAAGAGACTCAAGGGTAATCCAGCCATCATTCAACTTTACTCAGCCGAGGTAGATCTCGAGCGCAAGTCTATTTTATTGGTCATGGAATTAGGAGAAGTTGATCTGAATTACGTGCTACGACAACAAGAGTTGATATCTTCAAAGCAGCAAGGTAGAGCAGGTAGATCATCGTTGAATATGAATTTCATTCGACTTACTTGGCAGCAAATGCTTACTGCTGTGCACTCCATTCACGAAGAGCGCATTATCCACAGTGACTTGAAGCCTGCGGTAAGGAGACGCATGTGTTTGATTCTCTGTTTCCTTGCTAATACCACCTCCTAATATCTTACACCTCACCTCACATTCATCTATCTCTTATAGAACTTCTTATTTGTTAGAGGTGCACTTAAGCTTATAGATTTTGGAATTGCCAAGGCAATAGAAAGAGAAGACACAACCAATGTATATAGAGAGACTCTTAGTGGAACACTTAGTTATATGTCACCAGAGGCTATCATGGACACGAGCACGAATGCCAAGGGTGTTCGTGTGAATAGATGTGGAAGGGTAAGCGTTGTATGTACTTACACTTGTCTTGTTGTACTACCTGTGATCATCATACTGACTTATCCCTTATCAATAATCATGTAAAGCCATCGGATATTTGGTCCCTTGGATGCATACTCTATCAAATGGTATATGGAAAGACTCCCTTTGCCGATTGCCGTGGCATTCCACAAAAAGTATTAGCCATTACCAGTGTCAACCACGAAATACACTTCCCGAGTGGAGTCGACGAATCAGCTATCGATGCAATGAAACTATGTCTACACCGTAATCCAAAAGAAAGACCACCAATCATTGGTACTAATGGCCTATTGAATGAACATTGTTTCCTACATGGTTCCACCAAAAGATAAGGAGAGAGCTTAGGAATATGTGCACATGTCGAGTTTATTTTGGTAGCGGACTATAATAAGTGTACTATATGTTATTCGTAGTTTGTAAATGTAGGAGCTATAACGTTGCCCAGCAATCAAGTAGTCGCTTACACTAGCTCATCATCTTATCAATCACCTAACGTAGGCTCACAAATTGAAGTTCCCTCCTTGCTTAAGGTTAACCTGTCCACTTGATGATGAGCTGTACTAACTTACTAATTACTATTGGTATTAGTCAGACGTGCTTTTCAATATATCAATCGTTGCAATAACATACGACGTGTTTGGTATTATAATCATTGTTGTGTCAGCTATTCCCAAGTCAATAGGAAGCAGCACGGCTCATAAAACTTTTAGTAACCACAAGTTCGAACAATTATCATCAAGGCAAATTTTCAACATAATTCATTGCAACAACCAGCAAAACAACAAAACAACAGATTGTAGCACTACTATGCCACCAGAAGCACGTCAGAATAGTGATAATTCAACCGAACTAATGGCTATTGATCTAGAGCAACAGGTAGAGACCGCAGTATCATCAGTCGCAGCTCCCTCTAATAACAACAACACAATATCCACATCCCCAACAGTAAGAAGTAAGAAGAATGGAGGCAAACACCTCCGATGGGCACGTATAACTAAATCAGTAGAGCTCAAAGACGAATCTCGAGGATTACTTCGGGGTTCTATTGCTGATACGGCTCACACTAAAAATGTTGTCGCAGATGTAGAAGAAGGGGGGAAATCAACTCAAAAAGTAGCAAACACAACAAAGGTCATTCTCAATAAAGTATCTGGTTCTGCATCTCCTGGTCAGGTATTGGCATTGATGGGTCCAAGTGGTAGTGGAAAAACGGTAAGCAATTGTTGTGTTTGTATTTGATTCATGACATATGTGCAACTCTCATATGATCATAACAGTCCATATTAGATGTACTCTCCGGTCGATCAGCATATGATTCAGGAGTAATCACATTAGATGGTGAAATAGTTACAGAACGAGGTGAGTAAAGAATATTGTTATTTTAGAGGAGATTATGACTGCTTTACTTACATATCATGTGTTCCTCTATCACTCATTCATCAATCCAGTAATGAAAAAACTAAAGAAGAAAGTTGCCTATGTAAAGCAATCAGATCTCTTCTTTGGTCATTTAACAGTTCGGGATCAATTGACATATACTGCATTCTTACGATTACCATCTTCATGGCCAAAAGTTCAAAAAATTGCTGAAGTTGATCGCATCATCAAACAGTTACGTTTAAACAAGTGTGCTGATACTCCCATACATCAGATTAGTGGCGGAGAAAAGAAGAGAGTGAACATTGGTAGTGAATTGTTGACTGATCCTGCCATTATATTGTTAGATGAACCTTCGAGTGGATTAGATAGTACAAGCGCTGTGGCGTTAATGTCTATCTTGCATACGTTAGCAAGAGATGAGGGCAAGACGATCAGTAAGTTGTTGTATGTGTTTGTATATCTATTTGATTCATGACTTATGTGCAACTCTCATATCATATGATCACTCTTATCAAACAACTACACAGTTACAAGTATTCATCAGCCATCTTCGGCTGTATTTCGAGGCTTTGATAAGTTGATGTTGCTAGCCGATGGCCATGTGGTATACTTTGGTACACCAAGTGGAAGTTTGGAGCATGTGAAGAAGCTGGGCTTAGAGTGTCCAGCGGGATATAATGCTGCCGATCACCACATGGATCTGCTCGTAGTAGACTCTACGATTGATGATGAATATGAAGAAGACGAGGATGTTACTGAAAAGACAGGAGATTCATTCCATGAAAATATTTCCGTGTCAAATGATACAGGATTGAGACAACGGAGCAAGGCACAGCGGAGACAAACTACTGGAGGAACGACTGCCAAACAAAAGCTTATTACCAACTGGGATAGTGAGTCAGCTGCTTTGCAGATAGAAGAAGAAAATGCCGAGGAACAGGCGACACAAGGAACTGTAGGAGGTTCTCTCCGAAGTCAACTTAGTCGTCGCCAATCAATCATCATGACCGAGAAGAGCTTCAATAGTAATTGGTGGACACAATATAGTGTGCTTGTTCATAGATCTATGAAGAATAGCCGGTCTGCTATCTTCACCAAGCTTAATCTCATCAAGGCGGGAGCCATTGGCTTTATGTGCGGACTGCTTTGGTTTCAAATGGAGTACACCGAAGCTGCGGTCTTTGATCGTAGCTCGTATTACTTCTTTACCATGACGTTTTGGGTCTTTGACGCTATGTTCACGGCTTACATGTCTTTCCCCTTAGAACGGTCAATAATCTTCAAGGAGAGAAGTTCGGGAGCATATCAGCTCTCAGCTTACTTCATGGCAAAAACAACTAGCGAGGCACCAGCTCGTATTGCTTTACCGACTATTTATATGGTTGTATCATATTGGATGGCAGGCGTCAACAATAACTTTGGTATCTTCATAGCATCAACCTTATGCAGTCTATTAAGTGTCCTGGCAGGAGAGAGCATAGGCCTCTTTATGGGTGCTGCTATACTCGACATTGAGAAGGGTATGGTCGTCATGACGGTTGTATCCTTATCGTTGATGGTTGTCGGGGGCTTCTTCGTTCGTGATATCCCTTCATGGATAACGTGGCTAGGTTATATCAGTCCTTTCAAGTATAGTTACAACTCTAGTGTTCAACTTGTATTCAACCAACCAATACCTTGTGATGGGAGTGGAGTGTTATCAGTGTGTGGAGGAGGTAATGAAGGATATGCCAGTACAGAAGATGTGTTAGATTTCTTGGGTGTACAATTCAGCGCTGGTGTTAACGCTGCTTTGTTGTTGCTCATGTTCGTTGTTGTACGTGTTATGGCGTTTTTTGCTTTGAAGAGCCAAAAGGCTGAAGAACGAATGTAAATCATGTTCATTTGTATCGAATGTAGCATAAAGGCTAAAAGAGTATGTAGTAATTATAGTAGGTATCCTTTAACGGTATCCTTAGTGTTTTATTTTTTGTACTACTGTGTCGGGGGTGATCAGTATCTATGGTATGGTAGGCTTCTAGTGATATGAAGCGTAGTGAATGCTTGTTGTTAGAATTGTACCTATTAGACGATTAATGTTGGATGAAAGAGAGAATATTTAACAGTAAGAGAATGCAAGATTATCATTATCATCAACAAAGAAGACAATTGCAATCATCGAGATCATCAAACAGCATCATCCGTTTACTATTGAAAATTACAATCATATCAACTCTACTCTTATGTGTTGTAGCAACTACCAACAATCTATACTCAACGTTAGGTGTACCAAAAACAGCGAGTAAATCTGACATAAAGAAAGCGTATCGCAAATCTGCGCTCAAGTATCATCCAGATAAGGTGCCGGAATCTGAGCGCACTAAAGCCGAACATAAATTCAAAGAAGTTGCCAAAGGAAAGTCAACGTTTGTATTGTTATATCATGTGAATTCAAGTGTTTAATACGAAGTCTCAATGGCTTGACCGTACCACTTCATCTAAGTATGCCTCTATTTGATTGTCCTTGCAAACCACATATACTAACTGAGTTATAATTTTGCCTCTCTACATCTTCATAAACTGTGAAACGCTCATCTTCAAGCATATGAATGGCTTAGTGATGACAAGAAACGAAAGTTATATGATAAATATGGTGAGAGGAGTTTAGATCCAAACTTTCAACCGGGTATGTTCGATGGAGCTACTGGCGGTAGTGCTTCTGGAGGTGGTGGAGGAGATACACAAACATTTCATTTTGGGAATGGTGGAATGTTTGGTGGCATGCCTCAACAAGGATTTTCACCTGGTGGAGGAGGTTCTAGTAGTAACTTTTCTGAAATAGATTTAAACGAGATATTGCGTCAAATGATGGGAGGAGTTCCAAATATGGGCCAGTCTGGCACTTCATCTCATCATCATCATGGAATGGGTACTTCTGGTGGACAGGGGTTTGGAAATCCATTTGGTGGGGGACCACAATACCAACAAAAGACTCACCAACAACATCCGAGAAGATATAAAGAATATACAAAACCAGTATACTGCAGCTTGGAAGATTTGTGTAAAGGATGTAGTAAGAAGCTAAAGGTGTCCTATCCTGCAACCGGAGAGAAGATATATACAATCAATATCAAGCCTGGTTGGAAGGAAGGGACAAAAATAAAGTTCAACTCTTCTCGATCAACTAGTCCCAATAGCGGTATAGAGCTAGAATACCCCCCTATTACATTTATAGTGAAAGAAAAGAAACACCCTTTTCTCAAGCATATTAATAATGATTTGATATGGAAGTGCACGCTTTCACCTTCACAAGCTGAAAAGGGTGCCAAACTGAAACTCCCATTGCCAGACGGAAGCACCCTAGAAATCGAATCAAAGCAAGGGACAAAGACAGGTGACAAGATGAGAGTCTCTTCAAGAGGCCTGCCATTGAAAAAGACTAACGGCTTAAAGGGTGATGTGTTAATAGATTTCATAGTAGCAAATGATTGACTAATACGACTAATACATATATAGCAGTGCTAAATTGGTATATATATATATATATAATATATATATATATAAGAGCTATAGTTGCAGTTGCCTATCTAATTTATACCAAGTGCATTTTATACTTCAATATAAATGTACTAAAGTAATCCCTTCGCCGACAACTCAAAGTCCCTATTTCATACCCCAATACCCTTATTACTAGCGAGCCAACATATAAACACTCCAATTTCTTCTCACTTTAGAAAATGACAGTATCCAACATCGTACCCAAACATTGAATAATATTTGCACTCATCAAATCACTAACACAACTTTCTAAATGTTTCTTTGGATCAATCTTACCAACATTTTCAACTAATATTTCCTCCGAAGTCTTCCCCTCCTCTTGGATGATACGCTCATTATAATCTTCCGTCAACTTTAACATCCTATCCACAACACTTTCATTCTTCAATTGATGATCCTCAAATCGATCAACTGTCAATCCTGATGTCCAATTACGTTTATGTAAATTCATTAACATTTGTTCTTCCAATTCATTCTTACGGTAGTCAATAACAATTGAATAGTAATGTCTATTCAATCCGTGGATGAGTGCCTGAATGGATGGTTTGTTCAAATGTCCAATATTACTAGTCGTTTGGCGTGGTTCCTGTCCTAACATCATTAGTTGTGGATTGATTAATCGGAAACAATCAATAACAACTTTACCCTTAACTGACTGGATAGGGTCAACCACCAATGCCACCGCACGACTATTCAATGCCTCAAAACTTGATTGTGTATTACAATCAGTGGATGATAACCAACATCCAAATCCAGGATGGGAATGATACCACCCAACGACCATCTCACCCCGACCAGTCTGTTGTAACATATCTAACATTTTAGTTTGAAAGACCGGATCGACGGCCTCAACACTAACTGAGGTACCAGACTGTGGCATTGCGAATACGTCAACACAGTTGATTGTGTAATCATCTACGAATTGACCAAGCATTAATCCCATAACTTCCATTGGTACACCTGCTCGACCATGTTTGAGCATTTTGAGGAGTGCCAGTGATGATACATGTACCTTCTCGGAACAGTCCGGTGTTGGTCCGTCGGATTGTTGACCGCCCATACCACCGCCTGGCATACCTCTCATTAGTTGTTGTATCCTCTCCATATTATAATGTTTTTATGTATATCTTATTCTAGATCATTCAATATTATATCAATTGCAACAACTCAAAATGGATGTGTGCCGAAGTCCCTAGTTGAGCGTTATACCTAATATTCAACAATTGTAGTACCTATTTGTAGTCATATAAACTTTATCAACAGTGGCGGGTGGTAGATAGCTATCGTACAGCTTGTTATTAAAATAAACTTGAACTTGTTATAGTTGTACCTCCTCATCGATCCATTTATTTGACTTTGTTTACATAATCAACAGACAACGTCATTAGGGCTAGGTATAAACTTGGGCGCCGCAATCTATCTGAGTAAAATTATATACATAACATATGGCATCTAAAACATCTGTAGTTGATGTACTCGATCGAGTAATCGGCCTTCCATCCGACGGTGGTGCCGCGTTCATACCGTCTGATGAATTCCAAGGAGCCAAGCTTGGTTATGTGTTTCGTACCTCGAAAGAATATGGCACGGGCTATCATCTTGATACTACTACCACCAACAATGGTACTGCTTCAAATACCACCGCTGATAATGGAGATAGTAGAGATAAGAAACGAGCAAGATTCGACCCAACAAATAATACAACACATACAATACCATCCCGACAAACAAAAAAGAAGAAACAACAAACTGGTGATGAGTTACTAGCCGAGGCTGAACAAGCACAATCACAATCATCACATACACCAAAACTATTCGAATTAACAACCAGAGGTATAAATAATGCATCCTCAACATTACAAAAGACATATCAACGTAATCAATTACTTAGAGCACAATATATTGATGACCCTACGAAATTTATGATGAATGAATTGTCATTAAATGATGAAATAGTAAGTTTTAAAAATGTTGCAGTGAATATATCATTATATACAACGTTAGTTAGTAGTGGTGTTATTGATACTTTATTATCATTAATGAATCATGAGAATAGTGATATTTGTATTAGTATTGTAAATGTATTGGTGGAATTGTTTGATATTGATTTAGTTATGAATCAAAAAGAGAACGACGGAGGAGAAGAGTCATTGAGTTTAGCCGAACGAAGTAAGAATATGAGTATATTGGTAAAAGCATTTGTCAATGGTGGTGGATTAGACTTATTATCATCCAACTTGGGACGATTTGATGAAAGTATTGAAGAGGATGCAAAAGGTGTTGAGGATGGATTGTCATTAGTTGAATCATTACTCGACTTGGAACGGAATGGTATATTACAACAACAGCAACAGTCGGATGGAGGTATGGAAGAGGAGTATGTATCAATCGTTAAATGTATATGTACACAAACTACATTCATATCATGGCTATTTCAGCGTATTGATAAGAGTGATGATGATACTTCATCTAACAATGAGACGACAACAACGGCTACAACAACAATATCTCCAGCTGTATTGATATTACATGCATCAGAGGTCTTATCAACGATATTACAACATGAGGATTATACAATGAATAAATGTGGCAGTAAACTGAGTGCTTTGCCAAGGTATACATCGGCATTTGATGATGATAATGACGAAGACAAGAAAACGGCATCAAAAGACAACAACACAGAAGAAGAAAAGAAAGACGAAGACAACAATAAGACAATCGATGGAATAGAAATATTACTACTAGCCATTGCAGCATATCGTAAATCTGATCCACAAATTGAGGTAGAATGTGAATTACTTGAGAATGTCTTTGATATATTAGCTGCTTCGTTACTACGGGATGACAATGTGATTGATTTTGTGAATGCCGAGGGTATTGAGTTAATGTTACGATGTATACGTCAGAAGGTACATTCCGGTGGTGGAGCGCTGAAGGTACTCAACTTTGCCTTATCTGGATCTTCTACAAGTAGCGATGCGTATAGGTCTGCTTGTGAAACTTTTGTCCATGCTGGAGGACTTAAGTTATTGTTTCCATTGTATATGGGCCGTAAGTCTACCATACCCTGCCCGGCTGCATGTAGTGAAGGCGGTAGCACACTTGCAAAGAAGGGCAGTGCCAACAATGCAAGTAAACGAGCAAAGCGAGCAGCTCATGCACGAAAGAAGTGGTTGAATGAAGTAGAACAGAATACAATCAATATCATGTTTGCAATAACACGGCATATTGACACAAATTCAAAGTACGATGCACATTCTCGGATACTTGTCAAGTTTATCGAAGAAGACTGCGAGAAGTGTGATAGGACTATCGAATTATGTCTAAAGTATGACGAGAAGGCACGTATTGCTGAGTATCAATACTTTCGTAGCGATGAAGCTGAGGAGGCGGAATCATTGGGTATTGACGTTGACCTTGCTGCACTGGCCGCCAAGTTACGAGGTGGTGGAGACATCTTCCATCGCTCTTGTGCTATACTATCATTTGCATGCGTCGGATCTAAGAGATGTCGGGGACATGTACTGGATCAGTTGAAATTACAAGGATCTGGAATGAGTGTAATCAAAGCTGGGTTGACAGAATTCTCCTCTTTGCTTAGTGATGGTGATCAGAAACTACAGATTGAGCAGTATACTAATGAGATTTAAGAATTCCCTTTATTATTACATGACTGACTAATTATCTACCTTATGCTTTGTTCAAATTGATAGTATACCCAACTGACTGCCGGTATTAAGGCACTTAATTACATGTTCTTGTGCATCACAAAAAGTAAGTAGATCTCTCCCTTTTTCTAAAGCAGAGAGCACCAACCTTGCCGTGCGACTCAATATTAGCGATGGTATCCTATTTTTTTAGCTAGAGTACGATAGCTAACAACAAAGATGACAACATTAGCCATCCTACTTGAACTTCTAGTCTACCAACAACAAACAGCCCCAATCTATTAGCATCAACCCCCTGTTAATAATATTTACAATATATTAAACGGGCGAGGTTTTTTTCGATTATACGATCAAAAGAATATCTGATACTCACACAAATTCGTCAATCCCGTTGGCATAATCGTACACAATTCTCAACAACAATATTCAGTACAAACAACAAATATGATGTCAATAATAAACAATCGTAATCCCAGCCGTGGGATATCATCATCATCATCTAAAAGAAGAAGAGTAGTACATCATAATGATGGTTTAATAAGCTGTAGTGAAACCCTAACCCATCGCATACTTCTCCTTTGCTTACCATCATTATTACTCTTGGTTGGGAGTACTGTATCACCATCGATTGCTACTACCAATAATAATAATATCATATCAATTGATAATTTAGAAGGAGAAGTAGGTACTGTCGGTGGTAGATATAATTATCCTACTCCAACAACGTCATTGGATAATAATGATAATTTATTTATGATGGGGAAATTGGATTCTATATCCATCAATAATAATATCTTCTCAGAACAATTACAACATTGTCCAATTGATCAAGAGTATTTTATAAATGAAATATCTAAATCCAGTAAGAATGAGCATTCGGTATCATTTCAAGATGGGGAATCGGTTGAGGAAGGTGATTTTGATATGGTTGATGTTGAGGAGATGGGAGAAGAGCACACTCCTCAAGCAAAGGATGAAACTGTACAAAAGAATGATACATCCTCATCCACATTATTTTCACAATATTCCAAAGCAATTTGTGTTAATTGTCATGCATTGATACAGATCCAAGTCATGGTACACGGGGAGACTTCTAAATCAACATCTGCTATCCCCCCTTCTAATAATTTGTTAGGGGATAACAATCAATGGTTTGTTTCATTACAAGAAGTTGGGGGAAATGATGTTAATGTTGAGTCCATTTATATGGAGCATGCATTGAATTTGAGTTGTGATCAAGCTACATCATTACCAAGGGAAGAAGGAGTGCTTCCATTTACATGTAGATCAGTTGCCAAGTTGTTGGTACCTTATTCATCATTATCGAAAGGAATGGATATGGGTGTTGCACAATATTACAATGCTTATCAAGAGGTGGTTGTTCTAGCATCACTATTGAGGGAGACAAATACAACAGCAATTGGATCATCTGACAGCAGTACCAAACGTGTCGTTGATCAGTGGTTAGTGAATGTGGCTGTACCCACTGGCCGCGGTAGTAGTCTAGAACGGGGTAGGATCAAGTTCCGCAATCCTGTTTACTCTGTAAAACTCAAGGATAGGATTTATTATATGAATAGAGAGGAGGCTTCACTACAGATTGATGCGGGTGTGGATTGGAATATGTGGGTGATATGCATGCTTGTTCCTCTACTTCTTGCCTTCGGTATTCTCTCGATTGCCTCTAAGTTCATTTACAATGTCGAAGAAGAGATTGAAGCCGAAGAGTTTATGGAAGAAGAGGCGGAAAGTAATAATGATGGCAACCCTCAAGTTCCAGGAGAAGTAGTAGCAGTGCCAGAGATAGCTGAGAATCAAGTAGTGCAACTTGGTGCTCAGCATATAAATTATTCGCCACGAGTACTATTGGATGAGTTTGATAATGTTGAAGATCAGGATGATGAAGAAGATGATACACACGGACTTGAAGATGGTGTGAATGATTCCATTGTGCCTTCTGATCATGAAACGGATACAAATGAATTGTTGAATGATGGCATTGATCAAAATGAAATTCGGAGGAGTTCACAAGATGTGTTTTCAAATACTTCTGATGATGAAAACAACTCTCAGGTTAGTGAGACTATCAACCGCAATAGTACAGCAATTCAATTGGATTTTAGCGCTGCTCATCCAAGGGAGAATAGTACTGGAAACAACACCGATGAGCCAATCAACAATAACAGTGGGGATGCCGAGGAGGGTCAACTGCCAATCGATAATAATGAGAACAACAATGCTGCAGGTGCTGCAGAAATGAATTTAGAGATTTACTCACCACAATACAAGCCCGAAGAAGAAGATAATGCACCTTTACCACACAGCAACACAATGTCAATGGGAGACAAGTCGGAGCAGAAGGCAGCTGATAATAATGCCAAAAGCGACAATGCCTTGGAGGCCTTGTCGAACCAAGATCAATCTATCAATGGCAGTGAGGAGAAGTCTCAGCTTGACGATACAAATGAAGAACCCGTACTTGATAATCATCATGACATTACAACATCACATAACAGCAATTTGCTGGAGGATAAATCGTCTCAAGAGCAGACTTCAAATGATGCAACGGTCGAGCTCCAACACAAAGCCGATGAAGCAAAAGAAAGTGATACTGAGAACAGTGATGCCGGAAACAACAGTAACAAATCCTCACCTGCAGAAGAGGAAGAAGAACTCGATGTGCAATGTTTTCATTTCTCAATTGACGAAGAAGAAGCAAATGAAGGATCTGAAACTAGCAGCAACAAAGGAGAAGCAGAAAGCTATCAATCTCCCGTGGACAACTCTGTCCTCGACCAGTTACTTGCTTCTAGTGATGAATCCGAGCATGAATACAAGGAAAGTAGTGGATCAAAGGCAACTTCAGGCGTCGAGACTAGTGATATTGAACACTCTTCTGATTCAAAGTCTGAACAAGTCTTGAGCGAGACAGCGTCAAACTGTTCGAAGAAGAAGAAGACTCAAGAAGAAAGTTCTGAGCCTTCTCCAAAAGATGCCAATCCTAGTGTCAGTTCTAGCGCAGTGACATCTAAAATCCAGAATGGCAACTGCAACAACAAACGAGCCCCATCCGAGGGACTTTCAAGCCAGTACTCATTTCCAATCAATCGACGAAGACACAATGGAAAGAGTCAGCAACCCTCTGGTGGCGACCTTGCTCGAGTGTCAACAAGTCCTGTTCAAGATAGATCTTCGTTTCAAACAAACAAGGAGAATTTGCCATCTCCGGTACATTCTTTGAGCAGTGCTGTGCAAGCTATTCGCAAAATGGACGACGAGATAGATGAGAACATCGCTAAAGCGGCAACAGAGCGATATGGAATGAATGCCGATGAAGAATCAACGTCAGAAGAGGAGCAAGAGGAGAAGGAGGAAGGTGTTGTCATGAATCCATTCATTGACTATTCTGCACGAGAAGTAGGAGAAGATTCGTATGAGGAGGAGGATGACAATGTTGATTTCAGTGGAGGCGGTGACGATTCTTCTTCTTCTCCAACTGCACGTCTGCCTCTTACCCCACGGACAGCAGCTCACAACTACATGCATCAAAATAGTTGCCCATCTCCATCGTCGACTGTTGCCGCAACTGTACACGATGAACGTGTTGTCAGGCCAAAGTTACAAGTGAAGGAGAAACCAATTGCTGTGAAAAGAGGCAGTAAGAAGCAAGCAATGGCACCGTCGGCGATATTCCCAAACCTTTCTTCTTTATTTGAGACTAATGGTCCTCAACCTGACCAAGTTATTTCATCATCGAACGTTGATCTTCAACACATGATATCCAATCAACATGATGTCGAAGAAGAGGAACAGCCAAGAAGGAAGTCACGGAAAGAGAAGAAACGAGAAAGAAAGATTGAAAAACGATTGTTGGCCACAACAAAGGAACCGGCTGTTCATCAACCTTCATCCGGGCTTGAACCTCTATCTCAGTTTTTGGTAGAGCCAACGTGGGAAGCGGGTGCTTCGAGCTCAAAAGTATCAGCAGAGTCAAATGAGAAATTTCGAAGTGAAGGCCCTTCATCGGAAATGTCCTATTGATATGCATCAATATATATGTAAAGAGATGCCAGTTGTTATTGAATAAGCTAGTATTTCAGATTTGTATAGTACCTTTCTTTACATATTTTCCCTAACATACTAGAAAACCAGGCATACTATACACTCTCTGTTATTCAATCTAGCCCAAGATACTTTTCAACACAAAACATTGACTAAGCTGCCACATAATAGGCCTCAATTTCATCTTCATCCATAGTTTCCTCAACGATATCATCGTCTTTCTTTTTGAACTTCACCATTTGATCTCTCATGAATAATACAGTGAACCTAGAAACAACAACGACAATCAAACACACGCCACAAAAGCCCGAGAGATTCTTCATCAAGCTAATACTGCTCTCGTCATGTCGCGCAAGTATGACTTGTGATGGTGCATATAACTCCCAACATATGCCAATGCACCCAAATGCTACAGTTAGTGGATACACGTATGACGGAGCACCTGGTTCTTCTCTCAAAAGTAAGCCCATACACACACCAAAGAGCAAAGGAAGGCAAATAACTGCAGCCCAAAGCTCGATGCTTTCATCGCATTGTAAGGAAACGAGCAATACGCTAATCATAAGAGGAGTACAAATTGATATCCAACCTGCATGGACGGCAAAGGGAAATCTCAACAACCAGTATGATGGTTTTGGTGGCGGTGCTGTCAAACTATAATCTGCTTCACTTTCGTCAATATCACCCAATCTTATTGCTGTGTTAACCTTCTTCATCTCATCAATAACTACTGTCCATTGTCGATATAATATAAATAGTAATGTAATACATAACAGCAACATGGAAACAAATGCTACTATCATCAACTCGTAGCCAAAGGTGATTGTCCAAGCAACTTGTGCCGATGATGCTAAAAAGTATGCACATCCAATAGATTTCTGTACCATTGGTGTATCTCGATATTTGGGTAAACATTGTGCAATTGCAAAGAATCCTTCTGAAATGAAGATCAATCCCCATGCATATTGAAAGTATACTGGCGATGGAGTTACCAACGTTTGGTATTGATTGTTCAGCTCTACATTTGACTTACCACCAAACCATCCCAAGATACCTCCGAGATAAGATGTTACTAAACCTAGTACGAATCCTAGTACATTAAGATAGTTATTCATATTGCATTTGCTGGATGATATTTTAATGTTGGCATCTTTAGATGGTAACGATGATGAATCGACTGCTTCAATGACATTGGTAGGATCCTCCATCGTCGTATTTAATTGAGTATGATCAGATATCGCTTCACTTCAAAAGTATCTTTGCAAGTATTGCGCTTACTCTCTGACTCTAACTCTGATTCCTGTCCGTGCTCTGATACTTGATACAATACTCTACTCCATCGTCAAGCTTCTGCTACCTATTGCAAAACATATATCGAATATCAACTGCATTAGATTTACTATATTGGGTTGTATGCATTGGCGTTGGGTGAGATAGAGGAGCAATCCCCTAATATCCCCGGGCTCGCCCGCCCGCCCCTTCATAGGATACCACAAAGGATACCGGCACAAAAATGATAAGATATCAACTGATATGAAGGTGTTGATTATAGGTATATGTAAGAGTCAAGAGTTGAGCAACCAATATGACGATAAATAGCAGTGGTCGTATTGAGAATACAACTACATGTCTTCCAATAGCATATGGTTCAATTGCCTTTTATCAAGGGCCTGAGGCTGATGAACAACACACGCACAAATGGACACTTTATGTGCGTTCTCCCGATCAAAAATTTGATTTAACAAAAGCAATATCAAAAGTTGTATTTCAATTACATGCGAGTTTTCCACAACCAACCCGTGAATTAACAGAACCACCATTTGAGATTACCGAGACGGGATGGGGGGAATTCGAGGCCCAAATTCGTATCTTTTGGAATGAGAGTTCAGACGAAAGATCAACTCTTGTTAATCATGGAATTAGACTATATCCTAATAGAGCACCTGCCACTGCTCTTAATCCATCACAGTTTATGAATACTACAGTTCCTGGTGAGTTATAATTCATACTATGAATATGATATATTATGATGTTTATTCGTATTATATCACACAACACATATGATATATGAATATTATTTTATGTGTACTTAATTATCTCATAAATCTTCCTTTGCAGTGGTTTCTGAAAGTTATGATGAGGTTGTATTTACAAATCCCAAAGCTGAATTTCACAAGGCTTTATTAGATGGGCACAAACATAAAAGACTATCATACCCATTATCAAAGGAACAGTCAGTGATTGATCATTTTAAAGTATACGGAGATGAAGAGGAAGTGAAGCTGATGATATCTGCAAAGAAATTCCTCGAGGGTGAATTGAAGAATGTCAAGGATAGGATGATACGAGTTGACAAAGAACTGGAGGAAGTAAAACATTCATTAGCCGATAACAAGAATGCTGCTGGAGGAGTAGTAGCTGACGTTGAAATAAAACCAAAGCCGAAGATCAAAATCAAATTATCAGCCAAGAAGAAAACAACCGAATCACAACCATCTGCGGGGAAGAAGGCTAAAATCATTTGATCATGTGTACTGTAAATATGAAGCAAATCTTTTCCTATACACAAACAATTAAACATATAGACAATATTAGTGATAAATGCTGGTATGCTAAATGCTATACATATGCTAGAGCGTGCGTATCACAATTTTCACACTTACCAATTTATATTAATCATTCAAAGAAGATAAGAAGTCCATCAAATCAGACTTCTTCTTTTCAGGAGCTTTCTTTTTCTTCTTCTTCTTTTTCCCAGACAACAATGATGATACATCTTCATGTTTTCTCTTCCCAGCATTATTTCCTTTGCTATTGTCCTTTGCAGTAATACCACCGACTGAACTTAAAGAAATGTAGTCTGAGTTATCTTTTATTTGAGATATCACATTCTTCTTTTCTTTGTTGTTATGTTGCTGTTGTTGGGCAGCAGTTTCTTTTATCTTTGTTCGAGTATCATTCTTGGTAGGCTTTAGAAGATTGTTATCACTCCCCATTGAACTACTCTTCTTGATATCAGCTTTAACTTCGATACCCTTTCTCTTCTTTTTGGTTCCACAATATGTGCATTTTATAACCAAACAGTTCTTGGCCCTTCCATCACCTAAACGATATGATGAAGCAACTTGTTGTATCTTTTCATTCATTAATATATCCTTTTGCAATTGAATATTCGTGTTGGATGTACCTCTGCGCTGTATAGATAATGCCCGATTATGTAATTCTTTTGCCTTGGCACGAGAAGCACGTCTCCTTCTAGTTCTTGAACGTTTTAGTGGACGTATGTATATATTGCTCGGTAATGGTTGTGACAATACTAATTGATTTGGTGTTTGTAGTTGATTGTTAGACCTTGTATTCTTGGTACCACTGCTTTCCTCTTTTTCAGCATCTTTTCTGAAATCAGCATCATTTATATTATGCGGCATCATAGGAGGGAAGAGCAATGTACCACATGCCATGCATATATTACCAGACCAACTCGAAGAAGGTTGCAATCTGAGTATATCATGTGGACTAACTTTTGTATTCCTAGTATTTGATATTCTTGTAAGCTCCTTCTTCCTTTTCTTGTTGGCTTTATGATCAGTTATATCACTATCAACAATCGATGTAGCCGCTCGTAATGATATCGATCGAGCTGTATTACCAATCCATGTTGTGTTGTTGTCGCAATCTCGGGGTGTTTGATATTTTTTCAAAGATGCATCACAGCAGAAGAGAAAGTTGGCTACATTTTGCCTGTACAAAGTAGTTATTTGAGAAGGAGTAGGAGCTGCCGATAGTGCTGGATTGTTCATGATGATTGATGTTTATGTGGTGAAGCATCAAAGCACAGCGGAAAAATGCGAGCGAGTTGCGAGCAATGTTGAAGATTTGGCGATTCAACTCTCACTTTCACATGCATGGTGGGAAAACAACTTTCTATACTTTACCTCTGTGTGAGGCAGCATACACAATAATACATAGAAGTGGACTAGATTGAACGCTCTTTGATTATAAGTATGTCTAGCATTGACAGTGTGGAGAAAGCGGTGCAGTGGAAAAGGATACCCAACACTTTGTTTATGGTATCCTTTTTACTCCACATGTGTTGTAGTGGTTCACGTTACACAAGGTATGTAGTATTAGTTTATTATTATCGTTCTATTTAGATTCTTTGTCCGAAGTCAAGACTGATGAAGAATTGAATGAGTTGAATATACTGCTACTATTCGCTGAGCTGTTGAAACTACTTTGCATATCTCTTGATACAGTCAGGTCGCTAAGCTGTCTCATTCTCTCTGTGATTGTAATCCCAGATGGAACTTTGATACTTTGTTCAACATCAGTGCTCAAACGACGTCTTCTATCTTCATTTATAGATTGCTCTTTCAATAGCTTAGTATTCTCGGATGCCGAATCTGATACAGACGCCAGCGATTCATCGGATAGGAATGTATGCTCACCAGTCGACAATCTCAACTTAGCCTTACCAGCAGAGTCTCTTTGCAGTCGCTGGAGTTCACCAATGGTTGAATTTTCATCCTCTGCTATCACTGGTGCAGCCAGGACAGTAAAGTTTATTTCATTATGTTGATGCATCGCTAATGTACAGGACGACTCAACCGTATCAACTGTTCTCCGCCGTCGAGGTTGGGCCGATAATCTCTCATTCTCTGGTGCCAATGATGAGCTTGATACTTCTGCAGTGATTTCTGATACTGTAGAAGAACCTACTGTTGCCCGTCGATAATAGGGTCTATCAGCCTCTGTTACCACAGTGCTCTCTTCAGCTTCAGTTTCCAACGAAGTCGTGGATAACTGTACAAAGTTTAAATTGTTGTGTTTACCAAACGCCTCCGATGCCGTGGATTCATCAAAGTCTTCTTGTTCTACTTGTGTTTCACTTTCTTCTTCGGTTGCCAGTGACGTCATAGATAACTCGGCATAATTGACATTGTCATGTTGATAAAATGCCTCTGTCGCTGTAGACTCATCAAAATCTTCATCAGTCATAGTTGATCCCAATGTTTTCATCGATGCCCATCTCTCTATTTCTCTCGGCGGGACGTGGGGTTTATCCTCAGGAATGGTTTCTGTTGTTGACATCAACGAGAGCATCGATCTATTGATGCTTACCCCTTTTTTCAACAACTGACGTTTAGGAGGAACATGTCGTACTTGTTCTTTGGTAGACGATGATTGACTATCTGATGTCTGTGGCGAGTCACTACTCTCCTCCAGACTACTATTATTACTACTCAAGGATGAGTCTTTGCTTAATGTCAGAGACTCTTTTGATGAATTGAAATCCACTTCATCACTCGAGGCTGTATCTGTATTAATTTGTTTCGGTACCTCCTCGTCTCTGTGAGAAGTATTATCAACAATAGCAGTGGCAGTCGAAGATCGAAACCTGTTGGCAGTGTTATCAACAACTTCAGTAGCTGTAGAGTTTCCCAAATTATTTGACGACCTGCTTCTAATTTGTTGTCGCTCAATACGTATTTCCTCCCACTTCTTTTCAATTTCTCTTTCCTTTTCTAGTTGTGCTTCTCCGAATGCTAAATCTGTTGATATCGAGTCATTACTCTTTTCTGATGTATCAATACCGCCACTACTTTCATCCTGCTTCTTCTTCTCTTTATTTGAAGAGTCTTGTTGTTTCGTCACTGCATCAAGTTGTGTTTTCTTAATCTCATCAAGTTGAGATTGAACACTGACCAATGTTGACTTCAATTCCTCCAAACCACGTGCGGAATCATCTAATGCTTGTTTCATTTGTTTCTTTTCAATATCATCATCCTTATTACATTTTGTATTAGAGTTGATAGAATGAGGTGCACTACTACTTTCACTAACATTGCGAGTAGGGAGTGTAGACGATGATGAAGAAGATGCATTACTACTACTCTTGCGCATCATAAACCTAGACATTATACTCTTGATTTTCCTGTTACTGCGAGTCTTCGTATTTGATGACTTTGTATTATTATCATTACTTGAACTTGCTATTGCCATTTGCAATGCAGAATCAATAGCCTCCTTTAATGCTTTATTATCAACCAAATCACTTATCCTAAGACGGTTACCCGTTATCGGAGACACTCGCTTGGTAGCTTGTTGCAAATGTTTAATAATTGCTTCCTTTTGGTACGAATTGCCTTCTCTATCAATAACGGGTTGTGTCATTATTGATTGAGTGATTGGACATATAAATGATGATGGAACTGGTATATGTTTTGGCCAGCTAATTTGCTGATTGTTTGTTAGATCAGCCATAATATATTGATACGAGTAAGTGTGGTAGGTGTATTAGATATCAACCTTACTGTTCAACCAATAGCAATTGTATCAGATCAACACATAATTATGGGAATGTGGTCTAATAGGTACCTATAATTATATTGCAATAACTATCTCGAGTGGTTTTGGACGACCTGCAATTACCGAGCTGATATATTCATCTACAATACATATTATCGAATAGCATTGGTATTGACATCAAGAGGCATCTTCAATCTTCTTGCAGTTAGCAGGGGGTGGGGTTTGTCTTAGCTTATTGTTATGTCCTTGGCTTATTCCGAATAATTGCACAGCCCTGCGGTTTGATCGCCATTGATCGGCATTTTAACTTCCTGCATTTTTCACTGCCGAGGTCAAGAGGTAGGAGCCACAAATAAGTTGTGTGACGTTTGAGGTGTTTAGGTAGTTGCATAACAATAACAATATACTACTACTTCAAATAAAAAAAAAGAGCTACATAAATATATAATGTGTGGAATATTTGCAATCTTCAGTTCATCCCTCTCAGCCTCTGACTTACGAAAAGAATTAATCAAATGCTCCTCTGAATTACGTCATCGTGGTCCAGATTGGTCGGGATATAAAATTATTAATAAAGATGTTGCTAATGGTATACCGTTAAACCATGGTATTGCACATGAACGATTGGCAATTATGGATCCCGAGTCTGGGTCACAACCATTGGTATCGCCTGATGGTAATGTAATTGTTGCCGCAAATGGCGAGATTTACAATTATAAAGAATTATTCAGTAACCTGTCTTCACCATACACACCATTAACTGGTAGTGATTGTGAGGTGATGTTACCATTATATGGTGAATTAGGTGCTTCACCAGACTTACCAAATAAGTTACGTGGTATGTTCTCAGTTATCATGTATGATAAAACATCAGATACATACTTTATCTTTCGTGATCATATTGGTAAAACTCCATTATATATCGGTTGGGGTAATGATGGATCGGTATATGTTGCGTCTGAAATGAAGGCATTGGTAGGCGAATGTACAAAGTTTCAGAACTTTCCACCGGGACATTGTTATACCAATAAGGGACCAAATGCGGGAAAATTTGTTCGATGGTATAAACCCAATTGGGCACCGGAGATGAAACCTGGATTAGAACCTC
>Ga0214481_100463_pt1 | contig 20869 bp, 17 predicted proteins | sample M1_20Mar14CPVII9_4_FD_165057 | JGI IMG/M metagenome (GOLD analysis project Ga0214481, IMG submission 165057) | Marine eukaryotic communities from Monterey Bay, California, United States - M1_20Mar14CPVII9sort6BwellG10 | ecosystem: Environmental > Aquatic > Marine > Unclassified | place: USA...
TTGATTTAAATGTTTATTTAACTCTTGTCTAATATCTTGTATTGTTGTTGACCGACTTCCTCTTTCCAAGGGCTTTACCCTCTGAGTTTACAAGTTTGTATGTTAGAATGAAGGAGAGTGAGATATCATATCAAATATCTTCACAATAAATAACAACTTATGACTTACCAATAGCCCAAGACCGAGAAACACTGTCACTCACGACAACATCCGCCTCTTCATCATTCACAGAATCCATACCCATATCAACATCACTATCGGCACCCACGGCATCACTCTCCTCAGCATCTAGGGCTGGGTAAAGATGATTGTTCAATCTATCAATCAGCTCTTGCTTACGTCCACCAACCTTCAAATTCAACCCTCTTAGTCTATCCTTGAGTTGAGCCACTGTCAAGTCTGAGAAGTCCTCCCGTTCATTGGAGGAATCATCTATATCGACCATTTCATTTACAGAAGGATGATTGCCCTCAACTAAAACTTCTTCCACTTTTTGATGTTGAGATGCAGCCAATGCATTCTCATCATTCATGTTGGCATTATCTGCTTCAATATCCGTATCAATATTAGTATGGTTTGTATCATTTAGTAGCGGAGATGCTAATTGATTTGACCTTGTACTATGGAATAACTCACGGGAAGAAGTAGCACCAAATGCTGATGTAGATGCCAATTGCAATGGTGATGGTGGTATATCCACTCTATTCAGTTGCACGGTTGTTGGATTAGGTAGAAGAGTATATTGTGACGGGTTGGTGTGGATAGTATTTTTGTTCCCCACGATACTTCTCACAGGAGTGGCTTAATTATTAGTCATGGAAGCAATAGTTGGCGGTGAGATATAACTCAAAAGTAAAATGATAATACAATATATAAACATATATGCACAATGATTTACCTTTCTTGAGAGATGAGGAGCGGCAACTACTACTAGTTGGGATTTGACATGTTTGGGCAGCAAATTTAGTAGCCGTATCTCTTTCATCTAAATCAACACTATCAGTCAGAGGAAAAGGTGTAGGTGATGTATCATTTTCACTTGTAAACATTGATACATCAAACATTGTATCTGCAGGTGAAGGTTTAACACTTCTTTCACTACCATCATTCTTCTTCTCACAACTATCTGTTCTTGGTGATGTATCATTTTTGTTATCATTACATCTAAGTTCTGGTTTCTCACTAGTAAAATCCATATCATCTTCCTCTTCTTCCATATTGATATTTAATGGTAATTTAGGTGAGGGTATGGTGGATTTATCATCGTCATCCGTATAAGACTTATCCGCCTCATCATTATTTAGCATTTTTGCAATGGCTATACGCCTTATACTAGCCTCTGACTCTAGTAATTCATTCATTAAATCATTAATCTTGCTATTCTTCTCTGCATCATAATTTTCAATATTATGAATGTCTTTTTCTAATAATTCAACCCCGCCGGGTATCGAGTAAAGGTCAACCAATTCACTGACCAAACCTTGGGTGTGTTGTTCCCATTCTAATTCATTATACCCTCCAGTAAGTATAGAACATGAAATACCTGCATTATATAATAACCAATAGTTGATAATATTATCTGATGATTGTAGCATATTACGTAATTTATCCTGTAGGGTACCATCGTCCCATGTACGCTTTAATCTTTTCTTATTATCATTTCTAGTTGCAAAATCCAAACGACGTTTATCTGCTTCATTTTTTGGTTTATTGTTGGATTGGGTAACTCTGGATGGTTTCTCTTCAACAACAGTCTTCTTAGCTCCATATATTCCTAACACCACCCGCCGCCATCCGCGCGATATCCAGGATTCAGGCATGGTTGTGGTAGTTCCAGATAGTAGAATTAGGAAGAGCATGCATGCTATGCCATCATTGAAAAAGCAATAACAAACCGGTATCTATCGTTCTAATATCGATATCGGCGAGTTAACGGTATCTCAAATTTTGTAGAGATGAGCAATGGCAGCATGATGCAATAAAGAGATTGCAATTAATTATGAAAGGCGAATGATGCAGTTAGTTAGAGAAGTAGCGGCAGCGTCACCTCTATTTATATGGCTACTATGCTCTCCTAATCATTGCAATGCTATTAATAGAATAACTGTGGTAATAATATCGACCGACGATACGGGTATCTAGACTGAAAATCAACACACAATTATCTATCTATATACCGACACTCTCTCTCTCTCAACAACAAGTATATATAAATATTGCAAATATGAATAAATTATCAAGAATAATAATACTCTATACAACAACACTAACTATTATATCAATTATATTATGTTCAGTAACTAATAATAAGGTACTTGCAATACAAACAACAACAAATAATGATGATGGAAGTTTGTATGATGATGAAAGTTATGAGCAAAAGGCTGGAGCTAGAATAACAGAGCAGCAAAAGCGGAAGAGGAGGAGAAGAGAGTTGGGTAAAAGCTCCAAGGATACTTCTACATCTACAGACAATAATGATAGCTGGCAAAGTAGTAGTAGCTGGCACGCTCCTCCGGGGGAGAGTACTCTAACAACAACAATACAAGATATTAGACAAGAGTTAAATAAACATTTAAATCAATGGGAGGAAATATTAGGCCATCCAATTTATAATCAACATGATAATCATTCAGAAGAGGAGGAGAAGTTGGAAGGTAGTTCATGGGGCAGTAGCTCATGGATTGCTCAATCCGATGATCATGGTAATAGCATATCAAAATCAATGGGGAGTGGCAAATCAAGTAAAGAAGATTCCTCTGACAATAGTGAAGTCTGGGGGAGCTCAGCTTGGGAAAGTAGTGCTACAACAAGCTCATCAAAATCAAGTAGTAGTAAAGCGAATAAAGACTCGTCTTCTTCCTCGTCAAGCAGTAGTGGAGATATTTGGGAGGGTGATAATTGGTGGCCAGGTCACGAAAAGAAGTCAATTGCACCTACTACTAAAAAACAAACGTCGTCGTCACCTCCTACTCAAAAACCTACAAAAGAGGAAGAAGTGGTGCCAACTGCACGTCCAACAATAATAGATGAACTTCCAATAGAAGAGAATAAGTCAAATATGCCAAGTGAAAGTCCATCAGTGACATCAAGTGTTTCACCGTCAACATTACCAACTAACTCACCATCAATACATCCTTCATCATCTCCAACTACTCATCCATCAATTTCACCTAGTTATAATCCGACAATATCAAGTAAACCAACACCAGTATACTTGCCTAGTAGTAGTCCAACTATATCAAGTGAACCTACGGTATCATCAAGTGTTAGTCCTAGTACATCTCCGACTAATAGGCCAACTATACAAGAGACAGATGAGCCAACCTCAAATCCAACAAATAGTAACAAACCAACATATAATGGCCAAACGAAGGATCCTACATTCTCCCCATTGACAGCTTTACCAACAACGTCTAAGCCTACACAACAAGTGACGCCAAGGCCAACTCCTGCCCCTGCTAGATTGTTACCACCACCACCAAGCTTTATTACTCCACGACCTACTTCAGGGTTTATGGGCTCGCCTCGTCCAACTGAAGGGATGATATTTGGAAGTCCACGGCCTACTTTTGGTTTTATACCTGGTACACCGCCAACGACACCCCGTCCTACATTTCAAATACCAGCCTTTACACCAACTACACCCCCTCCAACATTCACTCGACCAAGTCCTGCCACAAACAGTCCAACTACTAAAGATGGACTAACAATCACTCAACAAATTGGTAACATCGGTATGTCACTCTACGGCCTAGCTACAGAATTGGATACAGTGGGTACAATAATCTATCAAGATCGTACATCTGATTATATTGAATGGTTTTATAATACCTTTGTGAATGGATTAAGTGTTGATTTTGGTATTAGTGATGTAGAAGTTAATGTAGAGATTGTTAGTGAGGTTGTAATTGATCCTGATGATGGAAGAGATGTAGGAGCGAGGGTTCCTATTGATACGTGGGATGATGACTTTGCTACTGCTAGTAGACAAAGAGGTAGAGATAGTGGTGAATATGAAGTTGTTTGGTTGAATAGAGAAGAGGATGACATCTTTACTTGGAATGATGATCAAGACTACGAAGAAGTAGAAGACGAAGAGACGACATACTTTCCAACTGATATGCCATCTAAAAGTCCATTTGATGTTAGTGCTATTGATATTGAGAATGGTATACGAAGTGGGATACATTTACATACACGACATGCAGATAATGAAGAAGATGATGGGACATACTTTCCAACTGAAGTACCATCAAGAAGTCCATCTCAAAGTAATAAGCAACATCCATATTTACAAAGGAGTGAAATGAGATTTCATGGTACCAACTTGGATGCATTGTACAATAATAATGATGATGAGCCATATACACATCAACGAAGATTAAAGTTGAGTAGAAGTAGTTCCAGGACCAATGAGCGGAGTAGAATACAACAACAGAGAAGACTACAAGATGTTCCAATGTCGTCTTCCATGAGTATATCATACTCTCCAACGACACCTTTTCCATCATATACTCCTTCGATTAGTCCAGTGGTGGGTAATGACGCTCCGTCACCGGATGGCAACACTACTGATACCCTTAGTCCTACACTGGATAATACTCAACCACCAGCATCAACCCCATCTAATAACGACGACGGTCAGCTATCATGTCCCGAGACCCTGACTAAATCATTTGAAATCAATTCCGAGTCAACACTCTTCTATGCCGTAGTACCAAGTAATCCGCCTGAATCGAACAATGGCATACTCTGTGGTCGATTACAAGTACGAGATAATGATAACGGATGGATTGGATTAGCCGTTTCGCCCGATGGTAGTATGGGACGTGCTGATGCTATAATTGGTATACCAGACGAGGAATCTGTACTTAAGTATGATCTGGCTGGATACGTCCCTACACTCTTTTCAGATGAGAAGCAAACATTGCGTGATACGTCAATTGTTACTAGTGGATCGACTACGGAAATGCAATTTACAAAATTGTTAGTTGAAGATGATGATGAGGTTCCTATATCATTGGTTAATGAGAATATAATGTTACATGCCTGGGGAGGTAGTGAATTGGGATATCATACTGGAAAACTGGCATTTAGGATTGATCTTGAGACTGATGACAGTACTTTGCCACCTGCAACTGCGGCAACATCATCGCCTGTTGCTAGTAGTACCACCGAATCACCAACAAGTATGGTAACTGACTCGCCAGTTTCAAGCACTTCTAGTCCTGTACTCGAGATGACATCGCCTCCATCACCCTCGCCGACAGTAGAAGTAGAAGAAGAAACATCATCACCCACACCTGCACCCTTTTTAGATCGAGAAGAATGTCCAACAAATGAACCCCGGCTACAACTTCAACTTGTCATACAAATATCCTATAGACTTGACAGTGATGCCGATTATACATTGGAGGAGATATTATCAACTCCATTTAGTCAACCATCCTATCGTGAAAGGTATCGACTAGATTATCTAATGCAAAGTGATGATGGTGTGAAGTTGCGTAGGTTTGAGGATTTGACATGTACAACTGAATTGTTTCCCTTGGAGGATGAAGAGACATTAGAACCAACGTTAATGCCTTCGTTTGAACCAACAATGTCTCCTAATATGCCACCAATAGTGGGTAGTGAAATGCCAACGAGTATTACAGACAGTCCAACAGAGTCGCCTATTATTGGGACACAAATGCCTACAGCGGATAGTACACTTCCACCCACACTTGATAGTACATTACCACCGACCTTAGGCAGCACTCTTCCCCCAAGTACTCTCATGCCAACTCTGGTAAGTACAAGATGATGAGTATCGTTTTGTGATAGGATACCTTTGGGTATCCTAGAGCCTAGATGAAAGATATGAAATGATACTGATATGATGCTTGTTTTAACTTGACAACAACTAATTCTATTCACTCTCTCGATTCTGTCAGCTACCAACTCTTCTACCAACTACTCTTATGCCTACGGGTTTGCCAAGTGAGTAAAAATGAAGTGTTTATAATCGATACATGTAATGTTTTTTAGATTGATTGGAGAGCTCACATATACTTGTTCATTCCTTACAGCCTATAACCCAACGTTGAATCCAACGCTATCCCCAACTCTATCCCCAACTCTATCTCCAAGTTTATCACCTACATTGAGTCCTAGTGAGTTATGACAGTCGTGCATATTAGAAGTGTCTAGTTTCAACCTTATTTTGCAATTACTAACTCTCTCAACTTTATGACATATACTCATAACAACAACAGATACGATGCCAGATCCATCATCAATGCCAAGCCCACAGCCGTCTACACAGCCTTCACAGATCCCATCCAACGAGCCATCTAAAGAGGTAAGCTTCTGCTGTTGTTGTTTGTTTGTTTGTCTAAGCCGAGTCTATCATCACAGCCGTCATCTCAAACATGCACTAACTCTTTTCATCTCTCCTCTCTTTACATCTGATTCGTCTCGCAGCCATCTCAGTCTCCAAGCCATTCTCCGAGCAACATGCCTAGTATGACCCCAAGTCAACATCCTTCATTACAACCATCGAATCATCCCAGTTATCAGCCTTCACTACAACCATCAGAGGAGCCTACAACAAGTGCTGCTCCTACACCAGAATTAGCACCATCCGAGTCTCCTTCAAGGAGTCCAGATCCAACAGAAACTCCTTCGATGACGCCATCTGATCAGCCAAGTATGATGCCAAGTGAAACGCCAAGTCTGCTGCCGTCTTACAACCCATCAACAGGAAAGACCGCGTTAGTATTGTTTTATGTGTGAATGTATTAAGTCCGATGAGGTGGGACTTCTTCTTTCTCTCTTTTTTTATGATAACGGGAGGTATCCTTCACTCCTCTTACTTACTTGTTGCCCTAACATAAGTTTTATCATCTCTTTTTCATCTTCCAGACCCAAGTCAACAACCTTCGTACACTCCATCAAATATGCCAAGCCTTCAGCCTTCCTCAATTGATATCAGTGGTGTATTCTTTTCAGATCTGAATAATAATGGTATGGCAGATGATGGTGTAGGTATATCGAATCAAACAGTTGTATTAGTATTTGTTGGAGAGCTAACAAATATCCTAAACGAGGTACGAGATCAGGTTCAAACCAATGATAATGGAGAGTATCAATTTGCTGATGTTTCCACTGGTAGATACAAGGTTAGATTCTATCCACCAGAGCCTGAATGCTGTTCTCCTAGCAGATACACAGGAGACAATGATCAATCCATCATCGATGATGGTGTACCTTGTGCCTCATACTATGAGACGGGTGTTATTGAAGTTGGAAATGATTCTAATGAGAATGTTAATGGAGGCATAGTCTGTGGGCATTGTCCTGGGGACTGGGACATCATCGTCAACAACGCCAATACTATTCCAGGCGGAGGGCTTGGTAGCGTGGAGTTCTCCTCATACAATACAGCATCGGTAAACACAGATGGGTTTGTTGTATTTGGTGCTAGTAGTACAGAAGATGGTACTCCTCTACCTCTACAAACAGGAATCTTTGTTCGTGATGTGCTTGATAATAGCACCGAGACGGGCATTATCAGACGTCAGGCTGGAAGTGGAACTGAAGTACCTAACCCAAACCTTTTATCAGCCGAGTTTGATGAGTTTCCAACTTTCCCACGAATATCGATTGACGAATATAACATTGCAACAAGAGGTAATTATGACCGTTTTCTGCTACCTGTTGGCGAAAGTGTTGGCAATACTGGTATATACTTTAACTTGGTCGCCAAAGATGATACAAGTAGTCCAAGCTTTCGCACCGGAATGGCTACACTGGGCTCTATCTCTGCGTTTGATATCTTTGAAGTTCCTGGGCTCCTTACTCCACCGGGAACTGCTTTTGATATCTTCCCTGGCTCACCGGCTATTCAAAACGATGGTACCATGGCTTTTAAAGGCAATTACGAAGATGGCATACCGAAAACGGGTGTGTTCTATCGAGCACTTGATAATGAAGACAGAGGAGGTGCTGGAGAAGTATTTTTAATAACCAACTCTGATACAGGCATTCCAAATTGTGTTCTCGAAGCAACATTTGAGTATATATCGACTCCAAGCATTGCCAACAATAAAGCTGTCTTCCTTGGACTTGACAACGAGGCAAATCCTAATTGTGGGGGGATATATGATGCCGTGTTGGAATTTCCAAGCAATGGTTCCCCCCTTGGCCTTGAGAGTCTTGTCGCTATTGGGGATGAGGTATCAGATACTCCTTTATCAAGAACATTCACAACCTTAGGAGACGGGTTGTCATATGATGGCAACGCTGTATCCTTCTGGGGTGGCTGGGGTGATGACATCAAAATAATATCTCTATGCTGCCCAGAGTCTGGCACTCTAAGTGATTACTGCAAGAATGATGATCTAGATACTATAAATGGTACCGAGACCAACGATGCACCATGTGGATATTATCAAAACAAGACTGTACCAGTTAATCAAGGTATATTTGTATATGATGGAGAGGACAGGTCAGTGACGACAGTGGCAAAAAGTAGTATATTAAATAATGACATTGACTTTGTCTTTTGGGACTACTCGGGAGAACCAGATTCATCTGACCCACCTCGCTGGCGTGCATCTGCAACCTCGGCACTGTCAAGTAAGGATAGAGTTGCATACAAGGTGAAAAAAGATGATATAGTGGGCATCTATGTGTGGAATCGGGGCGATCCTAGTGATGGTGTTGATGTTGATAATGCCATTGCTAAGACAGGCGACGATTGTACTCAATTTGATCCTGATAGTGTTGGTCTGTTAGGTGGTAGTCGATCAGTTGACTCAGTAGACATGGAACGAGATAGTTTCCGTGGAACTCGGCTTGTTGTTACTATTACTTGTGATGACCTCGTTGCTCAGGGAGACTGGGGAGGTATCTACATGACAAGGATCTGTCCAGTACCTTCGGTTACTACCATCGTTCAACAAGAAACTCCTATTGAATCACCCAATTTGATATCATCAAAGGTACTTCGTAGATCTGAACCAGTGTATGAAAGCATTTGCAATGAAAAGATACAGAATCTTGTACTACTCAACAACTCTTCTCAAGCGGTAGATGAATTTGAGATTTCGTTTGTATATGCAGTCGAGTCAAGACAAACAAACCATGATTACATGAATGATCTAGAGGATTGGATTCTATATTATGTGGCTGAGTCAACATTGAGTTGTGATGATGATAAGATATCTTCACAGTTCTTATTAAGAAGTGGCAGTGTATTAGAGAATGGTGATAATGATGAGATCCAAAGCCTTCGAGGAGTTATCAAAGTACGATATCCTCAAGATGGTGGTGAGATTACATCACAAACTAGTGAATGTGATCCGACATTGTCTGATGCCAAAGGTTGTACAGTCTGGAGTACACGGTTGCTAGTATCCTCAGTAGGATTACCTGTATCAGACGTACATCATGAGATATTGCACTTGATATCAGTTGCCTTAAACAATGGCACGTTTGTAGAGAATGTCCCAGATTTGTTCAAGACGGTATATCTCGGACCTCAGCTTGACTCGTCAGCTTCTGCTACTACTGTTAGTGATGATCATGGTGAAGTTATTGTTGATAATAAACAAAGTATGTGGTCGTTGGTATTCTTCATTCCAATTGTTGTACTCGGAGTTATCGGTATTGTCTTCTTCCCATATCAAAGATGGTATCGATCATACAAATCAACTCCATTCTAGCGGCCTTTAAAAGATATGAAAGATACCAGATCGATGCTGAGTTGTAATAGAATAAGTACAAATAGTATATTTATATTAGAGAAACATCATTCTACATAGATCCAGGGCATATATTGGAATGTATTATAGTCTTACAACCCTCTATTTCCCTCTATCACGCACACTTCATAGGATACCAGCTCTTATAGTAAAGATACCGACGGAGAATGTTCCCCACATTACGAGTACAGTTACTGGTATCCATCTTCTACCTTCTACCCTGATAGTCAAAAGAGTGTATGTAACAAGAGAATAGAAGGCAGCACAAGCCAATAGGTAGCAGCGAAAAGAGTGGCAGGCGGTAGGAGGATACCATTTTGAGATACCTATCCGTACTCACAAGAATAAAGTTATATTGTTTTCATTTGCAATTCATCACAACTTTTTGCTACTGCCATAATTAACCTGAGCCGTAGATATAGCAGCATACTATTCTGATATCAATCAATAGTAATATAATGATGAGGAGAGTCGTCATTATAGCATCAGCGATATGCAGCAGCATAGCGGCAGTAAACAGCGCCCCCTCAGCAAAGATACACCACGATTCGTCAGACAAGGGAGCAAATGGAGTTGAATTTCGTGATTCACCATTAATGGATACATACGATGAAGGATATGATGATAATATACGTAATCCTACCGAAGAGGAAGATGAGGCATTATATTCACAATTGGAAGAGGAGGCACATCGTAATGGCGAGCAGGCTACAGCCGGTGAGCGTCGTGAAAAATCTCGTTCTTCCTCTGATAAGAATAGTAAGCAACAAATGCAAAAGGAAACATTGGAATTTGAAGATGGTGAATACATCAATGATACAGATTACGGTAATCACAATACAAACTGGGAAGATGGACATGCCTCCTGGGAAGAATTCGGACATAACAATGAACATTGCAATTTACAAACTATATCAGTACAAGAATGGGAAGATGGTAAATATTGGGAGAGAGATGATCCTGTATTAGTTACAGGCGTGACTGAACATTGGGCTGCCAATACTAATTGGAAATTAAGTGAAATGTTAGATAGGTATGGAGATGCTGAGGCTACCATGGGGGATGGACGACGTGTTGGTGAAATTGGACCGGATGGTGCGGGTAATTTATTGGAACCTACTACTGTTAAGGTGAGTTAGTTGAGAAAGTTTGCGTGATTGTATTGTTGAGGTGGGGTCGTGGAGTTATTATTAGTTATTGGGGGATTTGTTTTGTATATTTGTGAGGGGGTAGAGTGGGAGGTTGAGAAGAGGGGAGACCCAGAGTTTGTGCATATCTTGTGCTCCTTTATTAATGTTCACATCTTATGCTCACTTTTATCCAAATCACACACCAATCAATACCCACGCATCCACCTACAATCACAGGAATTCATTACAAAGCACATGTACAATCCCTTCAAATACTTCTTTGATCGTAAAATTGCTATTCCAAAGGGTATGTTAGAAGATTGTCATCCCTTTCCAATGCCAACGCGTAAATTCCTCGAAGATCCACTACACCAGGCTATTCGTGCCCCATCTAAAAAGGCGGCAGTTGATCCACGTCCAGAGGGGGATATATGGATGGATCATTTAGCTATTGCAATAGGGAGTGATTTACAAGGATTATCCTTCCATCATCATGGAGCTGCATGGAATACAGTCATCTTTGGTAAGAAGCGTTGGATTATGTATGGACCAAAACGATGGCAAACATTTGGTAGTTTACATGGAGATGTGGAAGATCCAGAGCGACATCGTCGTGTAGCACTGGCAGGTCCTAAGCATGGTATCCTACCCACACCTGAATGGATACGAAAGTTATATCCCGATCCATTTCGACAGCATGAGATACATACCTATGGACATGACTGTATTCAAAATGCTGGAGAGATGATGTTCGTGCCTAGGAAGTGGATGCATATGGTTGTTAATATTGGGGATACGGTTAGTGTTGTATCCGAGGTTGGATTGGAAATTGGAGAGGGGAAGAAGCCTGAGGATTTCACATACGATCCTCATGCTAGTTCTGATGATAGCGAGGATAGTTGGGATAGTAGCGACGATCCATATGACAGTGAGGATGAGATTCCCAACGACTTCATCAAAATTGATACGAATAGAGATGGGAGGATTAGTCGACGTGAAGCCAAGGTGTACTTTAAAGAGATTGGTAGGAAGATAAACTTGAATGATTTGTGGGAGATGGATGATGAAGATAATGATGGATATATTAGTTGGGAAGAATTCAGTGGACCAAAGGGATTTGTGCCTGATGATTCAAGTGATGACAGTAGTGATGATTACTTAGCGGAAGAATAAGAATTGCGGCGGTAAAGACTGAAGTTTGATAATGAAAGAAAGAAAAGAAGATATGTGTTTGTGTTGACGAGAAGTAGTAGATTCATAGTATTGAAGAACTAGTGACAAGTAATAAGTGACAAAGTGAAGTTCTCGGATTAGCTTAGACAAGATGCAAGGACAACAATATCAAACAAACAGTCTCTCAAAACAGTTTTCAGGGTACTACTTCCGACTTTAACCTCCTCTTCCGAATACTCTTCCTACAATCCCGGCTACGTCTCCTTTTAATGCCTGTTGGAAACGAGCAACACAAGCATTTGAGTATGTGCGTCCATTGCAGCCACGTACTGGCCTATATATTCTCGTGCACTTTGCACTGATCACCTCACATTGTCCCTCAGCATCCAGATCACAGCTATCGTTGTCTAATCGACAGTACATCTTGTCAGGGCAGGCATATCTTCGTCTTCCCCCTGCCCTACATCTATGGCCTTCTCTCTTTGGATATATATTATACTCAAAACCTGGTTTCCTCCTAAATGCTCGTATCATCCTCTCATCTAGGGAGTCTGAGTCTGATCCTCTCAAACCGATCAAATCTACATTTCGAAGAGCTTCTACCCTACAATCACAACCCAATAGGGCTAAGATGAATATCGTTGTAAACAGCAGTTGTATCATTTTGTTTTCTTTTATGATACTGCAGAAAGAGAGCTACGGTGATAGAAGAGAAGCGTAATGTAGTCTGTGTGATTGACAGATACCAATCTCCCTTCAAGAATCCTGCATTGAGGGAGGATACTGCACAGAAGGACGGTCTTTTTTTGTTTGCAAGTAAGAGGGAGAAGGAAGTGTGAACATCATCTGCTAAAAATGTAAATCGATATAGCTATATCTATCGTGCACATAACACCTCTATCGATTACGATAGGCGGTGTTCTACATACCTCATTCTTCTTTGTTGTTGACGAATTTGGCAGCAGAAGCATTGCAATTGCAAAGACAAAGAGCGAAGACAGATATGTCTACCCTACTACGCCGACAAAGCAGTGTGATATTTGCATCAGTCTCCATAGAGGAACCATTATGCGACTACTTATCTAAATTTGATGGAACAAAGAAGAACTTTAGTGATATACGTCCTGAATTTGATGCGTTATTCTCCCAAAACTTTATTCATCTCGGGGACGGCCGACACACAATGGACAAGAATACATTCATATGCATGACGAAGCATCTACTAGAACAGCAAATGGTTGCAAGTGTTGAGGATATATACTTTGTAGATGATACACATGTAGAATATACAGTCCATTGGTGCAACGGAGAGACAGGAATGGTAGTACATGTCGAGGCTGTCGTCGCCGATGGGAAAATTGTAAAGATCACTCCATGTGTAGAGACGAGAGATGTGTATGCCAAGATGTTTGTCGAGTGTCACAAAAGCAGTACACGATTAGACCGTATTAGTAATAGGGTACAAGAAGAATGGAAGAGAAGTCAAGTATGGAGAAACAAGCATAGGAGCAGTTGGTTGACAACATGAGCATTAGATATTGCAATGAAGAGATAGAAGGAGATATAGGAGAGTTTGCAGCTGATTGAAGTGATAGATGATGGACATGTTTTAGTATATCCTATGATAAGATAATTGTATAATATAAACCAAAATATGATATTAATAGCATGCTGTTCTCCAACTTTACGTGTTACAAAGTCAAAGTCAAAGGATGTGTTATCCTATTCACCACCCAATCATCGATACTCAAATACTATGAGCCACAATAAAACGATTGACGAGCATTAAAAGTTCATCTTCAATTCGGATGATGTCTTTAATTGTATAGCAACAACGACAGTAAGACTTAAGTTTAAGCAACTTGGTATCCTCCTCCCTAACTCGTCGAGTTGGACTTCCCATTGATCCTAGGTTTGATTTCCTTTCGGGCTATTATCGAAGACTGTACTGCTCATAATTTGTCCATCCATTTGTCCATTTACTCCAGCTATTTCCAATCAATCACATTTTCTAGCCGTGCTTCAACAGACTTCTATAGAGCTCATAATTTCAACTGAAGCTAGAACCCAACATCCTACCCACTAAACTATGATGAAACTATCACTCGTTCTCTTCCTTACTTCGGCTGTATCACTTGCATCTGCTCGTTGGGGTCACGGTATGGGAGGCATGGAACACGGAGGAGGAGGCGGCATGCACCAAGGGGAAATGATGGACTTGATTCATAACCTCATTGACAATCGTAAACTCATCACCAGGGAGAAGAAGAACACCGATGCAGGGATTCAATCTCATACATACTCCGAGGATGAACAGGTAGCATCTTGGATTCAAACTCATGTAGAGCAAATGATGTCTCTAATGGAGAGTGGGAGTGGACGTATCAGAGGATGGGACGATCTATTTGCCGAGCTGTTTGATAGAAGTGATATGCATGCACTTGTAAATGTCGTCAACACTACCAATTCGGATGGAACTGCTCGTGGTGTCTCGTTGGAACAAGTCGTAACTGACCAGGGGATTGATGATTTCGATTGTATGAAGGCACTGATTCAAAGTCATGCCGAAGTTGTCTCCGAGTTTGTCTCTCGTGGTCGGAAGGAGATGCATAACAATCATCCTATTCCTGATGTTTGTGATGCTTGATCTTAATACCCCACTTAAGTCCATGCTGATACCTTAATATCTAATCCAGCTTGTTGTCTTTTCATACACACATGACCTTCTTATTATCCGCCACTTCTTCTTTTTCTTTGTCAACATTTTCTACTCGATCATACCCACTGTTTGCCGTGGTCTCTGGCATGGATAATCCTCTCACTACCACATTGCTACTAATCTTCTTTGTTTCTGTAAAGGCACCATATACCAATATACCCCCAACAACTACAACCAAACTAATGAACTTCTCCAAACTCCAGCACATTTCAATACCACCCATATGCCCGCATAGTATCAGAGAACTCGCTAAGAAGACTAACACAGCTTGTAATCCCTTCAACACACCCGCAGATGTCGAGCCTCCTGGACAATGTTTTAATGTTGTGTAGAATGTAACTGAATGTAATGTATTTGCCAATGCGATCAATGTTAATATAACAATAGCTTGTATATATGAGGTGCCTGCTTCATTCATCGGTTTCAATATTAATTCATGACGATTTGGCCAAGTATAAACAATCTGGAAGATGCGCGTTTCACGTTTATGAAGACGAAGAAGATGCGAATGTAACATATGTTAGTACATGTGGCTTACAAAGTCAGTTAAACAAAGGCAAAATAAAGGCCGAACAAAGTAGATAGGTCACCAACAAGTCACATGACATAATTCTCATGATGAATAAGTACTAACGCGGACTTTCCTGCCAAATAAGTAATACAATTGTAGCAACCAAACCCTGCACTGCACAATTAGCTCTAATTGATATTCGTTCATGTGCTGCAGTCATTATTCGTTCACTTAGCACATATGTCAATCCATGAAACGAACTACCAACTAGTATTAACATGGCACCGAAGAATACACGTTCACCAACTTTCTTCGTATCACTAGCAGTTAAACTCAATCCAATAACTACTAATATAACACCCATCCATTGTAATTTGTTTAATATACGATTTAGTAATATTTTGGAATACAAAGCTGTCCAGATTGTGACACTGGAATAGATTATTGCAAAGATGGTAGGTCCGGCTAAATTGTTACCAGTGTATACCATTGATTGAGCAAATATATCAAATAATGCAATTAGTGATGCTTTAACGAAGAGTGGTTTCGTTGGCCATGTTCTATCTGAGTCTTCTATAGTTTGATTGGAATAATTCGAGGAGTCTATCTGAGATGTTTGATGTGAATGGGAGGGTGAAATGGAGGACGATACAGAGCCATAATTTAAGTTGTTTTCATTTGTATTCTGATCACATCTTGTGGTCAATTTTTCTATCTGCTTATCTCTACTACTAACTCTACCACTACATGAACATTTCATCTGTAAAGCAACCAACGCAGGTCCAATATAGTAGAATAGCATGTATAATTGACACTTTGGATTTGATAATCCTGCTTGTTTGGCGTATACCATTAAGATTGGCTATGTTCATAATAATTAGAGTAAGGAGTGAGAAAGCTCATATATGCACTTTTATACATACTATACACACACTGCATGCATATAACGTATAATATAAAACTTACCTGAGTAACACCAGATAATACATATAGAATAGCACAAACTATAATCCATGACATGGTAGGTTCGTCACTAGCATTACTGCCCATCATAATGTTTGTTGATTGTGTTGCAAATTTTTGAGTGGCGGTTGTAACCTGTTTTGTTGTGCTATTGTTACTACTGCTACTGGGATTGAGACGCCGCCGACGAGTTCTTTCATTAAACATATGAATATGAGATTAATAATTGAAACAGTCAATACATTTGCCGTGATCAGATGTGCAATGAATCTCTTGCCTACTCTTCGCGATTCTCGATAGATTCAGCTAGGATACCACAAGACCACTACCATCTAACATTGTAAGATTCGAACGTCACCTCGGTCGGAGTAGTAATATCGCTCCGCACAATCTTTTCGGTACAGCTGTGAGTATTAAGAAGGCATATAAAGTAACATCATTCACATAATATTACGGCAAAAGTATATCTATTCCAACTAGGTGAAGAGGAGGCCCATATTGAGGGTCGGTCACCAACGGTCTGGCCGTCACTCACCATAACTCAAAACAAAAGCGCAAAGCAACGGCATTAAAGTTACTTCTACGGCTCTGTTACTTCACGGAGTTCATATTGTTGTTCTAGAAAAGAGTATATAATAAATTGCATAAAAATAGAAATTGTGTTAGGTACATAATATTATAATACGGCGAGCATTACTCCTATTCAGACCACATATTGCATTAGAAAAGAGATAAATAATTGATCATGTTGTTATTAAAACAGCGGCGGTGGTGGCGGATAAGAAGATCTTGTCCCACAAAAACATGTCTACTACTATTTGCCATCCTAATAATTATTGCAGTAAACTCCGAAGGGGAGGAAATACCACCCGACAATAACATAGACTACGGCAATCACAATCAAGAATGGGAAGACGGACCAACCTCCTGGTCTGAATTCGGTCATGACAACTCACCCGAAATATGTGGTTTACCTATAATAAGTGTTAGGGAATGGGAAGAAAAACGTTGGTGGGAGGGTAAATTAGGTCCATGTATTGTTAAGAATGTTACCGATGGTTGGGCTGCTTTGCATAATTGGAAGAAGTAAGTTTCAATGTTTGTTTATATTGTTTGAGTTGGTATATTGATATTGATATGTTGGTCTGTATTTGTTTGTGTAATACCTATGATATGCTAACTCAGAAATCAAATACAACTACATTACTTACTAATACAAAAACTATATTAGACAAGAAATGGTACGTCGATATGCAGACGCGGAGGCAACAATGGGTGAGGGTAAAAAGGTTGGAGAGACGGGTCCGGATGATGCAGGGAAGAATTTAGAACCAACGACTGTTAAGGTGAGTACGGAGATATGTGCTGCACATCTCATATGTCTCTCTTTTTGCAAAAATACCTTTATATTACATCATCTTACTCTTTTTGTCTACCTCTATAGGAATTCATCACAAAGCACATGTACAATCCAACAAAATACTTCTTTGATCGTAAAATTGCAATACCAAAGGGTATGTTAGAAGATTGTCATCCTTTTCCCATGCCAACACGTGATTATCTTGATAATCCATTATCAAATGCAGTATATGCACCATCCAAAAAGAAGAAGGTGGTTACTAAACCCGATCGTGAATTATGGCGTGATCATTTGGCAATATCAATAGGGAGTGATTTACAAGGGTTAACATTCCATCATCATCGTGAGGCATGGAATACAGTAATCTTTGGTAAGAAACGTTGGATATTATGGGATCATGCAAGATGGAAGGGTAACAATGAACGTCAATGGAGATTAACACGTGATTGGGAACACAAGGTATCGTCGCAGAATAATGAACATATAACAGGTGCCGAGTGGATACGACACTTATATCCTGAACCAGATCGTGAATATGAGATACGAAACTTTGGTCATGACTGTATCCAACATGCCGGGGAGATGATGTTCGTACCACATCGTTGGATGCATATGGTTGTTAATATTGGGGATACAGTTAGTGTTATATCCGAGGTTGGTTTGGGTATCGGTGAGGGGAAGAAGGCAGAAGATTTCTTATTTGACCCGAATGAAAGTAGCAGTGATGATAGTTGGGATAGTAGTGACGACGAAGATTGGAGTAGTGATGATGGTAAGATTCCCAACGATTTCATCAAAATTGATGTCAATCCAAGGGATGGCAGGATTAGTAAGCGTGAAGCTAGAGCATACTTTAAAGAGATTGGTAGGAAGATGAGCTTGGATGATTTGTGGGATATGGATGATGAAGATAATGATGGATACATTAGTTTTGACGAGTTCTCTGGTCCAAAAGGTCCAGTCTTAGAATATGATTAGGAGAAGTGATGAGATGTGGAGTCGTCATAATGTGTAAATGATACCAATTATTAGATTCTCGTGAGTCGACAGTACCTCCACAGAGACTAAAACTCACCATCTAGCATACGATTGATTAGGTACTAGGTTGATGATTATAATAATAGTCCTTTAAGTTTAACATATAGTCATAACTCCTCATGAAAACAGTCATCATTCATTTAAAGCAACTCCGAATGAGGTGCAGTATGATGACACATGAGATTCAAATGTATCGTTTCATTTCTCTTCTTTGTCCACATCAATAGAAGACCTTATATAGAAACCAACCAAGGCTTCATCTTCTCTATGCAATCGTCCTAACCTAACAACGAACAGACTCTTCACTTCATCCTAATCACACTTCACGCATGCTACACGTCATTTACAATGACACTTGCTCAACGACACGCATATTCCTATTTCTACGATAACCGCCATATACACCATCACTCGATCCCTTGTCTCCTTTACTACTTCCCGAGCCGCTGCCATATCCTCCGTGAATTGATCCCCCCCATCCGCCGTCACTCGATCCCTTGCTGCTCTTACTCGAGCTGCAGCTCTTTGACGATCCCTTACCCGACTTTCCACTGCCATCAGAACCATATCCGTCGTATGATCCGTCACTTGCTTTGCCAGAAAGCTTACGACCATATCCTCCATGACCACCCTTACCTCCCTTGCTATCACATCCACATCGTTCTGACTCTGACTTACCGCCCTTGGATGATCCAGATCCACTTCCGTATCCTCCTGATTCTTTACCTGTCTTGGAGGTGCCAGAATGTCCGAGGTTACGGCCGTATCCTCCATAGCCGTATCCACCATGACCACTTCCCTTGCCACCCTTACTCGAGCTGCATCCCTTGCCTGACTTTCCACTGCCAAAAGAATCCAACTTTGGCATTGACATGTCTGGTATCGTAGACAGTTTGAGAGGAGAAGAGTATATGGAGGAGATATAAGAGATATGAGAAAGGTGCACAAGATATGTACAAAAATATAGATTCGTATAATATCAACAATGAACACAAGATATGCAACACTTACCACTTCCTTTACCAGACTTTCCAAAGCATCCATCACTGCTAGATCCATATCCTCCTCTAAGCTTACGAGTACCATCATTACAGCCGGGTGTGGGAGGGTTGAATGGTGGTGCGGATGCGAAGAATGGTGGATTTGTTGGCGATGGTGGTGGCGGCTGGCATAGGAGATAGATAGTTAGATTATATGAACACATTGCAATTGCAATGAATACAACAGCATAGTAGGTATTGTACAGCATCGATGATACATCTGAATTGTAATGATCGATGTCATGTCGGAACAACAGAATATACCGACGCCGACATCCGATGCCCGATGCAATATATGAATATAACATATGCAACAACAAATACAAAACTTACTACAGGAGGTAGCTCAGTAGGGAAGGGAGTAATAGGAGCCGGAGTTGTAGGACGGACTATGCCTGGAGTTGGTGCTAATGTTTTGTTCGTTCCTGCCGATACAATTGCAATTGAGGCAGAGCTGATTAGGATAGACGTGATACTGAGCTTCATATTTGATAGATTATTGTATTGTTATTGTTAGTATTGAATAGGAGATAAAGCCGAGGAGAGTTAATCGAGATGAAGATTGTAGACGATGATATTTGGAGATGATTGTGAATTATGGCAACACATCGTGTAGGGGGTATGCAACAGAGATTATGCTACTCTTTTGCATTAGAGTTGAGTGCGTTGAGCAGCTGAACCTCCATACATCGAAGCAACAAATCAATGTACTATTCCTCTGTAGTAGAGAGGCAATATCAGCGATCGAAATCTTCGGCATGAAGTTTAACTTTGCTTAGTACGAAGCAGCTCTTGCCGTTGGGGTTTTGTAATGATGTCCTACGTACATATTCTTAATTGACTCGGAAACAATCAGCGACAATCATCGCACAAAATGTAAGCCTCAAAAAAGAGATGGGTGTCCTTTATTTGAGAGGGGGATACCATTTTTGGTATCCGGTATCTGTCTCCTTTGTGAATCTCGACTGCCATTTGAGTGAGTGAGCGGCACCTCGCCGAACGCACGACGCTTTACGATTAGTTTACGATTGCAGCAAGAGGTTAAACCTCTAACAATGTCACTCAACCTCCAGCAGTTGAAATATTTGCTATATTCGATGTAGCTTAGAAAGCGTTGAGACATGCCTGCCCTATGAAAAACACCATTGGCATTGGCATTCACAACTCACAATCACAACAGGGT
>Ga0214481_100464_pt1 | contig 20863 bp, 14 predicted proteins | sample M1_20Mar14CPVII9_4_FD_165057 | JGI IMG/M metagenome (GOLD analysis project Ga0214481, IMG submission 165057) | Marine eukaryotic communities from Monterey Bay, California, United States - M1_20Mar14CPVII9sort6BwellG10 | ecosystem: Environmental > Aquatic > Marine > Unclassified | place: USA...
GTTGGAGGGGGAGTAACTTGAGGTGTCGATCCACCTGATCCACTTGAGGTGGTAGTAGAGGAAACAGTAGTAGTAGCGGCAGCAGTCCGTAACATGAATTCTGTCTCAGCCGTCATGGGTGCATAGACAGTCGTTAAGACTTCTGCTTCTTGAGATCCAGACTCAGTTTCGGTGGCAATGATGGGTGGAATTGCCGTTTGTGCCTCGACTGTTGCTTCTTGACCTGATCCATCCCATATACTGTGCGTTGTGTGTGTGTTGTTGAGAGAGTAATAGTAGTATAGAGATATGATATATGAGCGAACAAGACAATACGGTATCCACAAACTAACTCAAACAAACACAACAGATAACTCACAATGGATAATAAACAACACCATCACCAGTTTCACCAATAACCAAATTATTATCATCCATTACCATATCAATAACATTATACCATTCATCGACATTGTCACGTTTTTCTTTAATGTATGTTTTAATATATCGATCGGCACCGGAAAAGTATGTGGCGATTTCAGAATCAATAAAATCTTTACATACATCAGCTTGCATATGTTGGGCCATGCATTCTGGCCATACATCTTTGGTCATTGCCATGATCTGGGGGGAGAGTTTGTATGGGGGGAGAGTATGGTTAGTAAGATGTGAACACATGATATGAACACATCGTCATCGGTCGACAACACACACGCACATAACACATATACAATAACTCACCCTCTTCTCAACGTTCATAGATCGAGCTAAAGCACGCTGTTCATCACTAAGTCTATATCCATACTCATCTACAGTACTACCTAATTTAACACTTGTTAAGAAATCTTCATTGACTGCAAAACGAGTAGTACCATCTTTAGCTACCTCCTGCTCATATGGTGCTAAATTAGTATCATAATAGTAGGTTACCACTGCTGAGATGGCTGTTAGTGCTAGGAGGAATGTAATACTTGATTTACGACGATTTTTTGTATCCCTTCCCCATCCACTGTTAGATAAGGAGGAAGGGGAGGGAGGACGATTGGAGGAGGAGATACGTTTGTATCGATTGGATAGTAGGGGTGATGTTTCCAACATATTATATTGCAATAGATTATTGCTTATATTGTTTCACTTCTATTGATGCTATTGTTTTATCTCGGTTATATCAATATAGCTTTACAACTCTCTTCAATTATATAATGGTTGTAGTCATAGCTCATTTGCAATAGCAACTCGTAATGCTAGAGTGCGACACATTGACATTTTGTGGGTCATTTAAGATAAGATCAGAATGTCAAATACCCCTCAAAAAGGGGTAAGCTTCCTAAGTGAGTATATCTAGACGATAAATTCGTTTAATATTTTGCTATTGCACCCCTTGATAGACTTTAATAGCCCTTGGGATGTGACATACTGTCATCTCATTTTCAGCAAAGGAGTCGCGCCAATCCCCTTACTACTCAGCCTATTATTAATCAGCCTATCATATCAATATAAACAGCATGGCAACTCGTACCTTTATTCTACTATCAGTAGCACTAGCTGCTGCCGTTGTCGTTAATGGTGCAGAGGAGGTTGATCCATTCGATGAGTAAGATATATAGGCAAAATGCAAATGATATCTTTTTTTTATGCACACTGTGATATTTTCTTATCTCTCTCTTCTTAACCTGCCCTTTTTCTCTCCTCCTAAACTACTATACCAAATCCCCTGTCTGTTACTACTAACAACAACAACAATTACAGGCATCGTATCCTACAAGCAAAACGAGCATTAAAGGCAGCCTCTCTTCCTACTCAAGAAGTAGAAGATAAGACAGAACCATACAATGAAAACCGTGTATTATTAGAATGGTGTAAGATTGGCGTCGATGATGCTGAACAGTGTGGTGTTCCGTATTATAATGAGGATGGTCATCGATTAGTGCCCACTTGTAATAAGTACGTACTGTTTGTTCGTGTGTTTTCGTGTATAGCCGAGGATACTTGACCTCATACTCATACTCATACATCATATGTATCCTTCTCTCCTCTATCTATTCTTCTATATTAAGTGGTATTTGTGAACAAGTATTAAGTGGTGCTCATCGTGAATTAGAACAACAAGGTCAGTCGTCAGAACGTCACCTATCCGAGGAACAACAAGCATACAACAAAGCACGTAAATTATCTAACCAATATCATCGATCAGTAATTGAATGGTGTAAAGTCGGCACCGACGACTCACAAAAATGTGGTAATCCATACTACGAAGAGGGTACACGATATGTCCCAACATGTGTTAATGGACAATGTAATCATTTACATTCCGGTACACATCGTGAATTGTTAGAATGGTGTCGTGTGGGTGTGGATGATGCTGAGAAGTGTGGTATTCCATATTATGAGGCCGATGGTAATGGTGTGGAACATCGATATGTACCTACTTGTTTGAATGGGATCTGTGAACATGAGAAAAGTGCCTTGGCTTAAGAAAAAGAATATCTAGTGCTCTTAACAAATTATAATACTGTTAGAAAGATATCTAGTGCTCAGAACAAATTATAATACTGTTATTCCTATTTTGATTCACTCTAAATAGGATCTAAAGACCCGGGGATCCTCTTTGTTGTGTAGATGAAGTCCTGACCATCATAGTTGAATGTTGCTTTTCCATCTGGGTCGTGTGGCTTATCCCACTTCATACTTCTCCAATTACCCGACATCATAACACGAGCTGTTGCTAAAGCTGCTCTGAAAGATGAAATATTCTTTCCATAAGGACCACTCCTTTGACTTGATTTACTGGTATCCATACCAGTCAAACCAATAGCCGCTCCAAGAGTCTTACCACTACCAATGTAACGATGGCTAGATGGAGAGTCTGATTCATTCACCTTCAAGTGTCCATGTAGCTCAGGTGTTACACACTGTGCTGCTTTCTGTTCTACCCATGCCTCACCCTCGGTTGTGAAAGTGTTGGCAACACTTTGGTATTCTTCTTCACTATCCGCAAGTCTAGTACTAATACGTAACCCCTTGAGGATGTGGTCTGATTGGGTAACTGTTTTATTGACTACTAGCGATAATCCTACCTTTAATCCCTTACTCCTAAATAATTTCGATGCATTTATAATACAACCTTGGCCAGAATCAGAGGATGGTAGTTTTGATAGTTGTTCAGATGTATATTCAGCCAAGAGTACTGGTGGTGTGTTCATGAGCTCAATCTTGACAATTGTAAGTTCAATTGCATTGATCTTCTCCAATGCACCATTCCAATACTCAGTATTCACAACACCGCCTTTGGGTAGCCACTGTGCCTCTTGCTGGGGATTTAGCATACTCCTGAGTTTAACACGTAAAATACCACGACGAACAACGGCACCACCCTCCTTTCTCATATTGTTGACGGTGAGAAAAACTAAATCCCCCTTAACAGTTCCCCATACAGTATGTGGAACATATTCTTTGGTCTCCTTATCTCTTCCTTGAATACTAGTACAACAATACAACAACTGATCATGGCCTGGTTGTCCTGGATCATTGAGAATAACACCACACTCTTGTCGTTCGTCTCCCCGCTGTTTAACACTGTGTCTAGCCTTCTCATCTAGTGCCAAGAAGTTATCCCTACTAATCTCAGTGCATGGTGGAGAATTTAAACCAGTTGGTTGTTCAAGGGTATTTGCTTCTTTGGTGATGAGTTTCTTCTCCTTGAGCCTGTGAAAAGCGGTTCAGCCTAAAGAGAGTAAGAGTAAGGAAAGGGGATAGAAGTGTATTGGTTGGAAATAGTAGTAGAGTTTTTGTTGTAGGATATCTAATAAGAGAAGTTTAAGTTTACAATATCTTTCTTATGAACAAAGAACAAATATAAGTTTACAGTAAAATCCATAGCACGCTGCTCTTTTGGTATACAAGGGGCCTAGCAGCATATCCTACATTACATAGAACATATCATCCTAAGAATGGCGTCGTCGGAGTGTACGACGTACACGGTCACCCTTGTTTGATTTGTTGCTGCTTGATTTACTACTACTCGATTTGCTACTACCCGATCCTGATCGGCTCGAGCTGGAACTGCCACTGCCTGAACCTGACGACCTGTTTCCATCACAGATGAAAACAAAAGGTTCGGTACAAAACAACCAGCCGTTTGGTGCAAGCATCACAGAGTCGGAATCACAGTCATCAAAATCCATACAACTAGATGAATAGTAATCTCCACTACTGCTTCTGCTACTTCTACTACCAGTACCAGATGAGCTACTGCTGCTGCTCTTACTCTTACTACTAGATGATGACTTCTCCGATAGTTGACGGTTGTTGAAAGCTCCCTACACATAGATGTTATGTAGAGAGGAGATAGCGAGTTTTGCAAATTGCAATGCAAAGACAAAAGAGACGAGCGAGATATCATGAGAGTGAGAGAGATCATATGAGTATGAGAACTCTGCATACTAATACTAATCATATGAAAAGACATATCTACTCACACGGCGTCGAGACTCTTGACCCCGGAGATCTAATGCCGCTGTGGAGTAGAAGAGATGGTAGATATGGGAGAGGAGAGGTCAGTCGTCATTTGAGAACACATCAACATCCACATCGACGTCACCAAGAGGATCTGTTCACCATTGCAATTGCACACGTCGACATCATATCTTACTCACCGGTATCGTTTGAGAGGATAGCGAGTAGAAGAGCGGTAGAAAGTTTCATATTTGACTGAGAGGTAAGTGAATGATTGTTGTACTTATTGGTTGGATATTCTATTTATTCTGATCCTCTATTTGCATCTGATATTATGGCTGGCAACTGATTAATTGAGAACAGTTGACACACACGCTAATGCTTGAGCTATTTGGAAGTGTCACGAGAGTTCGGGTTCTCGTTATATAAGACAGATCATGACTCATTGGTTGGATAATTGGGCGAAAGGCTGATGGTTTGACTAAGAATGAGATAGAATTGTCAAATCAGAACACCAAGACCAGAAACACTTCATACAGGAATCTAAAAATGCACAGAATCGGAAAGTCCACATAGAGCCTTCTGTAGAGCCCTCCTATATATGCGCTTGCAGTCTAGTGTATAGGGTATACACCATCTTACTTAGCTGTCTAATCTAGTTACATACCTACTTCACAGAATATTGGTATCCTAACTAATAAGGATACCGACGAAGAGATACACTAACATTACATTACTAAACATCTCATTTGTACTATCTTTACACTGTGCATGATATATCTATTCTACTTCCAGAAATAATCTGCTAAGTTGCCACAAACCCCATCATAAAGACATGTCATGGGAGCATCACAGTGTGAATTAGATTGACAAGCACTTGCTGTTGTCTGAAGGATTCTATCGACAGACTCATGCCCTATGTCCCCCAATACATTCTTTTCACCCTGAGTTATCATCTTACTCTTAGTAAAGTCTGCAAATTCAGATTGAAGAGTATTCTTTGTTAAGATTTGTCCGAGAAACATTGTGGCAACGCCCGTTGTAAAGGCAGCTGCAACCGATGTACCAGACATTGTAGTTGTGTCGTACTCGCCGGTGTTAGTAGCGCCTTCGATTAGTTCTCCTGGGGCCCAGATATCAATACATTCACCGTAGTTGGAGGTTGACGTTTTATCATTCGAGCCACTATAAATGCCAGCATCTTGTAAGGCCCCGACTCGAATAGCTCTTGAGGTATTTGGACTATAATGACAGGCATTGCCTCCGTCATCTCCGGCGGCAATCACAACAGTGTAGCCGAGATCAGTCAAATCAGATGCAATCTTGTCTAGTATGTCACTAACTCCATTAGTGCCGAGACTAAAGTTAACCACAGCTCTAATCTTCTTGGGGGAATGAGCTAGGTTGTAATCGATTCCGTCTTGAATAAGCTTCTCAACTCCACAAAGGATTGAGGCTAAGCTGCCTTCTCCTGTAGCAGGATCGAGTACTTGTATAGGATGAATGGCTGACATCTTGGCCGTACCATACTTCTTACCGGCTGCAATCGACGCCATGAAGGTACCATGATCATCAGCGGCTCCATAATCTAACTCATCTCCGACACAAACGAAGTGCTCCTCAAGACGAGAGGGTCCATTAGTCATAAATGTTGCATTCCTACCAGTCCAATCCGAATGATCTGGGTATATACCTGTATCAAACATGTATACGTCGACACCGAATCCTTCATTGATCCAAATGTACTTGCCGTTTCTCTGACCTCGAGACGAGATTCGTTCTAATCCCCAGTTACCTGGTTCATCATCTTCTAGATTGAACTCGGGAATACCCAGTCGACGGTGAGCATCTTGGAGTGCTTCTTGGGGTACTTCTTGAAGGACTTCTTGAGATACTTGTTCATTCTCTTGTTGAGGATCAAGATTCTTCTCGGAGGCACCACCACCAAGGCGTCTAGTAGTAGTTCTAGTACCTCGAGCACGAACGATGTAGTTTGGCTCAACAGCATAAGCACAGCCATCGGCGGCCATGGATGCTGCCTGCGCTGGGCTCAAATTAGCAGAGAAGTATTCAGCATTCTCATACAGAGTAATGAGACTTCCTCCGTTCCTTCCGATGAGCTTGCTGTGGATGTTTAATGATGGTATAGAGCAAAATGAACATATGATATGAGCAAGTTGTGACTGATGAGACATATGATATGAACACATTACAATATACTCACTTCTTAACAGATTCGGCAGTATAACCACAAAGTTCCAAGTCAGCTTGATGTGCCGATCTAATAACACGCTTCTCACGCCAAATATTAACAAAGTTAACTGAGTAGTAAGGATCTCCTTGTCCACTTGTCGGCGTAGCAGGAGCAGATGCAGTACTACCAGCGGGAGATGGCGGAGGTGTTGTTGTTGCCCCACTCAAGTCTCCGTCATCTTCAAATCTTGGAGACTGGACCGGACTTGATGTAGTAGGTGGTGCATTCAATGATGCATATGAGTCTGGACTTGATGCATCACATCCACACACGGGTGTTGCATAGTCAAAGTTGCAATTGTTGATACTTGAGTCGAATACGGTACCAGGTCCACATTCACGATATGGACCAATCTCACCAAATAGACAAGTGTAGTATCCTGTACAGCTGTATTGAGATAGTATATCACCGTCGGCGCATGTTCCACAGTAGTCTGTTGCGGTCTGAAGTTTACGATGTTTGCGACTAGTAATTTCCGTAGACGAGGTTGTCTTCTTTTCTTCGGTGAGTCTTCTCTTCTTCTTTGAGTCTTCTTCTTCTTCTTCTTTTAAATACCTTTCATTGTTTGGGTTTAGAGGTGAGGATGGTGTCCCGAGCTGTATGTAGTGTCATATAGCAAAGAGTGTGAGATGTCAAACAGAGAGAGAAATGAACACATCTTATGTCCAAAATAAAAATGAAAACTTACCGCAGTATATCCACCATTAAACTTGTATCGTAAATACCTCGCCGGACCATACGGACCATTCGTAAATGTGATACCCAATTGTTTAAATGAATTCCTAGTTTCGACAGTAGTCCAATCATCATCATCACCAGTCATACTAACTTGTAATTCAAAGCTTAAATCTCCCTTTTGGGCAAATTCAATCTGGACGCGTTCTATATGTTCGGGAATGCCTAGATCAATCTCCAGATATTGCGGTACGTTTGGTAACACAATATTACTCTTCCAATTGGTAGTACTTAATCCATCTAATATATTCATTGGTTGTCCATCTGTTATTAGGTAATGTGGCTGTGTCGAGGCAGTTGCCAATGGAGGGTTGAGTTTCGTGACGCCGGAAGTGTGAGTCTCCCATATATGCTTAAGGGCGTGACCAATAACTGGTTTGATAATGTACGATGTGTCTGCTACATCGGTTGATAGCGGGGAGGGTCCATTACGAGCAAGCCGTCGTCTATTGGAGGAAGATTCATCTTGTTGCAATTGTCGACGACTATCGTCGATATTGTAATCAATATCGGTAGTTAATTGCAAACCGAGTAAACCGACGACGGCCAATCCAACAGCGGCAATGATTTGTTGTCGTCTTCTTGACATCCTATTCATATTTACAACCATGATGAGCAACTATATATAATGCTCTTGGTGTTATAATAGGGCATTAGCTTGGAAGATAATAAAAGTTGGTATGTCCTTTTTCATTTGCGAGGTCATTTTTTCATGATCAGCAATGACTGGATTGAAAACTGGAGATCAAACGCTCTAGGGGAACTACTATGGTACAGAGTTTTCTAATTTGACATGAAAACTGAGATTTGTATTTACTTTTAGAACTTTGAGTAAACCGGCAGCGTTAATTATCAATAGGTATACAATGTTAGGGCTCTTATACTGCCGATAATATCAATTCATCACTTTCTAAAGTCCTATTTGGTGTACGTTGGGGCCGCAACATTGATAATTTGCTCAAAGAAATAGGCATTGCAAAAAAGTACAAATCTTGTGCACCTTCTCTTTAACAAGTTTATTGATCCCATACATACTGAAACAACAATACATTACATTTACGACGGAAGGATAATTAACTAATATCATATCAACTAAGTACGAGTTGGGTTGTTATAATATTATGAACAGACTTAGTTGCATACGTCCGTCCAACCAAATTATTGAAATGTCTGATGACGAACAATTTAATCAAGCTTTTGGCTTTTGGAGAGCACACTGGCATCTCAAAAGGCATTAGAGAGCGTATCGATAATGTCAGACAATTACGTCAGGTCAGTCTTAATCGCTTTGCCTTATATTCCTCCTCTCAAACGGAGCGTTTTACTGATCAAGCATGGAGATTGCTTGGGCGATACATTGCAAACAACACCCACTTGGAGGATATGTCTCTGAGCAACTGTAATCTCATCACTGATCAAAAAATGACTTTATTATTCAGTGATTTATCAAGTAGTAAATCATTAACTCAATTGCGGCTTTCTGGTAATGAGTTTGGTATAGATGGTGTACGGAGTATGATTCCATTCCTGCAGAACAGTCCAAATTTATTTGAAATCACCTTCGACAGAAACAACAATATAAATACGGAGTGCTTTGAATTGGTAGTACAAACATTACACGGAAGGCCTTTAGAAGGTAGAACTTTAGAATTTAAATTATCATTTAGAAATTGCGGTATAACCAACATCTCAGCATTGGATACGTATACACTCCCAAACATTACACAACTCAATCTAAGTGGCAACAATATCGGAAGGGAGGGATGTATAACAATATCAAACCTACTATCAAATTTTGAATACTTAGATCTTAGCGATACCGGTATGGGAGATGAGGAGGCTGAGTTACTAGCAACTTCCCTCAAAAACAATACCAAATTGCGTACATTTTGTTTGGAAAATCCACAACGTGATAATCCACCATCACCACAAACACGAAATAACATTACTGAGAGGGGGTACAAAGCATTCTTGAAGCTTACATTTGACGTGTCATCAATTGAAAATATGTACAAATCGAATCACACACTGAGAGCTCTTTATCTACCTGAATGTTCTTTTAGACAAGAATGTAAGCATAAATCAAATAAATCATGGTACTCCAAGCACGGCGATTCCATTATTATTGATTCTTTATTTGGGATTAACAGTGATCCTGGAGCCGCAGGGAGGGCCAAAGTGATCAAGTATCAGCTAAACAGTGAAAACAGGAAGAGGCTCTGCGAGCTAGAGGATATCGAGTACATACCTGGTAGTAACTTTGCAGATATCGAACCTCTTCTTCTTCCTCGTATCCTTTCATTGATTGGGAGAGAGCATGGCCAAAGTGAGTTCTACACTGCTCTTATCCATACGGCACCTGATTTGATGTCATGTGTTGATACAAGTGGTATGAGAAAAGATTTGATTGCCCAAAATTCAATACAAATGGTTGAACTTACTCGTCAGCTTGCGGCTCTATCAGCGAAGAATGATGAGTTGAGTGGAATATTGGCACTAAGAGAATCTTGTGACAGTCGGCACTTGACTATTGAAGGAAGTCGGGAAATGGCAGAGAGTGGGAAGAAGAGACAAAGAAGTTTAGAGTTGAGGAGTAAAGATGTCAATAAGGAAGGCCATGATTGATAGTGGCAAGGGTTGCAAGAGACAAAGGAGTGGCAGCATTTAGTACCGAGGACAAGAGATGAGGTATAGCATAGTCAACATTTGCATTAGCTTTAGCCTTTCTTTGTTGTAGCCCTGGTCAACATTATGTCTCTTTACTCCAACTTATCTCCACTCGAACTATTGCTACTACCACTTGCACTAACAGTTGAAAAGAGAATAAACCAAAAGAAACTAACACAAGCCATGAACACAACTCGTAAATGATCCGGCACGACAGTAAAACTAACACTCTGTGCCGGTAACCAAACAGTCCAATACTTCTTCAACAATCCATTCTTTGTAATATCATTTATATATCTATTCAATCCTTCGGTCAATGAATAATTATACATGACTGCTTTCACAAAGTATGCCGGTGGTAACCAAACTATAGGTGCGGTAATAAAGTTATCAAATAATACCTCCTTTATTGATGTTACTAAGTTATGTTCTGTACCGAATAATATTGGAAATAAGACATCATATTCATAATGACATAGAGCTCCTATGAATATTCCACCGTAGATTATGTAGGCAATATTTCTTCTAAATTCTAAATCATCAATCCAACTACTTGAGTTGGTAGATAGAGTACTAAAATCTATAAATGTTGGATTTTCTTGATCATTGATATCATTGTTTTGTTTCTGTTGTTGCTTCTGTTTTATTGCAATCGGACGAGCTTGGGCGATACCGTCGGCAACCGAGGCTTTCACGCCACATGTTAGTACTGCCGCTTGGAGGGGAAAATCGGCATAGAAATTTGATACGTCTGTGAATGACATTGGTAGTTTTGATGAGGATGATGATGTTATTGGAGTATTGGTGGAGTATACATTATTATTATTTATTGAGGAGGAGGCTGGTGGTGTAAAGGCAGTCGTTGTTGTTTTGCTGCTACTCGTTGAAATTGATATGCAAACGAGTGCTGTTGCTAATTTTGATATACCGCTAGACATGGTTGGTTTTAATAATATTGATAGATGTGATAGTGTGTTATATTGCATTGATTTATGAGCTCGACAAGCGGAGAAGGTACAGTATAATCGGAGTTGTTGGTGCACGTTCGACTTATTATCGTCGATGTGGCTGCATTTTCATTTTTGAGTGGCCACAAAAAGAGACATTACTCAGACCTTTGAGCACGGTGACATAGCGGTCAGACAGATTAAGACGTAAGCCGTTCGAGAATACTCTAGCCCATCAATTTGGGTATCAATTTAAAAAAAATGACAAAAGCCCTTCTACCACCTATTTGCGCCTCTACTACTCTTTCCTCTCTACTCTGATAATCTTTTGTTATGAGGGACACAACTGCAAGAGTCATGAGACGGATCTGTCCCACAGCCAAATATTGTACATCAGCCGATAATGTACACACCGAAGACAAAAATAAAGTCAAAGACGTACCCTACAAACGCCCATTCGATTGGTCCTTTGAGATCAACCACATCAAATCAACAGAATTATCACGCTCTACTCCACTAACGGAAGTTGGATTCGACGTCACTGTCATCTCACCTTCCACACCCGACGACCTTCAAGAGAATGCTTGCCCATATAATAATAGTATTTCGCTTCTTGAGGAGGGAGAAAGGAAGAAGTTTGAGAGGAATGGTGCCGACTCTGACAAGTCTACAGGTGTTACATTAACTGGAGATCAATTTATGGGAAAACTCCTTGACACAAATAGAGGATTCATACCTCAATCTATGGATCGATGGGGTAATCTCGGCCCAGTATCCAGAAGTGTAATTATCGGAGATAAATTACCACCCAAGCCATTAGTATACGACGACTATAAGCCAAATGCAAGGAAGATGAATGAATTGGCTTGCTCCCGACGAGTCCCCTTCGGTATCATCAAATCAGCTAACAAATGTTGGATGAATTCTAACCCAAACACTTGGTATGGAGAATCATATATGGATCAAAACCCTCAATCATGGGCACTACAACAACTCGGATTAGGTTTCACATTAGCTATAGTTAAACACATCATCGCGGCAGACAATAGAATTCAAGACATCACCTCCAAATCCATATACAAGAAGCGACAACACAGACAAAGAGCGAGTGTTATCCCATCGGACCCATCAGACACAAGTACTTATTGGCGTAAACGAGTTATTCCAGTTACTCCAGTAGATACTTCTGATGTTTCTCAACTTACTAATAACCGTGTAGAACCAGTGAACGATGCAATAGGTACATCGAATGATGAATCTATTACCAACTCACCCCTTCTCTCTGAAACAAATACTCAGGATACTTACCGTGATTTATCTGCTCCAGGTTGTGACGTGGAATAGATAGATCATAACTCGTACTAATCCCCGTATTATGAATATGAGTTGGTATACAACAGATAATAGATGAAGACGCCAGATGACGAAGAGAAAAGAAGGAGGACGGCATTGTTGGTAAACTCAATCGTTTCGTCTTCACCCGACAAAGTTGACAATGATGATGGCTTTGCAGATTTTTTAACTCTTCTTGCAACTCCAGCGGCGGTGTCGAAAACAACTCTTCTCAATAAGAAGAATGATGCAATCAACAACAATAAAGAGGATGATAAGAAAGATATCGTCAATGAAACCAATACAAAAACAACAGCAACTCCTAATACCTTGGCAGAAGAAGAGCAACTATCAAACAATTCAATAAAACACTCGAACAATTATGATCCGTAAAGAGGATGGTGAGTCGAAGAAGAATGGCAAGCAGCAGCAACCAACATCAGTATTGCCCGAGGCATTTTATAAAAGTTATTCAATGACATTACCAAAGACACTCAAGGGTGCTGGTAGTAAGAAGAAATAGTTGATCGAGTAATCTGCTCTACTTCTACAAATAAATATGTGCACATGATATGCACTTTATTCATACTCGTGACAATCGTATTATACCATCATTTTGATGATTGAGAGGGTATCATTATATCTATATATATGACACGGATAGATAAAGATATCGGTATGCTATGACAATGAAAAAGAAGCAGACTCTATATTGAAGAAAAGTATCTTATCAAAATAGTTTACATAAAAAGATATGGTATATTATGCCCCAACATTTAGATAAGTGAGAAGCGTATAAATAAGAGTCATCGCATCAATATATACTACAATGCAACAACAATCATATCGTATGCCGAGAAAGAGCTGATATCGATATAGGACGGCGGAGCTGAGGATACATTAGTAAGCATTGATAATATCATCCGGTTGCTCGTACTTCTGGAATATAAGTTGACACATCTTCATGTCTTTCGCGTCTGCCTTTAACTGCATAAAGAAGGATAGGGAGTAGAGAAAAAGATATAGAATCTTTTATTTGGACTTTACTCCGTTAAGCACATTTCTGGTGTCAGAGGCTCAGCAGCAAATACATCCCATCTATATGAAGTAGATTTTAAAGTGATAGCATGACAACTTACTTACTTACTTACATCTCTCATGGTTCTGGTAGTCTCTTCTATATAGAAAAGTATACAAGTTCAGTCCGATGACAATGGAAATAGAGGAAAGTAGCACATAGTATGTTATTGCAACAGCAGCCATATCCTCTTGTTGGTGTATGAACATAGTGTAAGATACGATCAAAAGAATAAGCTGGAGATCAAAACAATGGAATAACCAATGATGGGATACATGATACAAGCGTAAAGTATAATCTGATAACAATAGAATAGAGGAAGTGACAATAATTATCAACTATTACTTTTAGACACCTATACCTACCTAGTTGGGAATACAATCCCATCTTCTATCAATATGAATTATAAAGTCACACTCTTACATCTTCCTCTGCCGATCACCAAAACACCACACTTTCTCTATTGTAACTTACTTAGAATCTTGATCAACCCCGCCTAACATGCCGAATCGGTTCTTCGTCGTCAACGTTAGACCAAGAGATTACATTCTCGGTTTCCTCCTCAACCCAGGTCGTTTTAATAATCGGATCTATTTCCTTGTCATTGACATTAGAATCTCCATAAGACCAGTTAAAATAGTTCCAAATGCCAGTAGACTTCTCGGTAACTTGAGTACTCTCATCCGGAACCTCAACTGTGTTTTCCTCTTCGTCCTCGAATGAATTAAGCCCAAATGTAGATTGGACAATGATATCTCGTTCACTTACCTCCTTGACATTATCAACATTGGGCTCTTTCTTCTCAACTTGAGAAGTAGAAGGAACGGCTTGACTACTTTCATTCTCATCGGGCAAACTCGTGCTCTCATCAACAATGGGCTCTGTCTTACTGTTCTTGCTTGCCTTTGTCTTGCTTGTCTTACTTTTGCTTGTCTTGCTTTTGCTTGTCTTACTTTGGACAGTAGTTGGCTGATCACTCGTTGGTTGAGCACTGGTTGGCTGATCAGTGGTTGGCTGAGGACTGCTCGGTTGAGGCTCGGTAGGGAAGGGAGTAATAGGAGCCGGAGTTTCCCGTTCAGTTGGATTAGGGGTGACCTCCCGTTCAGTTGGAATAGGAGTGTCCTCCTGTTCAGTTGGAATAGGAGTGACCTCCCGTTCAGTTGGAATAGGAGTGACCGGGAAGGGAGTACTAGGGACAGCCGAGGGAACGACACTGGCCCAACAGACGGCAAACCAGACGGCTCAGTACTTGGAGCAGAGGATGCACTTAAATCAGGACAGGGGAAATTATTAATAACGCCCGCCGGAAAATCCACATCTCCCTCACATTTATCTTCTTGGCAAATATCTGGCTGCAAAAAGCTTGCCTGGCAAAAACAACATTTCTCCCTAGCACAAGCACCTGGTGGGTTGGGTTCAGGATCACACGCATCACAAAAGTCCAAATCACACACACCAAGACATGACTTAGATGGATCAATCTGCCAGTTAGGACTAAATGGGCATCCACATAGACCAGCTTGCTGGAAAAGGAAGCAATCGCAAGAAATACATGCAGGCTCATCACTAGTTGGCTGATCACTGAATATTAGAATATTACATAAGAAGTTACCAACTATAGACTATGGCAGACATGTACTAGCGTCTTGAAATGCTCGAAAACATTTGCGGCCTCAGCCACAACAGTATTTTTCACTGTCCTTACCGGTCTCCCGGCGGATTAGGTCTCTGCGGACGAACAAGTGTTAGCACTTAATGTTTCTTCTTCCTTTTCTTCCACCTAGCACTGCCTTCACTAACAAGGGATAATGGGAAATGGGCTGCTTGTAAATCATTTGTCTCTGCATCATTCATAGCCGCTTCTCTTTTCCGCTTGTGTCTGACGGCCTGTATACTTGCGTCTACTGATGCTATCCAATACTCCTGGTCAACTGCCTTTGCATTAGCTAACCTTTCTGGATTCTCGGCTAATAAACAACGATCCTCTTCTAACAAATCCTCCGGGTCTGTCCATAACAAATCTTTTATTCTCTCCGTAATTGCCTCGTGTTGCCTAAGAGTTCTTCCATCCGTGCCCTTAAAATGTACTTTTGCATTTCTATGCAGCCATTGTCTGTGGGTGATTCTGATAAGACGTTCCATGAATCCCCTTGCCCACGTTTCTGCAGTAATGTATGTGTCCCTTCCTTCTAGGAACTCTCTTTGTAAGACAAGATAGTAAGTGAGGAATCTTCCTTCGATCATGTTTTGCCAACCTAGATAATCCTGGTATTTACATAAAAGTCGATACCTTTCTGGTAGCTCAGCGTCGATCAATGAAGACATTTTAATCTCTCCTCGTCCTCCTAGATATGCCGAAACGAGTTCTATAATGACTGGGTCTGTGTGGTGCTCCTCCATCCAGTCTGTAACTTCCCTAACTGAAGCATGGTACATCTGCGTTCTGCCTTGGTCTTTGCATTTAACAATATGTTCTGTTGTCTCGCCCATTCTTCCACGAGAGTCTCTCCCGTGTGTGTTACCACAGGCAGGACATCTATTCTTGATTGTCTTGTCCCATTTTGACATGAAATAGTTGGAGCCGTTGCATCGGGAAACGTGCTTGGTGAGAAAGTTGCAAAACATTCTTGGGAACTTCTTGTTCATTAGGTGGTCCATGCCGTCCCAGTATATGTAGTCGAAGTATTGAGCTTTAACTATGTCCTTGCAGTGGAAAAGCCTCCTGGCCGTATTACAGCCCCACCATCGATATATGGCTTTAGTTGGAGATGAATGGTTCTTTTGTCCACCGCATTTCATGACGATGTGTTCAAATGGGAAGATCGAAGTTATAAAGTCTCGATTAGTAATGGCGGCCATAAGAGCACGTTTGGCAAGAGTATCCATTCGGACGTTCAGCTTCTGTGTATCCGATAGTTGATCCCATTGAAGAATGTCGTCCAGATGGCCGTAGACGTGCTCATATGAAATGGGACAGTTGGAGTCTCTGATGTATTGCTTGATGAGTGAGATTACGTCTGCATGTACTTGCTTTTCACCGATCGGGCTATTATGTCGAGAGGCGTGTTTGACAATTCCCATGTTGTCGCAGAAAGCTTGGCATGGTTTGTATTTCATTGGGCATTGAGTTGCAGCCATTATAACTAATATACCACCAATGGCACCTAGTGCTTCAGCTCTATAATTATCCGCCTCTTTACTCTCTTCAACTAATGTACCAATTGCCTCTTTTCCAGTTCGGTTACACTTGAGGATGAAGGCCGCCGAACATATATTCGGGTTCAGTTTCTGCATATAAGATCCGTCATGCACCAATTTGAGATCACCGCATAGCAGGGCAGTTCTGATCCATCTACCGTCACCATCGCATCTAAAGTATTTCCATAATGATTGATTCGGCCACGACTTGAGGGTATCCAATATACTGTCAGGTGGTTCATCGGGAGTTGGGATGGGTATTGTAGAGTGAAGGCTGATCCGATCTGGTACCGGATCTTCAACTGTGGCATACTTTCTGAATAGGGGATTACCGGTGTCGCAAATCTCTTCCATTTCATGACTCCATTTGTATTGGGCAGTATCACTTCTGGTAGCTCTTCGGGCGTTCATCGAATGAGGAGAATCCTTCTTGTACACCTGACATATCCCATCAGTAAGTCGGAATATTTCAGATTGATCATCCGATGCAAACCATTGGGCGTTCACGTGTTGAGGTTTGGTTCTATGACCAAAGAATGTATGATGAGAGAAGACATGGCGTGGATGAGTGTATCGACCGAGCCTTGATTGTAGATGTAGTTGAGGAGACGAAATGGCCATTACTGCCTCCTTCCATAATCTATTACGCACACGTTGTGGATTTTCATGAGAAAAGGTTCGTGAACTTCCGCCTGGGATATGAAGTATCATTTTGGGATCGATGGATTGACCGTCACAACTTGTGATATCTGCTAGCGAGTGAACTTGTTTGAATTTTCGATAGATATTGAGAGAGACTAGTTGCTTGATGTTGTATCGACCACAATCGAGGAAGCATTCCATTAAGGCTTTGTCATTTTGTCGGATCAGTGGGATATCATGACACTCATTAATTCGAAGATCGACGTTGAACATATGGCAAAGTTGCCATGTAGTTTTAAACCAACCATCTGCTGCTAGTTGACCAAGTCGTTCGAAGTCTCTGGTAAAGATATTCCCATTTAGGCCAACATCCATGAGAAAAGCTTCGTAGCCTTGTCGTAGTATGTTGCCTATTGGTGATGGAATACCCCAGTGTTGTCGCAGAAAATGTATGCGGAGGCCCAGGTTATCGACGTTCAAATCAAACATACCAAGACCTTGAAACATCTTCGGAAGTGTCCTGAATTCCTTCCTTATATGACAATTGACTCTCAACCGGCCTAGGCTCCGATAGTATATTCTATCCAGGACTTTACTCACCTTGTGTGGGCACTCCGAGACACAAACTAAACCATATTCTAAACTTGGTTTAAGCTGGATGTTGAGACTGAGCCATCCATCACCTGGCTTGAGGTACTTGTTGGATCGAAGGCGAGATGACCATTCTAAGCCTTTTCTCTCGATTTCTTTGAGATGGTCTTTCCATTCACCAGCTAAGTTTGTATGCATACCCAGGGTAAGTTTGGAAGTCTTGGGATCATTCAGGTCAATCTCAACCGGAGGACCTTCCTTCATAGGGACAGTAAATTTCAATCTGGGGTGATCACGGAGTATCTCGGCTTTACTCTTCATCTTGGCGACGCCCTTGACATATTTGTAGTCTGCAATACTAACATGACACTTCGTAGGCTTATTGGAACCTCCCGAGGCCATGACGATATTCGTCCAATCATTTAGGGCATCTTGGATCATCTTGAAAAGATCTTTTCTAGGGGCCTGGGGAGTCTTGGCGTGTATGAGAAGATCTGTATCATCAACATACACAATTGCTGCAAAGAAGAAGAGTGTACCCGTGATACAGGATGTGAATCGACATCCATGACCTAATCTTTTGTAGGCATTAATCATAAGTGCTGAGTCTGCGGTGAAAGCTGATGCCGCGCTGCCTGATCCTTGTCCTAATCCCATAAATGGTAGTTCAATCCCTGCAGAAAATGGGTTGTCCGCCACGCCATGGGCCGAACGTAGCCAGAATTTCATTGATTGAAGACAGATAAGCATGAACTTGATAGCCATCATTGGGACACCAAAGGCTTGTAGAGCTATACTGCACATTGCATGGTTAACTGCATCGTAGCATTGGCTAAGGTCCGCACTTACTATTGCAGACGGTATGTGTAATGTACGATTGATATCTGCGGCCATGGACTTAACAAATATTCCTTCGACAGCATTGGTACCAGAAGTGGCAAATTGGTTGTCTGGGATGATGCCTTTCTCTTTAGCGTTTGATATCATCTTTTTTGAGAAGACAATTTTGGTAAGCCAATTAAAATCAGCTTCAAACAGGCATATGGCACGGAGCTTGTCGATATATATACTGCCAAATTTCTTTTCCAATAGGACTGTTATACCATGGCCCCATCGTTCAAGTGGTATACCGGTTCGAAGGACTAGATTCATCTTAGCAACATGAAGACATGTGAGGTACTTGTCATATGCTGCGGCTTTGTAGTGTCCAAAATGAGCACCAGATTTTGAGGATTGAATCTTTTCATTTGCTGTAGACCACCAAGATCTAAAGTCTTCAGATGATACATGAGTTTTAATCGTCTCACCGGCACACTCTTTAAAGATATGTGAGGCTTCTTCAAGAAGAAGTCTCGTGTACTTGCACATATTCTCGGGGAACTTGTATGTACCGTTCATGATATCTTGAGCGGCGGGGGTATCAGCTAAGTATCCAAGATCTTCTAGCAACTGACCTTCTCCAATTGGACAACGATGCGCATCTTGAAATCTATCTGTCAGCATGTTAGCCACTACTTCTTCCATCTGATCCTTTGTAGAGAAGATAGCATCAGGACCACTTGTACATTCAACAGCAACTTGAGAAGCCGGGAGGGCCTTTCTTTTACCAAATGCTATTTTCAACCTTCGGTATCGTTTCTTGTCGAATTCTCGCCTGAGTATTCTGATAATCGCCTTCTCAGCAGTCTCATCGTTACGATCTCGAGCAATCTTGAGTCGATTTTGAAGATGTTCCATCCTCATCTGTGGGGCCTTGTCTCTGTACTCTTGGAGTTTGGCACGACATGCCTCGATATTTTCCTCGGCTGTTGTTAGGGGCATAGTCATTGGACTTGATATATCTAGTCGACGACATGTACGCTTGAGGTTCCCAGTGTTACAGTCTCTTCCACTCTTGAAACGCTTGATCCACCTGTAAGCATTGAGTCGTTGTATCCAGAGATTGATGATGGGGCAGAAAGGAATGTAATCATTCTTATATTTTCTACAGTTGTTCTCGGCAGACAACATCAACTGGATCATTTGCTTGTCCCATGCATTGAACATAAGTTGAAATTCAGCCGGTGAGACTATGTCTAGGGCCTCATTTAACAGGTTCATCTTCGTGAACATCTTATGCTTCGTCGTTAATTGCAATAGAACTTTATTATATGCAGTCTTGGTACGTTCGATCGAGCACTGGAGTTTTCTTGCACCAGGTTTCATCGTAGCCGGTGTAATCTGGCCTAGGATTGAGAGTGTTGAGAAGTCGAATATATGCAATCGATGATCACCCACACCTTGACCGCCTGCCATCTTGTACTTAGAGATAAAGGCTGACTGGCAGTCGATACCTGGGGTGGCGAAGATGCCAATGATAGGCTTCGAGCCAGTGAAGTGAGATGCAGGAGCCTTCTCTAGATGAGTCTTGTGGAATTGTTCAGTTAGTTCAATATCCTCTTCATTGATTGTACGGGCAAAAGGACTGGTGTAGATGTTATCATTGAGATCACCCATAAGAATAATCTCATCATCGGCCATTCTCCATGATCGTAGTAGTTTGAAAATGTCTTTATCAAATAGCTCTCGAGGGTCTGGGTCTAGAATGCCCTTCTTCTTAAAGTATCTAACATGCTGTTCCCACACTTTTGATCCCTTCCCTGATTTGTTGACTCCTCGACGGCGTATATCTGCTGGTTTACATGGACGGTAGGCGGACACGATGTGTACTGTCTTGTTGTAATTCTTGATTGTTTGATAGACCCATCTACCCAAACCAGTTTCATCAGCACTTGATGATGTGACGTAATGAGAAGTTCTGCCAAAGGATATAATGGCAGTTCCTCCTGGCTGGCATCGATCCTTCACTTCCTGCTCAGTACTATTATGTGCCGCTCTACTCTTACTATCTTCTCCAAATCCAAATAGATTCTCGAATTGTTTGTCATCGTCAGCTATATTCCAATTCGTTTGCGTCTCACATCCCGCCAGTATGTCGACATCGTA
>Ga0214481_100465_pt1 | contig 20863 bp, 13 predicted proteins | sample M1_20Mar14CPVII9_4_FD_165057 | JGI IMG/M metagenome (GOLD analysis project Ga0214481, IMG submission 165057) | Marine eukaryotic communities from Monterey Bay, California, United States - M1_20Mar14CPVII9sort6BwellG10 | ecosystem: Environmental > Aquatic > Marine > Unclassified | place: USA...
GCAAACGTGTGATGGAGGGCCCTAGAATGGTGCTGATAGTGTCCATTGCCCTTTCATATACATATACAATGGCAAAACATCAATATCTAAGAAAGAGAGTGATGCGTGCCTTTGCGCTGTGGCCATATTGTCTGAGGGCCGGCTCGATTTCGAAAATCTGATCCAATATTGAGGCAAGAGAACCGCCAACAAGTGGCCGCAAACGTGTGATGGAGGGCCCTAGAATGGTGCTGATAGTGTCCATTGCCCTTTCATATACATATACAATGGCAAAACATCAATATCTAAGAAAGAGAGTGATGCGTGCCTTTGCGCTGTGGCCATACATTGTCTGACAGCCGGCTCGATTTCGAAAATCATCTGATCCAATCTGAGGCAAGAGAACCGCCAACAAGTGGCCGCAAACGTGTGATGGAGGGCCCTAGAATGGTGCTGATAGTGTCCATTGCCCTTTCATATACATATACAATGGCAAAACATCAATATCTAAGAAAGAGAGTGATGCATGCCTTTGCGCTGTGGCCATACATTGTCTGACAGCCGGCTCGATTTCGAAAATCTGATCCAATCTGAGGCAAGAGAACCGCCAACAAGTGGCCGCAAACGTGTGATGGAGGGCCCTAGAATGGTGCTGATAGTGTCCATTGCCCTTTCATATACATATACAATGGTAAAACATCAATATCTAAGAAAGAGAGTGATGCATGCCTTTGCGCTGTGGCCATACATTGTCTGACAGCCGGCTCGATTTCGAAAATCTGATCTAATCTGAGGCAAGAGAACCGCCAACAAGTGGCCGCAAACGTGTGATGGAGGGCCCTAGAATGGTGCTGATAGTGTCCATTGCCCTTTCATATACATAATTTTACATTACTTTTTTCTTTACCCTATAATTCATAATCGTCAATATCACTGTCATCGTATTCTGGATCTGATGGCAGATCTACATCCCTCATACGATGAGCTATCCTATCAAAGTCATTAGCAATATCATCACAATCATCCACAAACTCATCAATCACTCTCATAGTATCAGCAAAGCTATCTTCTAGATTTTTTGTTGACGGACTTGTACTCTGAATCCATGAATTGTCCGATTTGTTACTCTTCTTACCACTGCTATTTGGTGAAGGTGCAGAGTGGCGGCGATTGGGACTTCTCGAGCTAATTCGTTTCTTCATTGTACTAGGTACTCGTGGTGGAGTTTTTGTACGACGAGGTGGTGTTCTTTCACCAGGAGGCGGTGTCCTTTCACGCAGAGCATTCATCTTGGTTACACGCTCACTTTCCTTCTTAACTTCCTGAACAGCTAGGTTCATTTCAAGACTCGACCCTGCAATTACCTTAGATACCTTCTCTTCAATGATTTCCTCCATTGCTTGACGTTGGTATGAAGCCTCTTTATCCATTTGCAAAGTAAGTTTGTTTAAAATACTCTCTTCCATAGACTGGAAAGACTTCTCAAGCTCTTTGAGCAAACCACCACTCTCATTCATTGATGACTGCTGTTGTGGATGTGCATTTTCTTTATCCACATGACGTTTCACAGTATCATGAACAGTCTTTTCTAATTGTGTGCTCATTTCTGATACTGTTTCCTTAATCTTGGAATGATGTTGCTTCATTTCAGTATCCATTGTTTGCTTGACATCTAATCGGATCTGATCCCTGATCTTTGACATCATATCACTTGACTCTTCTTCTTGAAGAGAAGAAGCAGCACAGCCCATTGGAGTATTGGGAGGAGATGATTCCACCATAGCACCATCTTCATCCCCAGTCTCACCGTCAGATGATGATACCCACATTGGAGGAGATTTTAAATCATCTACTTCAGGAAAGAAGCTTACACTGTCATTTGATGGTGTGATATTATTGTCAGTCTGTTGTGGATGATTGATCGGTAGTGTGATATCATGATTGTTCGATGAGGCAGATCTCTCAAGGAAGGATACATGTTGTTCCAATTTCTGTATACTCCGAGAACTACGATTGCTTTGGGTACTGATGGCCTTACTGATATAACCTGTGTTGTTTGAAGATCCCGAGTCCATACTAGACACTTGCTCGAGTCTAATATTGCCGTCAAAGAAGTTCTTGGCAACCCACTGATTTGATAATAGACTGCTAACAGTTCTTCCATGTATACCCTCTCCGACAACACTGCTACTATTATTATTGTTAGCAGCACCCAATCCACCACCACAATCACTACCACTAAATGAGTATTTTAGCCCATTTAATCTTGATGAATCGAAGCTAGACATGTCGTCTGTGGAATGAGTCAATGTTACAGAATATTCACCGGCAGTACCATCTCCTTTCCCATCGACACTTCTCAACTGCGGATCCAACGCAAGCTGAGATAATGTCTTACCAAGCTTATCATGATATTGAATGAGATCACGGGGATTTAACTCAGGATTCGACAATTTCTTTCCGAGCATGTCATGATATTGAATTGCATCTCGTATCTCTTGTCGAGGGAGAGTAAAACCTTGTGGAGGCATAATACTACCACTGCTGCTGCTTGTAGTTGACTTGGGAAGTACCTGAAAGACTTCATCAGTATCACCATCACCATTGGCAGATTCAGAGGCAGAAGAACTATCTACCCTCATTTCTTCCTGCTGCTGACCATCATGAACATGTTTAGCAATACCTTGGTTGCTCACATGATGTGCATCCGTGAAAGACCAGGTATCATCATATGCAGTCGAGAACGATCCAACTGAACATTGATCCTGCACTGCTACACGTGATTGTTGTCGTTGTCCTCCGGAAGCAATTATACCATTATCTCGAGTGACAGTATCAGAAGCAGAAGGTAAGTGCGACGAAGAATGAAATGACTGAGTGGCCATAGAGGAGGCAACGCTAACATTTGATGCTAGAACAGTCGGGGGTACTTGGGGAGGCCATTCTGATGTTGGTAGTTGATGCTGATTCTGACTTACTACCTTATTACTTTGTACCCAGCCTGGAGCATCAATTGAAGGCCGTCCATCTGGTGCATCAACAACTTGACGACGAGATGATAATTTTGATGATGAGCTATTGTTATCAACGAAGCTCTGAACATGATTATTTTGAGCAAACTGTACTCTCTGCTTATCCATGGTAGTAGTAGCTACATCAGTATCATCATCATCATCGGTACTATTTACATTTGCAAAGAAGACTCTCTTTTGACGAGTACGACTTTCAACCACTGGAGATAATGTTGAATCATCCTCCAACAATTTACTACTCGATGCCTTCTTCCTTAGTTTTCTAAATCGCAAAGGACTCTTCATGATTGATTAATGTTATGTTTACTGTGATATAGGTATATTATTACAGTCACATTATTACATAGGTATAATTATATTAATGTGAAGTAAAATGGCGGGTGGTGGCAAGTCCCAATATTGACGGTTAATAGGTTATGAGCTAAAATCCCATTTTGACAGTTTCATTTTCATGTCGATCAATGAGCTCAATTCAATAGCATATTATGATCATGGAAGATAAGAAGCCACGCCGAAAGAGGAGAGGACGGGGTCGGGCAGGTGCCCAACAGAGTGGTGGTATGTTGGCGTGTTTGCACGGCGTACCGATAGTTGTGGAAGATGAACAAAAAAGTAATATTGAGAAGGAAAAAGTTGCGCCATCTGATATGATGCCCCCCTCACAGTTAATTAATAATACACAGCAGCAGTATGATGTAAATACAGGAGAATATGGTGCTGATAAATCTCCTATTGATATGAAAAAGCCTGTGGTACTTCATACAAATAATAGCAGAGAACTAAATAAATCTCCCGTACAACAACATAAGAAATGGGAAGAGGTATTATCATCTCCACTGCCACCGGCTCAAGAAGAAAAGGAAATCAATATTAACAGCTATAAGAGCCCTACTAATGGTATAGAAGAGGAGGAGTCATCAGACTCTTTATCATCTGTGGATACCCCGCCCATGACATCAGTTAAATTGAAACCCAACACTACCGAACACAATAAATTAGTACTTTCTCCATTATCCCCAGTAACTATTTGTTCATCGCCCATGCCAAATACTAAAAATGATACAGAGGTTAATGACGAAGATGGTAGTGTAGATGATGATAAGAATAGGAGTGGTATAGGTATGGATGAGGAAGAGAGTGAAATTTTAGCAAGGGATGAAGTAAATAGTTCTAATAGTAGCAGTAGTGATAGTGAAGAAGAAGACAGTATTAATCAAACCATGCAAACATATGGAAATGGGGATGACGATGATGTAATAGATGCCGAAACTTTTTATCAACAGGACGAAGAAGAAGAATCGGAAGACGATGATGAAGATTATTCAATTGAAAATTCAGAGTGTAGTAGTGATGATGAATTTGAGTTTGATGAAGAAGAGGAGAGTAACAATAATAAGAAGAAGACAAAAAAGAAGACAGCAGTAGTTAATAAGGGGAAGAATAAAAGGGTGGTAGCTAAAGAGATGGATGATGAGGCGAGTAGTAAAAGTGATAATTCTAATCAATCAGCAGAGAAGAATGAGGATGAAGGAGAAGAGGATAGTTCTTTAGACGAAAGCGGAGATAAGTCGGCAACAACAACATCATCATCATCCACAGAACACAACCTTAAGGAATGCAAAGTAAAGTTAAATGATATTCTAGGTAGTGACGAAGAGGTTGGAGAAACTGCCAACTTTGAAATAGAAGATGACGTTGAGATGAATGAGAATGGAGAGGATGAACAAGCCAGTAATGAAAGTGGGACCTCACCTTTAGAAGAACGGGGCCAGGTTGACGCCAAAGATAAGGAAGAAGAGACAGAACCACAAGAATCGTGTGCTAAAAGTACACCAGACCAAACAACAAAGAATGATGTCGCTGCCGAGCAGCCAATCAGTCCCACTCCTCCTGTCGAACCTACTACATCAGAGCTATTTGATGTAGTTGATAACCTATTCCGCGAGGCTGATAAAGACACAGTCACAGTGAAGGACATTGTTCGTTCAGTTGCTAACCATTTCAATATACCAAAAGTTGAAAAGGAGATGAAGAAGATGGTAAAAGCGCGGTTGACTGATTTGATCCAGGGCAATGTTGAGCTAAAAGAAGTTGAAGGAGATAAAATCCATGATACTAGTTTCACTGATTATGATGATGCGATTGACTCTGGGGAAATTGTTGAGGAAGATCACAAGTCACCTGAAAAGTCTGCCTCGGTTGAGATTGAAGTGACTAAAGACTCAAGTGATGATTTTCACATAGCTGACAATGTTGAAAGAAGCCCCCAACAACAGAGTGTTGCCGACGACGACGACCAGGGCAAACAAAAGGCAAAGGACACCCAAGGCGTAGATTTCGATGAAAAGCCAGAAGTAAATCTGGACACAGCAGATGATGCTGTGGGTACCGAGATACCACTTGCAGAAGAAGATATGGAATACAGCGGTGATAGTGTTGTTAGCGATTGCAAGGGTAATGACAATGTTTGTGTTGAGAAGACCAAATATGTTTTATGCCCCCAGTTGGAAACTGTTGATGAGGAAAGACCGAGTTCTGCCACCGCTACTATTACAACAGAAGCTCCTTTACCACAGGAGACGATGTCACCGACCGTCAAAGATAATGATGTAGATAACGACGAAGACTCTCTTGCCATGTCAGACACTTTATTTCAGAACTTGTCTCCTGAGAAGACACCATCCAAAACACCACTATCTGGACGAAAGTCGAGACCCGAGGATAGCATGTCAATGTCAAATTCATTTGGAAACTCAATGAAGCCTAGGAATGTTGTTGAGAAGGGAAAATGGAGCCTCGGGTCTGAGATAGGAGTAGGCTCTTTTGGTCGAGTGTACATGGGCATGAATGCTGTCAATGGAAGTATAATGGCAGTCAAGGTACTACAAATTCCCAGCGACAACAAGAGTGCAATTGTAGAAGATTTACAACGAGAGATTGATCTCATGAAGTCATTGAAGCACCCAAATATTGTCCGTTACCTCGGAGCCGAGGTTGACAATTCTAAGAACATTCTGCATATCTTTCAAGAGTGGGCACCCGGAGGTAGTATTTCAGCACTACTCAAGAAGTTTGGTAACTTCTCAATCAATGTTGTCAAGAGTTATGTGGTACAAATCCTCAAGGGATTGGACTACCTTCACTCACATGGAATTATTCACAGGGACATCAAGGGTGGAAATATCTTAGTAAGTAATGATGGTGCTATTAAGCTTGCCGATTTTGGTGCAAGCAAACGTGTGGAAGCAGTTGTGGGCGAATCTGACGAGATGGAGTTGACTATGAGAGGTACACCGTACTTTATGGTAAGTGGGCAAGCAGTGTTTATCGTACATATCGTTGACAACATATCATGTCAAACAAATGTCTAATCTCGTTATATTTTCCTTCTCAACCAGGCTCCTGAAGTATTCGAGGAAAAGTATGGTGCCAAAGCTGATATTTGGAGTGTCGGTGGTGTCATATATCAAATGGTAACTGGCTCGCCACCGTGGAAGGAATTGGGGTTCAAGAGTCCTATGGCCTTGTTCATGCACCTAAAGAGCCATGTCAATCCTCCGAAGTTACCTTCATTAAAATGTGATGATCATGACTACTTTCTGTTGAAAAACATTCTTTCAAGGTGCTTCCAAAGAGATCCGTCGCTGCGTCCGAATGCGTCTTCATTACTGAATGATAACTTTATCACAAAAAAGGAGAATACTACTACCGGCTCTAAAACACCCAGCCCAATACTTGAGTCTAAAGATACTTCCTCATCGAGTGGAGCTGAGTATATTAAAAGCCCAAGAGTCACCTTCAAATCACCTCCACCATCACTCAATCAAATACCAGAGAATGAAACCCTCGGTAACACTTTTGGCTCTGACTCATTATGTTATAGTATGACTCTCAAGTCTCCACTACCAAAAATAAATGATATTAGAGAAGCTACAGATACTTCCAATTGGCCTGACTGGGCTACAAAAGCTCTATTCATAAAGGAGAAGGAGAATGCTTCCACATCTGCTAAAAGTGGGAGCAAGAAGGTGAATCCCTATGCCAAGAAAGCTAAGAAATCACCATTTGGAATGACAAAGTTGAATATCAGAAAAGAGATACAAGAATAAATAGTAGTGATTTGTATTACATAAGCTACATTTTTTTCTTTGTGTTCCAGTCATTCACTTCTGAACAGCAGCAAGGACCTTCCTTACACCTGAGGTTATGCCCACAGTAGCCATCATACTCTCCGTCATCCAGCCTACTTCTCGATCATTAAGATTCCATCTTTCGTTGTGTACTTCATCATCAACATGCTTACCATGTTCGACCCACATTGTATGACTTACATGAGAAAAGATATGAACAATTGGCTCATTTTTTAGTTGTACTCTTTTGTTAATATCATCTGTTGAGTGTTTGTCGCTGGCTTTGAATATATCAGAGAGAAGTGAATCTAATGCATCTGATCTGACATCAGGATCAATAATGGGGACTTGAACAGCAGCAGGCTTACTACCAGCTTTCTTCTTCTCTTTACTCTTCTTCTCTTTCTTTGCCTCCTCTGATGAATTCCACACACAAGTTGAAGGGAACTCCCATTGCCCTGCCAACAAACCTTCAGATGGCCGCTTCATCATGAGCCAACAACGCTCCTTGTTCGCCGCCACTTGTGAACTAATAACAGCCACTGCAATCACTTCCTCTCTCTTGCTCTTCTTTGGCGGAGGAATCGGTAGCGATGCATGTCCACTAATGGCATATATTATCTCCGGTTTTGTCTTCGAGTTTGTACTCAAATCTGAGGTCATCCTCTCCAACATATTGTAGTATGCAGTTGCTACTCCACCACGATCACACAATTTACATTGCTTGCTTCTTTCAGTCGAAGCCGCAATGAGACTCTCTACACGACTTCTAACTGAAGGATCATCACTATATGCCGCATTGCCAATTGCGATTCCTAACTTTGTACTCACATAAAAGTCTTTCAAAGGATCATTATCATCAATCCCACTACCTGCAGGTGCACAGTAGGTTGCTCCTAATTCCATTAGAGCTTGATTAACTTCTCCAGGAGTTCCAAGACATACTTTCGTTTGTTTGTCGATAGGTTTAACATTAATAACCTTTTCAGCAAGAGTCCAACCCAAATCATCCTTTAATACTGGTGCTTTGATATGGTTTGCAATCCCTGTCAATCGACTCAATACTCTGCACACATTACCATCAACAACAGGGACTTCTACCCCATAGGCAATACTTGCAACAGCCGAAGCTGTATATCTCCCAATACCTTCCACCTTCATTAGCTCTTCAACGTTATTTGGTACTACTCCATTATAATCATTCACTACTGTTTTTGCACCTTGATGTAAATAACGTGCTCGTCTATAGAATCCAAGTCCAGCCCAATGAGAGTTGACTTCCTCATCGGTTGCATTGGCAAGGTCCTGTACAGTTGGAAAACTATTCATCCATTTTAACCAGTAGGGAATAACAGCTTCTACTCTTGTCTGTTGTAACATGATTTCTGATACCCAAATTCCATATGCAGTAACTTCTCTAGCCTCCTGAACTTGTTGTTGTTGGTTAACTTCAACTGTTTTCTCGTCCTTTTGCTTATCTGAAGATGACTTAGTTGATGATGCTGGTGATACTGTCTTTGTCTTTTTTTTACTAGAAGCAGATGAAGCAAAAAATGATCTGATATCTTTCCCTTCATCCTTTCTCTTCTTACTTTTTCCATTAGAAGAAGAGGCCGAAGCTGCATAACCAGCAGTAGATCCGTCATACGGACCAGCATCACCTCTCCACGGTAACTTCCTTCTGTTTGCACGGTACCATTCAACAAGTGCAACTCGTATTTTATTAGATTGTGTAGCATTTAGAAAATTTAAATGGTATGAATGGTCATCATGTTCTATCCATTTTTCCAACATATCGAGACTATCAGATAGTTTTACATCCTCAGTAGTACTTGTGGTGGTATCATCAGGGATAGGAGTAGTAGAAGCAGATGATGATGAGGTTGTCGTAGTAGACATTGGTTGGAGGAAGGTGCACCTTGTTGACGGAGATGATAATAAATAATTTGATGTGTTTAGATTTCTACCCAGCCGATGGCCAACCGAGACGAAAGCAAATCTTAAATGTATATTAACAGAGATAATAAGAACTAGTAATGCACTTCTATGCATACCATCAAATAATATCGATATACATGAGGATGGCCAATAACAAATGGAGGTAAGGTACTCAACTTATTTGAGTTATATAAGTGGGAGTCTTTAATAATATTGCTAAATGGGACATATCTAGTCAGTGTCTCAAACTCAAAAGAGGAACAAATAGGAAGACGGCAGCGGCGCGGTAGAGGCTATCATAGGAGGATAACTATTATAATCACCATGATACGCTATACCAAACTTTTCGTTTTAGGAGCAGTTGCTGCGGTGACTTTTGTCACTACACAATACACTGTCGACGCATTTAGTACTTCAAGCACTAACATTGCAAAAAGATATACAACTAATCTCCGTGCTATTCAAGAAACCGCAGAAGAAGGATCAACAGTCCAGTCCTTTCTTCAAGAAAAATATCCTTTGTTTGAAAGTCTATTGCTATCGAGGTGAGTATGTATGTTGTGTATATGTTAACTTAACAGGTCACAGAGCATATCTTTATAACTCAAACTCAATATCATATATATTGTATGTCGTAACTTCCCTAGGATTCCGGATATCTACAGTAGTTTAAATGCCGGAGAGGGGTTTACAATCTTTTGTCCTTCCAATTCTGTTATGGAGGCTGTTGATGAACAACGAAAGGTACAAATTTCTGACCCACGCAATGATGAAGTCACAGAGAAACTCGCTTCTTATCATGTTATTCCCAATGGAAAAGTTACTTGGGAAAGGCTAAAGAGAGAAGATTGGACAAAACCTAAATCACCAGATGGTTTGGCTGCACTCTCAATCGGTGGCGTATTAACTTCAGGTGGAGAGCTGAGAGTTGGCAGATCGAAAAGTGGTGGCTTTATGGGTTGGGGAGGAAAGGAAGATGGTGGAGTTGTGATTGGCAACAACGAAGCAAAGGTTGTAAAGAGCACAGCTGTTGCTAATGGAGTAGTACATGAAGTAGACGGCTTTGTTGCACCTGATTTGATCTGGAGATATTTCGATCAGCTAAGGATTCCAGGCTTTTAATGAGATAGGCATATAGATTGACGTATTATATCGGCTAGGCAATTGGTAATGCTTAATTAACTCAGTGTAAGTGGAATGAAAGATCTCTTCTTATTGATGTTTGTTCCTAAATTCATCACATATATTCCGAGAGGCCCAAAGGCATAAACATTGCAACACTGCCCAAACCTGTGCACATATTTACATGTAATTCCACATGGTCTTTTTTACAACATCATCAGCTTTGGCTCATTTAGATACTCTTTCAATACCCCCATGAAAAGACTTGCAGTTGCCTCATCTACAACTCTTCTATCAGCACTTAATCTTGCAGTCATAATTGTTTTAATCATCGGCTTATCCTTTTCACCATTCTCTACATTAACTTTACCAGGTACAATCTTTCTTTCACCACCACCCACTGCTAATATTGCACCCTGTGGTGGATTAATCACTGCACTAAATTCAGATATGCCAAACATACCCAAATTTGAAATACAAAAGGTACCTCCCTGATATTCCTCTGGTGTTAACTTATTATCACGCGCTCTTGTTGCTAAATCTCTAACCTTTGCTGATATATCCGTTAATGTTAATTCATGTGTTGATGGTACAATGGGTGTAATTAATCCTGTGGGTGTTGCAACGGCGACACTAATATCCACAGATGAGAATGTGCGTTGACTTTGTGTTTTAGTTTCAAATGTTGAATTTAATTCAGGTACATCCCGTAATGCCATTGCACTTGCTTTAATAATGAAATCATTTACTGATACTTTGGTATCAAAATCTTTCTTTAATACCTTGCGCATGTTTAGGATGTTATCTAGGGGGATTTCAATTGATGTGTAAAAATGTGGTACTGTTGATTTTGATTCTGTTAATCTGCGTGCAATAACTTTTCTCATACTAGAGGCTGGTTCATCTGTATATAATGATGGGTCTACTGTTGTAACTGTTTCAGGAATAACATTTGTAGGTATTGTTGGGGTAACAGCTGCTGGTGAAGGAGGTGGTGGCGGAGAAGCAGCAGTGGTTGTGGCTGTGGTGGTGGAAGTTGATGTTGTGTTATTCGAAACTGCTGCTGCAATCGGCGCTGCTCGACGTGCCGCCCATCCTTCCCTACCCAAAAACTGAATAGATGGAACTCTAGCCAATCTTATTGCCGTCGGTAACATGCTTAGGTCACTGATCAATGCAAATAACAAAACTGATCTGAACTCTAATACTTTTTGTTTTTTGAAGGATACCGCTCGAGATGAGACGAGATGTGAGGCTTTTGACAGTGGTGCCAATACATTCGTCACCAATAACTGTTTTCTACAACGAATAGAGGTATATAGTACACTCTCTCTCCCTCTCTGTTTTCATCATATGACGTGCTATTTTAGATATCACTCTCTGCCAGATTTGCTATCCTAACTTCTGTACTACCCCCCTCCCTTAGCAAAAGGTACTCTTGCAGTCCACCTTATGTCCCGCTTCCCATGCTGCTAATTGACATTTTTTACTGCAATACCAATAGATTTTGCATCGTCCACAACGTAAGAACTTCTTGTCAGACTCCTCCTCGGTCATTCCACAAGCAGAACATTTCCCAGTCTCCATGGATTCCATTCTGCTGATAACCCCTTTGGCATCCAGATTACCAGCTGCGAGTGATTTCCTCATCCAGTAGACAGCACGGGGAATCTCATTCAAGCCAGACATGCACCTGTCGCCAAACAGATTCTCACTCTTTTCCATCAAAACCCTGCTATATTGTGAAGCTGCGACCCCGTTGAATGCATTCGGGTCGTTCTTTACAACTAATCCAAGATAGTGCGTGGCGAGATTAAGTGATGGACCGAAGCCATTTTCATCTTGTTGCTTAGTCTTCTGAAATATATCCCCAAGCAATAGATTGGCATTATTTACAGTTTTGCCTGTCGCATAATGATGAGCAAGCGTGGCATACTTAACAGCTGTTTGTGTTTGGGTGACATCCTCTCTCCGAAATGTCGTTGCAGCTAAATTGATCATGGCACCGTAGCTGCCTAAATCTGCAGCTTGCTTCAGATGCGTATTTGCTTTTGCAGAAGACCTTTTTACTACACCGGGCACTCCCTCCTTGTATAACCTAGCGAGATAACATAGTGCGGGAGGGTGACCTTGCTCGGCAGATAGCTTGTAATGTTCAAATGCCTTTTTCATATCAACTCGCCCCGTCAACTCCCCAGATTCATACTTATCACCAATTTGGAATTGACACCATTTGATTCCTCTTAAAGGAATGCGAGAAGAGAATGAGGTAAATAGGGGAAAAAGCAAGTATCATGATCAAACCAAACTTACCTCTCAACACACTTTATCAATCGTTTGTTATAAAGCTCAGTATCGCCTTCTTCGGGCACAGGTTCTCGGCATAATAGGCAACTCGTAACTTTTCTAGTGTAGAAATGAGTATCAGCACACGGCTTGCATATCCAGTTGCCACAACACGAGAAATAGGAACACGTATCAGCCGATAAATTATAATTAATGTCCTCTAGACACAGTGGACATGATTCATACGTTGGCGGATGCAACTCCTCATACTCATTGACAACTTTCTTAACCCGTTCCTTTTCAATCAACAGCTCATACTCCATTTCTTTCTTCCCTAATTCCTTCAATTTATTTCCAATACGAATAATCCTTTCATTTGGATCGACCAAGTTCAAGTTGAATAGGCCATCAAGCATAATTGAAGCTTTAAATGGATTGTCGAGTGACAATTTGAGAGCTGCTTTATTTGTTGATATCTCCTCCCTCAATTTCTTGAGTGCAATTGTCTTGTCGTCCATGTTTAATATTGAAGTTGATATCCTCCACTATTCTAGGTATCAATATCTGATAAATTTACTATTTTTTGATACATACCGTTCTGCTCTGCACATACATATACCATTCAATTATATACAGCGGTGCCAATACAATCGCCCTCAATAGCTGTAATCTACAACATTTAGTTAATCATCTCTCTGTTCACTAAACTGCGCAGGTCTTCTACTTTATGATTGCAATTCACGTTGTGATGTCCCGTGACACTCACGATTTCACTAGGTGAGGAGGTCGATTACCTATGTTTGTTAGGGAGGTCGTTTTGCTTATGTATTAATCCAGTTGCAACGTTTCTCGTATCATATTAAATAGCGCACATCAGCAGTATTGCTTTCTTATTCGTTGTGGTTTCGATAACGGTGACCGTATACTAACCTCAATCAAACTTTTAAGAACACATGCACACATCACCAGCCATCAATATGCAAGTTTCATCCAACACAACAAACGACGACAACAACAACAGAAAGAGAAGATGGTACCTCTTAATAGAAAATCCATCAAAGACAACGCATCTAGGGACACTACTACGATGCGCAGCAGCATTCAATTGTCATCAAGTATTATTAGTAGGATATGATAAATTTAATTGTCAAGGTAGCTTTGGATCACATTTATATTTAGATATTGTCGTATTCCCCACATGGGATAGTGTCTATGAATACTTGAGTAATGGTGGTGGTGAGAAGAATGAGAATGAAAATACTGAAGTAGTGGATAGTACTGACGATAGTATACAATCAACTAATGAGCAGAGCAAAACAACATCCTCACAACAAAATAATAACAATCCCGTTACCATACTGGGCATCCTCGGTGCATATGGAGGCGGAGATGAGATATTTTCATCTGTTGGTATGCAAGTTTATGTAGATGATGATTCATATGCTTCAATAGTACCACCTTCACATAGTAAGAAACAAGATACTTGTATACAACATCGTTCATTACCAATAGACAAGCGGCCATTCACAGCAGATAGAGATACATGCTTTATACTGTCTAGATATAAGCATGAGTTCCCTGCATCTCAAGCGCGAATATGCAATGGTTTTGTTCATGTACCTCACTTGTCTCTTGAAGAAACTATATCAAAATCAAATCTAATGGATACGGCGACAACATTATCCATTATATTACATCACTATACTGCCTTTGCTGAATATGAAGAAAGATCATTTGCAGAGAATCAAAAGTTTGTAAAGGAAAGCAAAACAACTTCTATGAGAAGACGGTTGTGTAGAGTTTATAACCAAGATAAACAGTTGAAACAGAATGCTGAGACTGAAAGCGCTGAGACAGAACCAGAGAGTAATGATATTGACGGGCAAGAGTCAAAGGGTGCAATGATGCTGTTTGAATGTACAGATGCTGAAGCAAGTGACTATTGATAGATAAGCTTATTCTTATTCTTAACTTTCCAAAGCACTAATGTTATATCAATCATGACGGATAGATATGCATATCATAGCCTTAATTAACCTCTTGCTGCAGTGAGAAGAGTACAAACATCTAGACCAGCTACATGATATAGAAACCACACAACCCAAGCAAAAGAGGGCTTAGCGCAAAAGAGGGCTTAGCAGTCCATTTGGAAGGCGTAAATCGTCAATCGGCTTTGTTCTTCTTTTCTCAACTGGTGGTGGTCTGTGACTGTGTTAAGAAATTTGCCAGGCAGGGTCAAAAATTGTCGATACGCCACTTTATACCTCTCTCTGGATTAGCGCAGCCTCGGTTGCGGCGGATTACCATCGTCATTATTTTAGTTTATTCAAATGTCTGTATCCAGAGGCTGCTTAAAATAACAGTATGAATAGTTACAATACACAACAATAATTTTCAACTTTCGAGTTAGAAAAATCATTGGTCGGTAATACATTATACTTACTATACTAATTTAAGAGTATGAGAATATCACGTCAATCTGTGGGTAGGCGGAAGGGTAACTTGTTGGATAGCATATCTACTGTTGTTTCTAGAACTAGGCGGAGTGTATTGCAAGCTCATGGAAATAGTAATGGTAGCTGGTTTTGGATGCTTATTGCAACATGCATATTCATTTTATCAGCAATTACTCTATCAAGATCAAATAACGACGACAACAGACACTTGCGATACTCGGGGACTATGCCTACACATGTTCCCAAATCAATTGTAGAGACAGTGATAGAAAAATTTGATCGTAACGACTTTCAAACAAAGCATCTCATACCACCGCCAGATACAACTGTAATATTATTCTATAATTTATACATACCACATGAAAAGGAAGCAGTTCATCATGTTATTGAAGTAGTTAATGAACAGCTTGGTCAGGTTACGAAATCATTACTAAAGTTGAAAGCAGATAAAAGAGGAGCTGTGTTATATTACAATTTGATTGGGAATGAAGTTGCCTTTCCCGAAGAGAAAATGCAAGCATTATGCAATGAGTTGAGTTCAAAATTAACATGTAAGCAAATTGGATACTATACAACAGCAAGTGAATCTGTTACATTACAAGATATGTATGATTATTGTCAAAGAGACGAGGTTGCCAATGCACGTGTGACATACCTACACGCCAAGGGAAGTTATCATCAAACATTGGTAAATACAAATTGGAGACGAACATTAACAGATGCTGTTATACACGAGGATTGTTTGTTCCCACCCGATGACAAATGCAATGTTTGTGGTGCCCAATTCTACACTCGATTTGCAACAATGTTTCCAGGCAATATGTTCACAGCTAAATGTTCATATGTAAAGAAACTGCTACCACCGTTAGAGGGTGGAGAGTATGATCGACTGAAACATGAATCTGTTGTCAAGTTTCTAAAGTATCGACTGTGGGGACAATTGAATACAACGCTATTAGAAGATCGTGTAGATTACTTTGGTTTAGGCAGATATAGATTAGAACATTGGATAGGTAGCCACCCCGATATACAACCATGTGATCTGCATAGAGAAGATGCAACACTCGAAACAATGATAACTGGGAAGATAATACCAGAGACTGATTATAAATGGGGAATGGGACCACGTCGCTATAATGTAGTTGATGAGAATCGCAAGGCAAAGAGATTATTGAAGACGAGCAAGGATGCTCAGTTTCGTGAGTATTTCTACCTACCAGGAAATTTATTGAAGTGGTTTACACTCTATGAAGCAGATGGTGGTATACCCACTGACGAGTCTTGGCAATGGAAATTCTTCCCAGGTGGAGATAGATGGAAGAAACTAGTTGACAAGTACAAGGTGAATGCCGTTGAGGAGATGGTAATACAATCATCTCCCAAGTTTCATTCAGCATTTGCATCCAATGATTATAATCAAACAAAGTTTCAGATTCATGAGGAAGATGAGAAAGCTTTCTCTGACGAATCAACCCCTCCACCACTGATTGTATTCTATCACATTTCTGTTCCAGAGAATAGAAAGTTGGGAGCTTTACAAGCCATGAAATCACAAATAGAGGTATTGACATTGGGTCAATATGATATTATCAGTCGATCATATCGTCGACAACGGCCAGTGATCCTATACTACACGTTGGCAGGGGACGTATTGGACCCAAATATCAATTCCAAAATGCACGCCGCATATATAGACTCAATGTGTAAGAACAAACCAAATCTTACTTGCCGAAAGCTGGGCGATTTCAATAGTGCAAATGTTAATGGTGAAACATTGCATCATCTACACGACTTTTGTCTTGTCAAGCCGGAACTGAGTGTGACATACATATCGAATCAACTACCTCAAATACACGGAGTGAATGCGACGGATAGATATGCTTTGAAAAAGATTAGAGCTTACACAACTGCAGTAACAAGCAAAATGTGTCTCAAATCAAGAGAAACATGTAATGTTTGTGGTACTGAGTTTTACCCGCTACCCTTCAATCACTTCATTGGCAATATGTTCACAGCAACATGCGATTATGTAAAGGATCTTTTACCTCCTGAGAAATTTGAAGCTGCCATGAATGAAGCTGCCGGTAATACTCTAGTGTCGAAACTTCGAGGTGCAATCACCACTGAGCTATTTCAATTCACACCCCAGACACTTGGCTTGAATCAATACTCGGTTGAGCATTGGATAGGTTCCCATCCAGATTTTGAACCATGCGATGTAGCCCCAGTAAGACATAGTATATTCCCAATATTTTCGGGTGGATCATACGCTCCAAATGATTACAGAGGTAGTCAAGCATATGATTTCCAATGGACTTTAGCTCCACGACGAAGTAGTGCTCCCGACGATAGACGTCTAAAGCGATGGAGAGAGAATAGAGCAGTAGAGAAGGATGCTATTGCATATCGCGAATATCACTACCTTGCAGGGAATCTCTTTCGGTGGTATAAACTGTATAGTAAGGCACCACCACCAAATAGCTGGGTATGGAAATGGTATCCAAGAGGAGAAGAGTGGATGCATGGTACCAAAAGATACGGTTCAAGTGTAGTTGAGAATCTCAGCAGACAATGGTGGGATGAAGGGGTTCCTTTCTAGCATTATATAGAAGCTAATTGTATTATATAGTCTGTTCATACAAGTCATGACAAGAATTTTCTCTTAGAGGTATCCTTTTCGAAGAGAGCGAGGGAAATAGAAATGAGATGCAAACGATCGATGTGTGCATGATATCGATTCCTAGTTGTAGTAGGGCCTCCCTCCAACATTAATAGACGGCCAAAGGTAGCAAGAACTATATTAGATATGGCTAGAATTATACCTAAGAAAAAGTTCAGACGGAAGAGCAATTCATCAGTTGATAAGAATTGCAAAGACGATGAAACTGATAGAGGCAGTCATGCTACCACCAATACCAATACCAGTGGATATATACCACCCAATAAATCATATCATGGTCCATTGCATACAAATAGACAGGCTAAAGATGTATTAGATTCACATATGCCAACAAATGATAAAGCTTCTCAAATTATAGACACATCTTATACTCACAATTCATCCCCACAACAGCTACCGCCAACTACTGCTATCGATTACGATGACGATAAAACAATAGATATTAGAGAATCAAGCTCATCTAATGATGCGGTACTAATGGGTGAAAAGTTAGATGTTGTAAATACCCAATCTCCAACTAGAACACCACTACCTACACAACAACAAAATAATAGACCTCGCCTGCCGAGTAGCAACAATAGTAACATTGCAAAAGAAACGGACAAGGATGATGTTGATGATGGAGAATATAGTAAATGGTGGTTTTTGGCATCTATATCAGAATCGTTTGATACCGCTGCCTTGCCTAGTCCACAACGTAATAATAATGATCAAATCAATACAACACCAACAAAGAAAAGATCTAGTAGAGGTAAGTATCAAAAACAAGGTTCTGGGGAAAGTTTCTCAGTGTCACCTCATAAAGATGGTATAGAAGTAAAAGTATCAAAGTCTGGGGATTCAGATAGTCCTATGCATGGTAGTAATGATAATGATACTGCCGGTAGAATGTATGAGCTACCATCATGGAATAAGTCATCAGCAGATGGTACGGCATCACAATCTCCAACCAGATCTCATACATATAAATCATCTACTCCAATGAAATCAAGTACACCAAAGAGTGGAAGAGAATACATAGAAAAAGAACAAAGAATACGAAACAAATGGATTGCAAAAATGAATGGTGCATTGGGTGGCACTGTCAAATTTGATAATAATAATAGAAATGTTGACGATGAAGAATCTTTATCTACAATGGGCCAATATCAATATATACCTCCGAAGATGCCGATGATACTACCTACACATTCACGAACGTCTGATTGGGATATGAAAAGTATGTTATCTAACATAAGTAGGAAGACACGATCAACATCCGAGGGACAGATACAATGGACGCCACAAGATAGTTCCTATGGAGCTGCGGTACCAGCATTTGGTTTCATACCAAAGCGGATACGAAAGCTACTTGAAGGTGTAATATTTGTTATCTTAGTATGTTTATTGCTATTTGTAGTAGTTAAACTCGGGATAATGTTGAAAAACTCATCCTCGTCGTCAGGTGGAGGGCAGGATATAGAATTTGATGATGATGACCATTATATAGCAAATGACGGCGAGGAAAGCGAAGATAGCAACGATGAGAGTAATGATCAAGATCAAGATAGATATAGGATATAGTAGGAGATAATATAGTAAGGGGATTCTTTCAATAAGTAAAGAGTCTATAGCTTCTCACTGCCATGCTGCATCAGATTCAGAATCTATTGCATCCTCCATGCCGCCATCACTCGGCTTCTCCTCTGCATAGCTGCTAGTATCATCTGGTTCTCCATACGACTCTCTACTTAACTCTTCCAACCTGAGCAGCTGCTTTTCAGCTATGTAAACATTGTTCTCTACCCATTCCTTTCTTTGTTTTCTCAAGTTCAGATTGGGTAATCCCATCAACGAATATTTTATTACCCCTTCTCCATCACCCATTTGCATACACACAATTGCAATACCAGAGAGAGCACCGATATGCCAAGGCTTGACGTTCAGAATACGCTTACACCATTTTCGACTCTCTTTTAGTCTGCCCATCATAAAGAGTAGAGTTGCCAATCTATTTGCAGGTTCAACCCAGTTCGTTAATTCGAGATTATCCATTGTGCCATCGACACTGCAATGTTTTCTTATCAATTCTAGATACCTGCGTTCTGCTTCAGGCCATTGGTTTTGTTCAACAGTTGTATCTTCAATCTTTCTGAGCTCAATCTCATTTGCTCGACCCCTTTCGCCATACCATAAGCTCCAAAGCTCTTGTATTACAAGCTCTTGATTTTGACTGTCCGAGTATTCCCTATTGTTATCTAGATGTTCAGGGTCCAATTGTTTGATAAGTTCTATCTCTCTTTCTAACCTCATCTTTCTACTTGATGTCAGTATATTTGATGTATTCTTTATTGTTGTATCAGTATTAGATTCTCCACCACTATTCTTCAACATACCTTCTAAAGCATTTTTTTGTTTATCAATGTCTATAGGACTGTCATCACTAGTAATCTCCTCCTCAGCATCATTATCATTTGGTATTGTATAAAGTATCGTTTGATACCTTGTATTGCAATTGTAATAACGAGCAGGGGTAATATTGACAATTAGAGCATATGATATGTCACTCAAACAAGCGCCGAATATTACCACAGCAACAATACTGAAGAACGATTGTATCATCATTGTATCTATACACAAAGTATTGAGGACGACCAATGGGCAGTGGGGAGCTTATTTGCGAAGGAAAGTACGCGAATTGTCTACCTTACCTAACGCGTTCCTTGTCGAGTTGATTAGATCGCCGACATCTCCGACGGAGATTTACAATATGGGATATCATCCTTGTGACAACTCGGGGAGAGATACCCCAGTGCCATGGAAACTGGGAGGAGTAGCAAGCGGCGATGATGATGATGGAGATGGAGGTCAACGACGGAGTAGTGCCTGACTGTGTTGATTATGATGTGCTCATAAAAAATTGAGCTCCTATCATCAAGACCGAGAGACTGAGAATGGTTGACACAGTTGAGGCAATCAAGGCGGCGGAAGCTGATGCTAATGATAAGCAGAAGGCTATTGATTCTTTTGACAACTGTGATGATGTGAAATCATCCAAAGAAGATAAGAAGTTGGCTCCTAGCAATCTAGCAAAGCGGAAGTTATGTGAGAAAGAAGACGAAGACAATCTCTCTATTGATCAAGGGAAGAAGTTTAGTAGTGATAATGATGAATTCTTCAAGTCTTCATCTACCTATGAGAAGAAGACAAAGGTGATGGAGGATCAGGATGACTTACTTCGAGAGAAATGCGAGTACTCTT
>Ga0214481_100468_pt1 | contig 20775 bp, 16 predicted proteins | sample M1_20Mar14CPVII9_4_FD_165057 | JGI IMG/M metagenome (GOLD analysis project Ga0214481, IMG submission 165057) | Marine eukaryotic communities from Monterey Bay, California, United States - M1_20Mar14CPVII9sort6BwellG10 | ecosystem: Environmental > Aquatic > Marine > Unclassified | place: USA...
AATAAAAGCGTTGCAACACCTATATCATTGGTAATTTTGTATGGTTATAGTTTGTGTGAGCTATTTGCGTAGTAGTACCATATGGTCATACAATTCTTGTCATATTTGATTATTTATTATATAGATATTGATCTATTATTCATATTTCTAACGTATATACCTATCTCTCCCTATATGTGTTATAGATGTCATCTATGAGTCTTGACCCTAGTACATTACCAGAAGGCGTAACTCTCAACTCTGAGGGTAAACCAATCGATGCCGAGGGCAATGTACTATCAAAGAATGCATTGAAGAAACTTGCCAAAGGCAAAGGTAAAAAGAAGAAGGAGAAACAAACATGGAATCAACCAGGTGAAGGTAAAAAGAAGAAGGAAAAAGCAAAATCATTATCATTACCCAAACCAACATTCGTTAACACAACGCCCAAAGGTTCTAAGAAAGATTTATCAAAAGAACCAATGGCAGATGCCTACCATCCCGCGGCTGTTGAGGCAGCATGGCAAGATTGGTGGGAGGCTCGAGGGTTTTATTCCTGTGATCCACAAGTTGCTGAGGGTAAGAGTACTGATGAGAAGTTTGTTATGGTCATCCCACCACCGAATGTTACCGGTAGTTTACATTTAGGACATGCTTTAACCGCGGCTGTAGAGGATACGTTAACTAGGTGGCATAGAATGTTGGGACATGCTACTTTATATGTTCCTGGTGAGTAGTTTTGTGTTATTGTTTGTCCGTATGTTTTATTATTGTGGGGAGTATCAATAAGGGTAAGATATATGGGGGTCCTAATGATGACAATTCCGTCGGGCGGTCTGACAATTTGTGTTGATTCGACGTTATCTTGTGTACAAACAAACTTTAGCTGAGGGGTCCCCCTATATATTGATTCTTTGATATACTTTGAGTTATTCTATTTTGCAACCACTGGTAATATCTCACACATCTCTATCTCTACACCACCCATACTCCCATTAGGAACTGACCACGCTGGTATTGCAACTCAATCCGTTGTCGAGAAAATGATTATGAAACAATCCAATCAAACTCGTCATGACCTTGGACGTGAAGAGTTTGTAAAGAAGGTATGGGATTGGAAGTCAGAGTATGGAAATCGTATTACTACCCAACTTCGTCGTCTTGGTAGTTCTGTCGATTGGAGTCGAGAGCGTTTTACCATGGATGAAATGTGTAGTAAGGCTGTTATTGAGGCATTCAATCGATTTCATGAGGATGGATTACTATACCGCGCAGAACGTCTTGGTAATTGGAGTTGTGCATTAAAGTCTGCAATTTCAGATATTGAGGTAGATTATGTTGAGTTAGAAGGGAGGACATTTCGTGAAGTCAAGACACATAAGGGTAATCCGAATGATTCTAAAGGACGATACGAGTTTGGTGTTTTGACATCATTTGCATACCCCATTGAGGACTCTGATGAGAAGTTGATTGTAGCCACAACGCGTTTGGAGACCATGTTGGGAGATACAGGCGTGGCAATTCACCCTGATGATCCTCGATACACTCATCTACATGGAAAGTATGTTATCCACCCCTTCAATGGACGTCGTATCCCCATCGTATTGGATAAAGAACTTGTTAATATGGAGTTTGGTACTGGTGCCGTAAAGATCACACCCGCTCATGACCCAAACGATTACGAATGTGGTAAGCGTCATAGCCTTGAGTTCATTACAATGCTCACTCCCGACGGTGCAATCAATCATAATGGCTCTCAATTTGAGGGTATGATGAGATATGATGCTCGTATTGCCGTGGAGGAAGCACTTAAGGAGAAGGGACTTTACATTGGCAAGGAGCCTAATCAAATGAGAATTGGTCTATGCTCTCGATCGGGTGACATTCTTGAACCCATGATCACTCCACAGTGGTATGTCAATTGCAGCAATATGGCAAAGAGAGCAACAGACGCTGTGCGTAATAAAGAATTAACGATTGTACCAGCTGAACACGAGAAGACGTGGTTTCAGTGGTTGGATAATATTCGCGATTGGTGTGTTAGTAGACAGCTTTGGTGGGGACATCAGATTCCTGCTTGGTTTGCAACAAAGAAGGGTGAGACGGGAGTATTGAAAACTGACATGGCAAGTAATGATCGTTGGGTGGTAGCAAGGAACGAAGAAGATGCATATGTCAAGGCAGAAACGATTCTTGGATGCAGTCGTGATGAAATCATTCTTGAACGTGATGAGGATGTTCTTGATACATGGTTCTCATCAGGTCTCTTCCCCTTCTCTGTCATGGGATGGCCCGAACAGACGGCTGACTTAAAGGCCTTCTATCCAAACTCTCTACTTGAGACTGGTTCGGATATCATCTTCTTCTGGGTGGCAAGGATGGTTATGATGGGCTTACACTTGACTGATACTATTCCATTCCATACTGTATATCTTCATGCCATGGTACGTGATATATGTGTTGTCTTTCAATCTGTGTTTGTTCAATTTTGCTCATTCTACTCTTATTGTTCATTTATCAGGTGCGTGACAAAGACGGCCGCAAAATGTCGAAGTCTCTTGGTAACGTCATTGATCCACTCGAAGTAATTGATGGTTGTACACTTGACACTCTCCTTGCCAAGCTAGATAGTGGTAACCTCCCAGCGAAGGAAGTTGCACGAGCAAAGAAGGATCAAGAGGCTGATTTCCCTGATGGCATACCCGAATGTGGATCAGATGCCCTTCGTTTTGGTCTTCTCGCCTATACTGTTCAGGGCAGAGATGTCAATCTAGATATGAAGCGTGTTGTTGGATATCGTATGTTCTGTAACAAGCTATGGAATGCAACACGGTTTGCTCTACAGTTTGTTACAGACTTCAAACCAACGCCGACAATATTGGAGGACTTGATGAGCAGTGGAAAGATGGCTAGTCGTGATAAGTTCATCATATCAAGGCTCATGGCTTGCTGTGATGCTGTTAATACGAATTTTAAAAACTACAAGTTTGGTGATGCTCAGTCAGCCGCTTATGCGTTTTGGATGAATGATTTGTGTGATGTTTATCTCGAGTTGATCAAGCCTGTTGTTTACGATACAAGTGAGGAGAACAAGGATAGTCGATGGGCTGCACAGGCATCCCTATGGGTATCTATTGAAGCAGGACTTAGAATTCTTCATCCAATGATGCCATTTGTAACCGAGGAGCTCTGGCAACGGTTACCAGGACGTGGTACATTGGGTGATTCAGAGCCCGAAACGATTATGCTTGCTCAGTTTCCTTTGTGTAATGATGCATACAGAAACTTGGATTGTGAAGAATCCATGGAAATAACAATGAACATCGTTAGGGCTTGTCGATCACTCCGTCAACAATATAACATCGCCAACAAGGTATTAACTCATTACTATGTTAAGATGGCATCTGGCAAGCCAGAAGATTCTGCCAAGTCTCAAACAGATGACATCAAAACTCTTGGCAAGGGAACTTCTGTTGATATCAATATTGATGATGAGGCAATTCCAAAGAGTGTTGGTATTATTGTTGTTGATGAAGCTACCACTGTGCTAATGGATATCAAGGGACTTGTAGATTATGCTGCTGAGATTAAGAAACTAGAGAAGCAGCTGTCAAAAGCAAGTGGACCACTGAAACAGCTAGAAACGAAAATGGCTGCCCCTGGTTATGAAACAAATGTTTCAGATGAAATAAAGGCAACTAATGTTGAACGTCTGGATGGATTAAAGAAAAAGATTGCTGACATTGAAGAGGCAGTAACCAATTTTAAGAACCTTGCTGCCTTAGAAGAGGAGGCACCGTAAAGGTAGAGACTGTTTAAGATCTAGTAACTTTGAAGTAAAGGGGTAACATTCTTAGTGCATGTAGTCTTACACACTCAAGTTAAAAAAAATCCGGCTAAAAGCTATATCTAACAAACTTTGAATAGCCAATGCATACATCGGTACTAAGGACAAAGAAGTTTGTAATGTCCATGTATGTACGTATGCAAGTCAGTTTAGGATACCGTATCCTCTTATCTGCCAAAAATATCTTTCTTTGCATTAAAATGCATTGCTTGCTTTCGGATTGAGATTGTTCTTCATCTTTAGGGACGTTTATGTTCAATAAGAATTTGGGTGCTGCTCCCGACTCTGATCTCACGGGAATTATACAGAATATAATTGGAGGAGTCGATGCATTGGCTGATGTAGTACTTGGTCAGATCTATAAAAGATTATGTAAATGTCAAACATTAACTTTCGAAGAGCAACTGCAACAGGGTATTCGATACTATGACATGAGGATTGCTTCTCATGAAGAGACGGACACGTATCATACTTGTCATGGTGTATACTGTGTTGAGATGTCAGATGCTCTTGCTCAGTTTAAAACTTTCTTGGATGAACATGAAAAAGAGATAATCATTTTGGACTTCAATCATTTGTATGCAATGGATGGACATCATGAGAAGTTTATTGATATGATCCTTGAAGCTTTTGGTGATAAAGTTGCACGAGTAGACAAGGTAAAACCTGCATCACCTGTGAAAGAGTATTGGAAGCGTGGATATCAAGTAGTCGTCTGTTATCATAACACTGATATGACAAAGGAGGATAAATACGAAGGTATTCTATACCACGGAGGGTATGTTCGGAGTCCTTGGCCCGAAGCCAATACTACAGATGATTTACATAGCAAACTTACAACATCATCCGTCGAGAAACGTCACTCTGCAGCGTTCTTTGTCTTGCAAGGTATTTTAACACCTGATGGGGAACTTATAAAGAATCAGATTTTGAATACAAAGGGTGTATCGATCAAGATCTCAGCGCCGAGCTGCAATACTTGTTTTAGTGATTGGATTACTGGTGATCATGTTGGTTCCAAGCTGAAGCTATCACGTAGCGCTACAGGTGAGGATGAAGATGAGGAAGGTCGTCCGACCAGTATAGTGATTGTTGATTATGTAGGTGGGGCTGTTTTACCTGCCGTGATAAACTCCAACCGCTCTGATTGAGTACACACTCTTAATTGTCTCAATTGGGGTTTAACATCATTATAATGCAGATACCAGTAGTTTGTACATAAACACTTAAATGATCTGTAGTAAGATACTCTTATAAGAAGATACAACCTGTCGCATACCAACTCAAATCTCTTATAGTACAATTACAAAACATAAATTTTCTTCACTCTACTTGAACATAGATCCAACCTTTAACATGAAACTCAGTCTTTCAATTGAAGTAATAATTCCTTCTTCTTTCGCCACCCAAGGAACGTCGTCCAACTGTTCTTGGAGAGCGTTGACTTAGGGGTGGGGTCATATGATGACGAGAAAGATGATGATATGATCTGCTACCTCCTCCTTGGTATCTCAAATCATCCTCTGAGTCTTCACTATACCTCCCAGCTTCATCTCCGTATCCTCCGCTCAAACCAACACTTTCCAATCCGTACCGTGGTGATATAAGTGCATCTCTACTCCTCAACATCGACCTTCGTCCAGGTGTAGATGGAGTACTATACTTCATCTCATCACGCTCACGGAATGTACCTATATCTTCACGTGCATCAAGAACTCGTGGAGTACGGGGCGTGCTGCCGCCTACTATCTCTAGCTCTTCACGTAAGCGGTCAATCTCTCTTCTCATCCTACCTTCCTTCATGTTACCATATCGATTCTCCTTGGGTAATAGTTCGTCAACGTCATCATCTAACCTACTCTTATCCTTCAAATCAGTCTCTTGAGGTGTATTCAGGGCACGAGCATCGCCACTGGGAGGTCCATCTCTACCCAAATACCTCATGACCTTATTCTTAACAACATTTTCCATATTACGCTCATGTAATAACTTACTAGATTCGATCTGAGCCTCTAATTCTTCAATCTCTTGTTTGTATTGAGTCTCCAAGTCTTTCAGTGATTCCATCAACATACTCTTCTTAGTTTGCATCGTACCTGCCATTTCTTTCAACTTCTTCTTCTCGGCCTCTAGTTCCTGACGAGAGGTATCATGTGCACTACGGAGTTTCAACACATGTTCCTCAAACTTCTTTAGCTCAGTCACTTCGGATTGCAATGCCTTCTTTTCTTTAGACGCTGCTTGTGTCATACGTTCAATCTTACTTTCAAGTGCCTTATTCTCATTCTTTTGTTTCTGTAACTTTTTACGCTCGGCTACGATATCCTTTAATGCATCCCGATCCTTCTCTACGGCCTTCATTTCAACTTCTAATGCCTTTTCTAACTCAGCGCGAGATTTGGATAAAAAACCTAAATGTTTGGATAACTCTTCCTTCTCTTTGGTAACGTCATTCATTTTTGATTTGAGTTCTTCCTTTACTGCGTTGATTGCCGCTGTCTGTTTAGCTAGTGAATCTGATAGCAAGTCCTTATCTGACTTCGCTGTATCTAATTCCTTGGCTAGTTCATTCTTTCGTAATGCCGCCGATCCCATCTGTTTACGTAACTGTTGTTCCATTGCCTCCTTCTCAGCCTTGACTTTATCCAACTGTTTGCGCATCTCTTTTTCTTTCTTAAGTTTAGTCTGCTGTACCTTATATAAACTCTGTTTGATACTATCAATAACTGTTGGTGCACCGGGTAACATACCTGGATTGTTACGTAATGTGATATTGAACGCATCTTCAAATTTTTGGTAGAGTGTTGTTTCCATAATCTCGTGATGTTCATTGTAACTTTCGATTGTCATGTCGTCTCCATCGGTTAGGAGAGATGGTAGATCAATATGATAGGATGAATTGTTGGATGTGGCTGTTGACTTATCACCGCCTAGACTGATGTGTGCACTACTGGCATCATCTACTTTGATTGGGCTGCTCGTATATTTATCAGTAACAGAGGAGACCGACGACGACCCACCGTTTGCAGCAGCGGCAGCCATCTTGGCGCGGCGTTTACCCTTTGCCAACTTGACACGGTGGATTGTAGCAGCATCACGTCCTACACTAACTGCAGTGTTCGATGGACTTGCCTGGAGGATAATGTGATTGTCTACATCTTGTGCCATTTGTTGCACATCTTGTGCTAACTTTTGTGCATCCATTGCAACACCGCTAGGCGGCGGCGGTGGCTCGTGCTGTTGTGCCATACGGCTTACTATACCGACGGGTATTTCATCAGATTTCATTGCAAATTGCAAAGTTATCTAAATACTATGGGTAGGGTTGTTGTATTAGACAATCTCGAGGCAGGGTGGCGGGATATTGATGGTATCCTAATTTTTACTCAAATTTGTATATTTCAATAATTATTTAGTCTTTTTACTAACAAACATGAATTTTCGCATGTAATAATGGTACGAAGCGGCCAAATGTTCTGCAACTTGTAATCGACATGTCGAAGAGTAGTTGAAAAGAGGAAGAGGGGGAGTTGAGAGTGAGGTCGAGTAGAGAGATAGGTAGTAGAAGTAGGGCTTGGTATAAGAGAGTAAAGAGGGAGTTATATATGCTTATACTTTCGTATTGCAATTGGTGACTAAACATATCATCATTTAAAGTGGCACTGAGCAAGCAAGAAGATAGTTGCAATTTGCAATCGATAATACTCTTTCTATCATCCATCCATTAATTTAAAGAATATGAACATGCAACATACCAAGCCACCAACAGCGTCAGCATGGAGACGATACACTACCACCGACGATACTAATATAGCAGTACCTAGTTTATCAAACAGTAGCAATGGAGGTAGTAGTAGTACTGATACATCGTTTGAGGATCTTGATGAAATAACCAATACTGAATTATACACAAACTTCAAGGAGGCGTTCAATATAACTCTCCGTAACAATCCAGGTATTTTGCCAGGTCAATCCAACATCATTGACTCTTTACAAAAGACATTATTCAAGGTACAAAAGAAACGTGCACAAAAGGAGAGGGAATTACGAAATCAATTAGACAAAGTCAAGTCAGAGAAGGATAAAGTAGAGAACCAATTACGAAAAGAAATGGGCACAACAGCAGCATCTCTCGAAGAGTTAACAAACGAATTAGATACAGCACGAAGTAAAAGGGATACCCTTAGTCTATCTGTTGAGAGGGAACTTGCTAATATACAAGCTATAAAGGATCAACTCAAGATCAAAATGAGTGACGTTACCAAAGAGAAGGGAGAGCTATCCAAGCATCTCAAGTATATATCACAGTCACGTACTGACCTCGAAAAGACACTGGAAATAGAATTAGAATTGGTTGAGAAAGATAGAGAGGCATTGAAAAAGGTAGCAACAGAGCGTACCAAGTTGCAACAACAAAAGAGAGATAATAAGCAACTGGAGGATGAGATTGAAGTGTTGTCTGTTGTTGCAGCTAAAGAACAAGAGGCTCTTCAACTACAAAAGACCACTCTCAAAGAACGTATAGAGCAGCTCAAGAAGGAAAATGAGGGTACACGACAAAGTCTTGAACAGGAAGAGAAACAACTTAAAGATATTGCAACTGTTATGCAAGCCAAAAAGACCACCCTCATTGAAAGCAAAGCCAACATCGAGAACCAGTACCAAAAGGAAATTCTTGACCTGAGAAGTCAAATGCAAAGGAGTACAATCATTCACGAAGATGAGATGGAACAAGTGGTAAAAAGTAAGATTAAGGAATGGAAGGATGCCAGTGGTAGTGAACTGCAATACAATAAACCATCAATAAAATCACGTCTCGAATCAAAGCTAAAGAAGGTACTGCCTGATGATGACTCGGTTGGAGAGTACAGATACAATAGCAAGGGGGCGAAGATGCAAAATGAAATCTATCATCTGAAAACGAAACTTGAACAAGCCAAGGTGGCTCGAGAAGGAGCAAATGGAAGAACCAGACAGTCACTTCAAACACCAAGAACGCCACGAGAACATATACACCATAGGACATCTACATCTCCAGTGCCTGATAATAGAGAAGAAGAGATTCAGTTCTTGCGAGATGAGTTGAGAATGAGCAAACTGCGTTCGTCTAATGTTGGATACCCACAAATCACTAGACACCGCCATAGTCCAGACCCTATTAGATCTCTTGATATTTCTGATCGTTCTGGAACTCGTCACTCTGGTAGCCGATATCCATTCGATAGGGACATGTATGATAAAACTCCAAATAGGGACCGATACGATGTAATTTCAAGCCCAGCGCCTCGTATGAAACCCCTGACATCGAGACATAGCGACAGAAGGGTATCGTATTCTAGATTCGACGAAGACCGAGACGACACTGGTTTGAACATGTATCCACAAGACAGTAGACGAGAAGGTAGACACAGATACAGAGACGGATATTACTAACTAATTAAATTAAGCTATAATTCCGTCAATCCACGTTTTTGTCCCTTCTTCTTCTTTACCGCCGGTGCACTACTACTATCCCCTCCTCCACTACTAACAACATTGCCATCTTTATCTTTGATATGTACCGCAATCTGTCTTCCCAGTCCAGCACCATAACTCCCTCCCTTGTTCTTCTTCTTTATTAATCCACCTCCACTACTATAATCGCCATGATCAATAGTATCAAATGGCAAATCACCACCTTTCATCATACGTTGACTAACCCTTGCACCATTCACTACATCATATGTCCGTGCAGTTAATTGTTCTTTCACAGGTGGTAACGCCACGCCATTATAACAATTATTAGGTATAGTTGGTAATGGCACTGCATTTACTATATTTGCCAAGTCGGCTATTTCCGAAGGCGAAGGTAATGTCGATGCCACACCATTAATACCCCCTCCCAAATTATTACAATCACCACTACTTTTACCATCCTCACTTAATTCAACAGCTAATAATAAATCACAAGGTAATAATTGTGATATAGATGATCGTTGTGCATGTATAGCATAATCTTGTGAATTGGCAATTAATTCTAATGCATATCGTCGAGCTTGTTCTAATAGACATGAATAGGCTTTGGGTGTTATGTCGGAATGTGATAGTCCGTTTAATTTGAGTGCATTATCAATTATTGATATGTCATCCATTAAGAATGATTTATTGTTTGATTTGGAAGAGTTGGATTGTTTCTTTTCTTTAATTGATGAGGCATTAACTGCCTCCATCCAACTTTTTCCGCCTATACCGGCATATCCCTCACCATACATCCAACCTTGTGATTTTGATCCATAATAGCTCAAATATGGGTTGCTAATAGCACTCTTCTTTTCTCCTTCCTCATCATCCTCTGCAGATGTAGAAATGGTATGATATCTCCTTGGATAAATAACATTACTAGGTCCATTCCATACTGCATTGTCTTCACGGAATGCACGTTCAATTTCATCCATTTGTTGTATTTCTCTTTGTGCAATTTGACCTCTTTCTAATTTATATTGAGATGTTGATGAAATTGTATTTGTGTCCTTTGGTGAGCCCTTGGGTGATGTTGATGAGGTTGTAGAAGATGCTGATGCAAATTTAATACCAGTGGATGTTGTATTGGTATTGATTGATAGTTGAGATGTATTTACATGTAATTGAGATGGGTATTTAATAATTGGTTGCAATGTATCATTTGGTTTCATCTTCTTTAAGGGTGGTTGTTGATTAGTGCCACTAACCATTGCATATGCTGTTGCTGCTCCGTGTGTACCCATATTATTTTGAAATGAGACCGCTGCATTAGCGTGTTGACTACTTGCTATTGCTGCTGCCGCCTTTACAGATGCTGATACAACTGGGGGTTGATTTGGATTGTTTTTGGGAGGCATCTGGTTATTGATGAGGTTGTGTTGTTGTTTTTTTCTTGGTCGGCGTATATTGTTGGTAGGCAGTACGTCTCAAGATGATTCTCTAGATATATATTATTATTTACTAAGAATACATTAGGTATTGCAATTGATCACGCACTACTGATCACCTAAGGTCGCTGAGGGGGTTCCTTAAAGTTGTTTAAAAATTAGGTGTCTACTATGTATCGACCTTTATAGGATACCGACGGTCATTACTGCCTCTCTTGATATTGATAATTTACATCCCCTCACAATACATTGGCCACAGGATTGTTGGATTGTAGGTATTGCCTCTATCATAGGAACTAACAGTGTTGCTGTATTATTCGTTTGTTTAGTAGTATTGTTATTAAGAGTTTAGTCCATCGTCGTGGAACACAACACATTGCAAAGTCTACTCTCATAAGAATTGAATTATCTAGACACTGACGAGGTGTACTCTAGAGAGCAGTGTTTTGTTCTCATAGTATTGGTATCATTATTTGGAGAGGAGGGGTGATATCTATTAAATATAAGTATTAAGCGGAGCTTGTGGGCACTGTACATATATTGCAAACAATCCACAAGGATACAACATTAATATCACACAACATATACAACCATGAGATTCCTACCAGCACAACCAGCCACCAATTCCGATGGTCTCACACCAGAGGAACAACGTCTGAAAGAATCACAATTAGCATATGCCAAGAAGAAGGCTGAACGGGAAGAGAAGGAACGTGTCATACGCGAAGAGGAAGAGAAGCAACGTAAAATTAAACAACTTGAAATGTGGAAGGAGCAAAAGAGACAGGCTAAGCTTGCTAAGGTTGAGAGGGAGAAGGAATTGCGTGCTCGTGAGTATACTATACTTTGTGTGTATGTTTATTGTGTGTATATGTATTGTTTGTATGTTTATGTGCATATCATGTGCTCACATTTACTTTACACAAATTACATTTTGATTGAATGAATACAGAATACAAAGCAAAACTAGAAGCAGATTTAGCAGCCGAGATTGAACGTGTACGATTAGAAAAGGAAGCAGAAGAGGAAAGAAAACGTATGGCCGAGGAAAAGAGACAAAGGGCTATACGTGCCGAACGTGTACGAAAAATTAAAGAAGAACAAGAGCGATTAGAATTAGAAGTACGAAGAGTTGATATGAAGAAGAAAGGTATGACGAATGAAGAGATTAATTTAGTATTTGAAAGAGAACGGATAGAGAAGGAAAGAGAAAGGATGGAGAAGGAAACTAGATTAAGAGAAAAGGAAGAGAGACGGCAAGAGGAAGAGAAGCAGCGTTTACTTGCCGAGGCTGAGAAATTAAGAAATAGATTTGCAAAGAAAAAGGCAAAGGGTGATAAAGCTCGGAGACAAACAGCGGGAGGTTTGCTTGAATCAGCAAGCCGTACTAGCAGTGCACCTCAACCACAACAAAAGAGTAGACTATTGGCAGCAGTAGAAAAACAGTCCAAGCTTCAGAATAATAATCCATCGCCTCCCAAGAGTAAGCTTTTGGAAGCTGTGAGTAAACAGAGCAAGAAGAGGTCAAAGCGTCATACTGTTGATACTCTTGCAGCTCATAAAAAGGAAGGTAAAACTGTAGTAACAATAGATGGATCCGGAGAAGAGGTTGGAGGCAATAACACTCAAGAAGTTGTGGTAGAGGAACCCGGGGAAGGTGGGTCAAAGGACAACGAGACCGATATCCCGAGCAAATTAGATTCTTTGTCTATTGGTGAGGCGAATGTTCAGGGTGAAGGTTCTGTATCAACCGGAGGGAGTAGACTATTGGCAGCGGTGAATCAACAAAGCAGAAATAACAGCACAATTGCAACCCCAGCGCAACCACCAATAGAAGAGAAATGTGATAAGCCAACTCCAATATTATCTCCGCCGCCGCCGAAACCACAGCCGCACAACAAACTGCCAGAGAAAGTCCTATTATCTACAGATGGATCATCAGATAGAGTTACCGAGGTTGAGGAACGGTTGCAGAATGAGTTGCAACAACTCAAGTTAGATATACAGCGTGTCGGTGACCCCACTCAGCCATCATGTTCGTTCGGCGAGTTATTTGCAGACGAATTTGCTGAACAGTTTTATGAGGGCATTGCCGCTACACTAAAGGCAGCCAAGAAACGAGGAATTGTAAAGTATAATAGTCCACTTCTTCTGAAAGGTGCACACGACAATGTCATGATCACACTCGTTGCTGATAAACCAGTGGCTGAAGAGCCAAAGGTAGCAGATACTTCAACCCCAAAAGTATCACCCGAAGAACCAGTGGCAGTAGAAGATACTTCATCCGAAGAGGTACCACAACCAGAAGAACCAGTTAAAGAGGAGAAAGCTATTGAGATCACTACCACACCATTAGAGAAAGTAGAAATAGAAGGTGGGGATACCCATGACATTGATAAAGTCCAAGATACCGATAGTACTTCTGGCTCTCGACCTTCACTAGAAGACGATGAGGAGGAGGAGTTGCCCACCTATGAAGAATGGTTGGCTGCTAATGGCGAAAGTTTGGAGGCGGGAGAGTGCTGATTGCTTCTGCGGACTAGCCGCTGCATCAAATAGAGAGGGCAAGGACATAGGTATCCTAGCCCATTTGTCTCAAATGTAATCTGCCTGCCTTAATTGTCAGTGTGAAGTCATAATAAATGTAGGAAAAGTTAAATCATGCAAGAGTTCTATTTTTCTTTAAGTCTTTACTTTAAACCTTATTAAAAGTCTAAAGACGCACCTCCAGCTAGTGAAGAGCAGCCTCCAGCAGAATGTTTCTTCTTATTATCATCAGTATTCACACTACCGCCTCCACTCCGAACACCACTCGTTGAACTACCACCCTTGCTATATTCCTCAGGAGGTAAATGTAACAATTGTACCGTAACCTTCCGTCCATCACGCTTCACGCCGAATCGTTCAGCCAAAGGTCGTTTCCATGTTACTGTATCTGTATAATGTGACATGGTGAATGCAGCACACTTCCGTACTGTTAGTATACCCTGTAGTAATGAGAATTCTGGTGGGGGTGGTGTTCGGAGTGATGAGAAGGAGTCTAATGATAATGTGGTATCGGTTGTACTTCGTAATGAGGCAAGTGTATCCAATTTGTTATTAGCTGGTGATGATGATGCAGATGATAGCCACTTCCATGGTCGTATGGTAGCCAAGACAACAACTGGTAGATTCTCTTTTCGTATCTTAGCCATTAACAGTGGTAATGCAACTGCTCCTTGACCCACTGGTAATCTATGTAGGAATAATCGTATAACTGTATTTGGATATGTAGATATGGTAGATTGAAGATTTCTCCATAGTGAACAGAAAAGAGCCATACCTTGCTCTTGATATTCCATGTTCCCATTTGTGGTAGTAGAAGTAGAAGATAGTGCCTTTGAGCAATCAATGATTCTTGTATTTGTATCCAGAGGATTGTCTTCACTTTCTTCTGTAAATTGATCTGACATTCTCTTGGAGAGATTATATGAATAACAATAAACTCCATCACCTACACTGCTGTTTGTTCCACTGCTGTTGTTACTAGAACCAGTCATACCGCTGCGTTCATCTTGAACTGATTTACGATATTGCCATGCATTAACAAGTCCTTCATCCTTGTTGCTTTCATCTGTAGTATTGCTGTTTTCCTCATCATCTTCTTCTTCCTCTTCTTCAATGATTGCAGATATAGATTCACGATTGTTACTACTCATCATTTGATCCCCATTCATTGCAGATGTATTATTAGACGTAGTAGATGATTGTTTCTTCTTCTTAGCTTCTTTAGCACGAAACTTATCCAAATGCAAATTCCTGGGAAGTGAGTGTATAAAATCTTGTAATTCTTGTGGTGTCGATCCTTCATAGTTTCTGAGAGTAGCAGTATCTATATTATCTTGTTCATCTAAGTTTTGCAAAGATGTATCATTATCGATACTAGGTAAAATACTAGCCATCAATACCATCTGACGTTGCGCTACTCCCTCAGCACACCAATATCTACATAATGATCTTGCTAAATCATCTGTTAAGCGATCCTCTTCAAGTAAGATCAATGACATCAAGGGTATCCCGCCACCCTCTCCCCCGGACGAGAAGAAGAAGGAATCAATTTCACGCAAACCAAAGGATGTCAATGTTAAGTTATTCGTCCATGGTTTAGTACCTGGTAGATTTGATGATGATACTGTTCTTACTTGTTGTGTAGGCGATGATGGTTGTGCATCTGATGTGGATATGTTTTGAGTAGATGATGGAGGAGATACCGTAGCCGATGATGTAGCTTTCCTACCCCTACGCTTAAATGATGAACTCATTTTATTTGCAATACTATTAGATAACTAGATAATACCTACTACGCTGTCGATAGTGTTGTAGTTTTAGTTGTGGTATGTGGAAGTTTCTTTTGCAACTCGGTATCTTTTGAAGTTTCATCGGGCGTCTCTAAATCTGAAAAAATCAATCTCAAGAATTCGGTTGAGGTAGCAATAGTAGAGAACTTATAATAACTAAAGAGACTGAAGATGAAGGCCACCCTAGCAGTAGCAATCCTCAGTAGTACCCTCGCCACCGCTCAGAATGTCGGCGGCGGCGGAGTGGCATACAAAAAGATGTCAAAGCTAAGAGGTGATCCCATCTTGCAAAATATGCAAAAAGTTAAGAAGGCTGCTGTAGAGAAGAATAAGATGATGGCAGAAGAACAAACATTTGATTTTGAGGGTGTATCACTTTCCATGACTGCTGGAGAAGTTGATAAAGATTTCTGTGCTTCGGCGTCTCCTGTTTCGTTGGCTGGGTATATGAATGGTAAGTTCTTATTTTTGCCATAATGTATGTCTTGCTATTTTGTAGTTTGATGCAAGTGATGGGTGGTTGGCTGTTGAAGATGACGGTTGAGATGACGGCTGACTATATTATGATTAAATGGTTGGTTGCGATGACAGCTGAGATGACGGCTGGTCTAGAGTGTGATTTTTTTTTGTGACGGCAAGGCTATAATATGGTGGTTATTTTTTATTTGTTTTGGTTAAAGTGTGCTTATGTTATGTGATGGTGTAACAAGGTTGATATCAAATATCTAACTCAATACAACCCCTCTTTATTAATTTATAACATCAACAATATAGTCAAGGGAAGTAAGTTTGATACGGATAGTGATAAGCACTTATTTTATTGGCTTGCTGAGAAGAGAGCTACAAGTCAGCTTCCTCCAGGTGAACAAATCCCTGCAGGAACAGGAGAAACACCTCTCATTGTTTGGTTAACTGGCGGTCCCGGCTGTAGTTCCTCACTTGCTCTCCTATCGGAGAATGGACCGTGTACTGTGAATGATGATGGGGAATCAACATCAATTAATCCTCACAGTTGGACGGAGAGTGCACATGTACTTTGGTTAGACCAACCAGCAGATGTTGGATACTCCTATGGACAGGGTAATGATTCGAATGAGGAAATGATTAGTGAAGATGCATACTACTTCCTCCAGGCATTCTTTAAATCAGAGCAAGGACAAAAGTACTTGACTGCACCGCTCTTTATTGTTGGTGAAAGTTATGGAGGGCATTACGCTCCGGCTATTGCACATAGAATTTGGAAGGGAAACACTAATCTTCAGGCTGGTCTTGCTACTCTTAACCTCAAGGGATTAGCAGTCGGCAACGGACTTACTGATCCCGAGGAGCAATATAAATGGTATGCCGAGATGGCGTTCAAGAATTCTCACAACAACCCTGTAATCTCGGAGGATACTTATAATATGATGAAGAAGTCGGAACCAATGTGTACCAAGGGAATTGCTCAGTGCAACAGTGGTGATGGCATGTTGGACTCGTTTGCTTGCCAAGCTGCATTTGCATATTGCAACATGGCCTTAACAACACCCTATCGAGCAACTGGATTAAACCCCTATGATATTCGTAAGCCTTGTGGTGACAATCCTCTTTGTTATGATTTCTCAAAGATTGAGAAGTTTATGAACAGTGACAAGACGAAGGCTGCTCTTCACGTTTCTGATCATAATCCCACATGGCAAACATGTAACATGATGATTAACATGTCCTTCCACGTTGATTGGATGAAGAACTTCGCGCCATATGTTGCCGACTTGTTGAATGCTGGAATTCCCAGTCTCATTTATGCTGGTGATGTTGACTTCGTCTGCAACTACATGGGAAATAGGGCCTGGACGCTCAACCTAGATTGGAACCACAAGGCTGAATTCCAAGCCGCTCCCGAGAAGGATTGGAATGGTGGCAAGGGATTGGCAAGGACATCAAATGGTTTAACATTCTTGCAGGTATTTGAGGCTGGGCATATGGTACCCTCTGATCAACCTTTAGTAGCTTTGCAAATGATTACCAAGTTTATCCATGGAGAAGAATTCTAATCTTTAGGGTACCTGGTTTGGTTTTGTTTTTGCTGTAGAAGAAGAGATTGGTTGTGTTTTGTCTGCTAGGTGCATAGAATAATGTAAAATTGGTTGAACAGTAGTGTAGTAGTGTACAGTAGTATATTACATCTGATGCAATGCAGCATCTAACCACACGCACGCTCTAAGATTTCACGACATAGTGTAAACGGTATCCTTTCTTTCCTTTTTTAATGACATAAAGAGTGAAGCTCGATCACACTTGCATGCAATGAAGGTACTAAGTGAATAGTCATAATTTACTTGTCGATCTACTATCACCATCTCAAGGTAAGCGTATGTATTGAGTATCGATGGAGTGATTTGTGTTTTGCTGTTCTAGCGCTGCCGTGGTTTGGTGAGGAGAAGTTGACCTAGGAGGTTGTCGAGTTTTTTTTGTGTTGAGTTGCAATTTGTGTATCATCGTTCACCATCTACCACATCATATCTGGTGTTTTACCCTTGCCAGTCATACTGTTTGCAACTGGTAGTCTTTATCCACACCGGGGCGGTGGCTGATTATTAGCTATGTAAGAGATGGTGTCTGGCGGTTTTGTTTGTGCATATCATGTCGTTATATTAATTTGTGTCATCATATCTTCTTCTTTATGTCACTACTATACTCTTCATAATGATGTCTCCTCTTACCATTTACTGCATTCACTCCTCATCATACATCACATATATACAATACACAGATTCATCATCCTCATCGAAACCTCAAGACCATGAAGATTACTCTCCTCCTTACCATTCTAGGCGTCTCTGCCAATACTGCTGTCTCAGCTTTTGACCTACCCGAATTCCTCCGCGGTAATAACGCGTGTAACTGTGAAAGCAATGGTGATTGTAGCAGTAATGAATTTTGTGACGGAAATACTAGCTGTAATGAGAAAGGCGGTGGTACCATCACTGGAAAGTGCGTATCAGGATCAGGTAACAATGGTAACAACAGGTCTGGCGATCAATGTGAGTGCAAGAAAGATAATCAATGCAGCGGGTCTAATTCATGGTGGTAAGTTTTGTTTGTCTACTCGTTCTATGCATCTATCTATATCGGATGTTCACCTAATACCATCATTACGATACCCATAGTGACCAAGACGTGAACTGTTCGGGTAATGAATTCGGTGACGATGGTGGATTTTGCGTATATGGTAACGCAAATGATATCGCCGATGAATGCAACAACAACAGTGATTGTAATGGGGGAGAGTTCTGTGACAATCAGGGATACTGCAGGTTGAGCTCTAATGGCAATCGTGGTAATGGCCGAGTTTGTGACTTCAAGCAATGTACCAACAAGGGTAACCAGGACTTGTGCCAATGCAACCTCAAGAACAGCCGTTGTGTTAAGGGTTCATCGGTTGGCGCCAACACCTGTCCCTACGTCGATAACACTGACAGGAATGGATGTTGCGTTCCTGGGGCTGGAGCCAACATGTTCTTGGCCGAGGAAATCCTCGGAGAAGAAGAGTAAGTGTTTCAAAAGTTGAATAAGGGAGTCTTTTAGTACATTAAAATCGTAAGTTAAAGTAGGTTTTGGGGAAGAGGAGAAGTCGAAAGGGCAGGCAGGGGAGGATTAGAATGAAGAATCACTAAAATGTAGTTGAATGAAATTGTCTTGACATATGATTGACTTGATGTTGCCCATGCTTGATGATGCATGTCTCTCTTTTGTTATCTCCTCTTTCACTTCCATTCGGAGAATCTTCTCTTGACTGTATATCTGTTCCCTTCAGATCAGGTTAGAATCAATAAGGCCGTTGGATATCTATACTACATCATAGCAGTCTACTCTCAAGACTACATGGCAGGCACTACCTCCTTCTCTTCACCTATTGGGATCTCCTTTCCACCTCTCACTTTTGCGGACATACAACGGGGCTTCACGCCGCCGCAAAAACTACCATTTTACCTCGTATATTGCAAAGATTCGATAATGTACGCCAAACAGCCTACAGTAGGAACTACTAAGTACCACCATCAGAAGATAACCACGCACCTGATATTTTTCAGAAGGATACCACGAATAATTCGAGTCCTATTTTGGGACAAGCAAGTGATATCCGTTCAGTCCATAAAAGTCGTCTCTTCACATCTGAACTGATATTGATATGCACCCTCGTTCATTGATAGCATGATGAATATTTACCCTTGTATTGCTAGATGATGCTCTCGAAGCAATGATAATCATACCCTATGAAATCTTATCATCAAAACACTTTATCATATAAATCCTCAGCAACAAAAAAAATATCTTTATGTTCATGTATAATACTTATGAACTGATATAAACACGCCAGTACAACAAGTTCTATTAATCTCTCCGCCGTTATTAATAATATACAATAAGCAATGCCATCGAATACAACAACAACACAAAGTGAAGCTAATAAGCGTCATCATTCGCAAATATCAATGCATCCATTAGAGGCAAGAGCAAATAATAATCCATTTGAAAACTTTATGAACATGTTCCATCGTCCAGCACGATCAACACAAACACAACAGAGGAATGATAAGCAGGATGTAATAGCAGCATTATCATTTGAATCATCATCTGATCAGCCCACTCAACCAATGAAGCAACCTCGTCATAATATGACTCAAGATACTGAATATGATCAAATGTTAAACAATAACAATAATGTTGTTGTTATTAGCAATGAAACCAAGGCTGCCTATAATCCGCCACGGCAAGTTGGTAGAAGATCTAGTAATGATGAGTCAAGAGTACGCAATATCTCACCAGCACATTCAACTGGTAGTAGTTCTGTTCGTACTGAGGGACCGGAAGAGTATGCTAACATCCCCAACCGCTCTACACGCACATCATCTATCATCGCCTCCTCCTCTACCTCCTCATCTACATCTACAGCAACATCAGCATGGCGTACAGCAATATGTCCACATACATCCAAACCCTACTATTGGAATGTACAAACACGTGAATCAAAATGGAAGAAACCATTAGAATTAGCTAGTGCCGAGGAACGTGAAGCAATTCAAAGTAAAGAAAAGAAACAACGTGATTTCTTTACTAGTATGGAAAAGAATATACTAAAGAGATTGGAGAATAGTAGAAGAGTTAAAGAAGAGGAGGAGAGAGCCAAGAAGAGTGATAGTAGATTAATGTTATTGGATGATAATTTTGATGATGCAATGGAAGAAGAAGAGGGAAGCTTGTGTTCATTAGACAAGTATAATGCTACCAATAGTTTAGAATATTCGGCATCCACCGGTACTGAGGGTATATTATACAATGGCATTAGTAGTAATGCGATGAATGCAGGTATTGATTCAAGTTGGACGCAGGTAGCTACTACTTCGTCTCCTGGTGTTATTGGAGGAAACGGTAATGAGGATTGGATTGCTGGATGGATTACACCCAATTCGGAATCCAACTTTGAAGCACAGCAGCAGAAGGCTGGAAGTGAAGGGGGAGAAGGGAAAGTGCAGAATCAAAGAGCAGCTAGTGCTCCGGGAAGAAGTGAAAGTCCATCAGGTGCAAGTTGTTTAAGCTTTAGCAGTATGGAAGGGTTGTCAGTATTTGACCACGCAGCATCGAACTATCGGGATACTTTATCACCAGTCTCTCTCGATGATGGCAGTCTCAACACAAATCTTAGTAGTTCTACTACAAGTATCGATGGTGTCTCCCGAGAAGA
>Ga0214481_100469_pt1 | contig 20747 bp, 16 predicted proteins | sample M1_20Mar14CPVII9_4_FD_165057 | JGI IMG/M metagenome (GOLD analysis project Ga0214481, IMG submission 165057) | Marine eukaryotic communities from Monterey Bay, California, United States - M1_20Mar14CPVII9sort6BwellG10 | ecosystem: Environmental > Aquatic > Marine > Unclassified | place: USA...
TATGGATGTATCTCCGGAAGAACTGAATAAAACTTTACTACGAAAAGATTCACGTGATGCTAGCGTCATCAGTAATGAAGGAAGTAGACCAAGCCGAAGGATAACAACTTGTGTGCCGCCGCCGCCAGTGTCTAAGAAGCCTCGCCGTGGTAGTCGTAGACTAACTTCATCTGGTACTTCCTTCACCTTGAGACGAACGAGTTCAAAGCTGTCATTAGCATCTATGGAATCTGGTGATGGAGCGTTGAATGATACGACTGCAAACTTGGAGGGCGTAGAGACAATCATAAAGCAGATATTAGGGGACGACTATAAATATGTGGAGAAGGCTATACCTTCTAACTTTGACGTATATGCAGTTGGGGGGAAGCTAGATCATGAAGGTTTTGTAGTATTGATGGATTCACTTCTCGATGATAAGGGTGCGGAAAGAGAATCAATGACGACAGTTAGAAGAAGTGTAGAGAAACGAAAGTCAACAGTTGACAAATTCTCGAACGACGCGTCAAGCCCAAGCCGTCGTGCAAGCCTATCCTCTCAGACGGAAGAGGATGAGTTTCATATTCAAGAAACATTACAAGGAAACACCCAGTTCTCTCGTAAACACTGGGGTTTACTGTACTGTGGTGGGTCTCAACCAGTCGTTGATCAATTGAAGTCGTACAAACGAAAGTTTGGTATTGCATTAAGTATTGAGAAATTCGATTGGTAATGGTAATATGTACACATTATGTAACTGAAACTATTGTATAATCTTAAAAAGTGTTACTATTAGACTTTATATCAACTCTTTCTAGCTTATAGGACTATTGAACAACTCTGGGTTATACCATACCTACTGACAAACCTATCAATATCAACATAAAAAGTGCATAAGATGTGCACAAAAAGGTCTTAATTGAAAGATACCGTAGTTGCCTATCCTTCCTTTATATATCATTTATCATGCGTATTACTCTTCATCTCAAATATCCAAGTCTACTATAACCTCTCATTCAAGCACATCCATATCTATTCAGCTTGTAATCACAACAAGAGTATATGCAGAGGATGGAGGTGGAAGAAGGATACCGGTCCCTAACCCAAACAGAGTTTTCCTAACATGAAAACTAACACTATGTCAGAGTCAGCGTAGAAAATAGAAAATGAGATGTTGTGGATAGAGTAGGGTAGCATACTATCCAGCCATAGATTGATAGTTATACCGCACCTATTCCTCTCCTATACTAAATCATGATTCGACAGTTGTGTAAGTGAAATGGCTTGGCGGCGGTGGCGGTGATGGATTTGAGTAGTTTATTGCAAAATAAATGACTGTGCATCAATATGTATCATACATGTTTGGGTATTAACATTTGATATGATTATTGATATCTCACTCATCTACTATATATATCTATGCTCTTATATACATAAATCAGTGCAACGTCTCCCCTACGGAGACAACTTCAAAGCATTCGTCGGCACTAGCATACTATTATCATTCTGTGCAGCACCCGTCTTCCTGAAGAATACAAAGACTGGACATGATTTGTTTAGTCAAGAGAAACCACAGGCTATTGTGGATAGTGAACGTGAGTTGAGGAAGGGATATATGGATTCTAAAAAGTAGATTATAGGTGATCAGAGTGGAGAGTATATAAAATAAAGGAGAAGGAAGTAGAGGAGAGACTAGAGAATATTATCACAGCAACAAAAGAATGAACAATACAAACAGTACTGCCGGAGATGATGCCGAAGCCATGAGACAATCATTTGAGGCATTCATGCTATCAGGTAAACAACAACCAACAAATGAATCAGAAAAGACAGATGATGCATCATCATTAGCAACATCACAAACAAACAAAAGCAAGAGGAAGAAAAAGAAGAAGAAACCTATTAATATAACTCCTCTACCACAGCCGCCATCTACACCATCAATCATAAACAGTGGCAGTAGTATCAGTACTCCATCAACAACATCATCATCAACAACAAAACAGAAATCAAAAGAAAAGAAGCGATACTATCAACTAATACACTCCTTTAATGATAAGGTTACACATACATGGATACATATTGATGATCAGATATTAGCAGTATTGCAGAATATAGTTAGTATACGAAGTAGGTTACCATTAGAGTGGAAGGTGTTACATTCTTCCCACTTAAAAACCGATGATAATATAAATCCCCAAGATGATGACTACGACAGAGACGAAGATGAGTGGAAACAACACGGTCTACAAAGCAAATTAAAAGAAACACCCTATTCATTTCATTTACATATGTCAGATGTACAATTAGCACTCTCACATGATATGACACAACATGAAAAGATGTTATCAGCAATACGTACATTTATGACAAATCTATCGGAATGTCATGAGGCATTGAGTAGAGTTGTTGATACGTTATGGAAGTTTCATTTAGATTGTGTACAAGATAGGATAGAAGAGGATGGAGAAGACGACGAATATAATGGGGGAGAGATGCAAAATATGGTGGATAATGTTACCAAGGTGTATCAAATGTTGTCAAGTGAATTGTATAGGAAACAACTGTTGATTCCATTGATATTGGAATCAACACAAGATGAGATCTTGGGAATAGAGAAGGGAAAGATTATCGAAGGATCTAGGAAGGGTATGCAAAGTGCTCGAAACTGTTGCAAGTCGTGGGATAGAAGCTCAAAAGAGTCAAGCATTGATGAGAGCAAGTTATCATATGTATTAAAACTGGGGAAAGTAGAGAGTATAGCACAATAAGGTAACCTAGTACACGTCTCTCTACATAATATGTACATTTATCTTATCAATCGTACCTGTGCATATACTTGTCTGTGCTATATTTTCTCAGCATTCTGCATACTTGACAAGCTAATATCTATTGATGGCTGTTCCAGAGGACTTTCTTCTCCGTTTGATACTTGAGAGTAGGAATATCCTTGGCTTGAGACAACTCCCAAGCGTTTAATATCATCAAGTGTTTCAGTCGGCACGGTACTACTCCATAGAGCTTCCCGTAAGCGTAGTGGATCTTCTAAACGTCTAAATCCTGATGATGACGGAGGGCTATATGATGTTTCGGCAATGTTCCCATTCTCATCTACAAAGCCTACTACCTCTTCCTCGTCATGATGATCACCATGTAATAATGCCGATTGCAGTGCTGGTTGCTGTTGATTGGGATTTCTAACCCTTCTCTGTTTATCTATACCCTCGAATAACCAACCAACAATGCCTGACTTTTTCTTCTCTTCCATCCCTTCTGGCAGATATTCCTTATATGTAAATGTAAACATGTGTGCAATTGAGAAAAAGACCATCTCAACACAAACCAAGTAATCAATGATGCCACCCGCCACCTCGTCACCACTCCAACTTCCAACTTGATCTGGTATAACACCGTGCCATCTTAAGAAGTTAATACCAACACCCTGCCACCTGGAAGATGCGCGTTATCACAGTTTATGATGATGAAAGAGAGGAGATTATAACATATGTTAGTACATATGATATGCAAGGGCAATCAAATAAAGGTAAACTAAGGCCAAAAAAGCAGTCAGGTCGTCGAGACTTCATACTGAACACATGAATTCATATCATAAAACAATACTAACGCTGACTTTCCAAGTAAAGAATACAACTCCCTTGACACAGAGAAACTTTCCAACGGGATGCCAATTCACTGGAGATCTTAAATCTGATTTCACAGCATGGAACAACTTGACCAAACAGTACAATGCATACATTACTGAGATATTTAAGATTGCCGTAATGTAAATGTATGCCGAATGATATGTAAATGTTCCTTCACCATAATATCCACTTGGGAGTAATACAAATGTTGTTAATAATGTCGTGACTGTCTTCATTACCACATATTGCAAAACGCCATGTTTAATCTTATATAGAAAATCTTGTCCCATATCCCATCGTCCTAATAGTTTTGCCATACATCTCGGATGATGCTGTCCTAACGATGGTTCTTTATTACTTAATATTTCTGTTATCCGTTCTTCACCACCAAGTAATTCGATTAGATAATAAACGAAGGATTGTATGACATATGCTTCATATAGATCACGGATTGTATCAATGTATACTCGTGCAGGACCGTGAAAACGAAGACTATATATAAAGGTGAAGAGGTGAGTATAATAAGGTCACAGATTGCAATTGAGCACAAAATATGCACAAAATTGAACATAAGATATGCACAAAATTGAACATAAGATATGCACACAAAATTGAGTGGAAACTAACCTTAACCAACTCTGCACCGAATAAAGTGGTACCATAAACAATATCCTCACAACAAACTTTTGTACATCAGGCGCATACCTGCATATTATTGTGGTTAAGACAAGAATTTGTGTTAGATATCTTTTCGCGGCGCATATTGATCATAGGCACTTGGATACTGTTCAATACGAACAAAAATACATAAGGAGTAAAAGGAGCAAACTTCTTACCAATTGTACAAATGACTTAATATCTCTCTAAAACTAAATACCAAAGTAATAGTAACAAATGACGCAGCAGAGTAGAATGCTGCAAAATCCGTCCGACCCATTTTAGCATCATGTATAGCCGAATTGAATAATAATGGAAAGACAATTAGTAAGAAGATTGCAGTGGATGATATTGCTATTGTTTTACCAATACGTTTCATTAGGAGTGATGTTGTTGGTAAGGAGCGGCGTAGGTTGAATGGATTTAACATCGATGATAGTCCGTTTGGTGATATAATATTGTGCTGTTCACTTGCAAACCCATTTGATAGAGGTGGGTGTTGTTGCAATGCATCTTCTTCATTCTCTAATGGGCTATGTGCGGGACTTGTGTGCTGATTATTGTGTACACCATTATTCCATATATCACTTGGTGGTATTCTAGATGTATCATCGTCTTCATTGGATTGATCTGCCATTGTCTATGCCGTGTTTAATGTCATGGAGGGCCGGCTACAAGCATGCTACTTTTGCTATGTAAATTTTAAGTTCGAGGATCTTGGCACCTAGAATAAAGTTACGATTTAGCGATGGAACGGTTAAAGGGTGAAGATTCTGACGCTCAGTATAGGGTTGCTTCTCTCATAATATATCAACTATGAAGTCAAATACAACGTCTAGTAGTACCCATATATCATCACCAGATACTGCTGTATCATCTCCACCACAGGAGTGGCTACTTGAATACATAATGCCTACAAACACAAACAAAAAAGAATGGTCTTTGCAAAGAGTATTATTGACAACAATTGCAATCATTCTATATGTTAGTGCTGTCGTATATGTGGGTATATCAGTTCTATCTGATAGAGGAATACTATCATTATCACCAGAGGTAGAGACGTGTGATATACAAGAAAGTAACAACTCATGCTCCGCCGCTTCAGAGGATACCAACACACAACAAGAACAACAACAACGCCACCGAGGAAGAGTAATCGATGGCAAAAATGTCAAAGCATCAGACTTAGCAAAAGCATACCATGAAATTAAAACAGAATATGCAAATTTGGCAATACATTCATCAGGCTCACATAACTGGCAGATATTATCTCAACATGCTGACGGGTCAACAGTCTCTCTATTAGAACACCCGACTGATGTTTCATGTCCATACGTTCGAATGTCATCTATAATGCCCGGGACGATACAAGAAGTATGGAACTTTTTAGATTTATCCAATTGGGATACTAGTATGCCAAAGATGGACCCTTTTTATGAAGGATTAGAAATACATGGTGAATATAAGCATAGAGGGATACATATGAAATTGGCAAGGAAGACAATCAAACGATTAGTAACTTTTGGTAAGCGTGACTTTACATTTGTTAGTGTATCCGATCATCCTAGAGGTGATGGTGCGTGGGTATCGGGAACAGTATCAGTAGTTACTGATGAAATTCCAAGAATGAATGGGTATGTCCGTGCCTATCAAGATAGTATTGCCTTCTATGAGTCCCTAGAGAATAATTCAAAAGATACGAATCAACCACAGATGGAGTTAACTATAGTCTTTCGAATTGATTTGAATGATACAAGAGAAGGTGGTGATGGTGGATTTGTACCAATGTGGGCATATGTAAAGACAGTGGGTACCACTGGCATGGCTAGTGTGCAGAATATGAAACGGCAGCTGGAACTTATTGCAAGTGCAAGAGATAGGGAAAGTATTAGTAATGATGATAATAGTAGAGAAGCGTCATGTGATAATAGTTGGCTGGCAAGAATACGGAATGGTAGTACTCAAAAATGCTAGACAGCAAGTCAGTAGGTACACAAATGAGCTAACTGGTAACAATATCAGAAAATGTGATTAGTTACATTTCTTCTTTTATCTACTTCAATATAATATAGTTATACTTCACTTTATCGGCAGACACCTGGTCCTCCCCATAATCCACTTCGACACCTCATTCCAGCACAGCAGTCGCCTAGAGGCCATCCACATACTTGACCCTCTCTTTTACATGATGCTTTAATGAAAGATTCCGCACTCAAGTCTTCTGAGCTCGAACTAGAACCTTTACCATGATGGGTGAAGGGCTGAACACGACGAAAGTCATCCGAGCTAGATGAATCATCATTCAACCATCCATTACCCCCACTGCCACTATGGTAGTCCTCTGACGAACTAGAATCCCCATCAGATGATGAATCAAAGCTAGTAGAGTTGGAATCATCAGAAGACATCGAGTCCTCTGAGTATGAGCTAGAGTCATCCCATTTCCAAGCTCTACGGTTAAGCCTTTGGTTGTCTTCCGAGCTACTTGATGATGACTTGGCATCACTCTGAATGAGACTAGACATACTCTCATAAAAGTTGGAGGTGTAAGAGTGCACTTGTTCTGACATTCCACCACCCAATGGTTTAGGGGTACATGTATACCACCATGAATTTATATTCTCTCGGCCGCACCTTAAATCATCACAACAATCAACGTGAAACGAGCACTGTTCCCCATACTCTAGACATGATTACTGTTAAGTATTGGTTACTGTTAATGTTAAGTATTGGTTGGTAATTGAAATTAGTATGTCTTGTTGTATGACTTATAGTATGATTAGTAGTTATGCTGCTTGTCTGTCTTTGTTGTTTGCAGGATAATGTAGTTTCGTAATGGTACGAGCTTGAAAAAGTTTGTTGATGATTTATGTTCGTGTTATTTGAGTTGATATGTTTGCTTTTTTATGAGACGATTGCTCCATTCACCCCATAAACACCTTGCTTCAGGTCATGACTTAAGTATCTTGATGAATAAGGTTCTAGAACGTCCAGTTCATGATTCTGGAACGCTAATAATCATCTATTAAAAGTGAGGAGAAGCAAGATCTGAGAAAGCAGGTACGACATAGTGACTACCGGACAGATATATTACGGACCTTTTAGTCGATTCCGACGTACAAATCCATAACCGGTCAATCTTTCTGCGAAGGTATCCTCAATCAGGGAAGAACCAAGAGCGGACTAAAGGTCTAACCTAACAGCAAGAGCAGGATATCAAGTCATGGGAAGGATAGAGTTAGTATTTAGTTATGAAGTGCTCATAAAAAAGACAAAGACAAAGCAATAACCAATTCATTCTCAATCTAACCAGAACCAATAAAACGACAACTGAAACAGTAACTCATGATGATGAAACTAATTCGTACAGCCATAACACTCCTTCTTACGATGATGATAGCAAGTCAATATCAAACAGTACAAGCCCAGAAGTGCTCAGGTGTGTGCCCCAATGAAGATAGAAACGGATGTTGGGGGGATACTGGCACGAGCTTTTGCAATAGCGGAGACCCAGCTTCAGCTAGGTACATTTGGAATAATCAAATATGCTATGCATGGTGCAATTGCAACTTTTTTGGTCGTAATTGTAAACCCTGTGGTACTTGTGATCGAGGCTTGGTTGATACCGCTCTTGCTGAGGTAGATGACTACTCGGAATACATGGCATACTCAGATAATGACAAGATGGTAGAACTATCCGATACTGTCTGTCCTGAAGGCAAGGTTGCGGCGTCATATGAGCTTCACAAAGCTCTTGAATCTCGTGCCGATACTAATGGTGATACATTCCTCTCCCGTGATGAGTTTGAAAATGCCCATCATGATACGTCCGATATTCTTAATGAGCATTGTGTTTATATCAATGAGGCAGATGATACATCAATGACGAGTGCTTACTAAGTAGCCACCAAGTCTCAATAACCAATGGAAGTTTTAAAGTAATGATTTCATGTTATACCCCAGTACTCATGAGTCTACTATTCCAATATCAACTATTACCATTAAATGATCAGATGCAGTCTTTTTATCACTATTGATTTTGTAATGTATATTATCATCTACTAATATAATGGTATCTTCTAACTTTAACGAAGTGTCATCCATACAGCAGGGTATAGATATATGCTTGACTGACTGTACATTCTCACTCAACAAATTGCTAGTACTACCCCTATGATAACTACCCTTTGGTTGATATATCCATACATAATCAATCAATAAGTCCTGAGCACCATACCAATCATTAGTTGTGTATGTATAATCGGATGATACTTTTGCTAATTGACGTACATCCACAAATCCAGCATTTACCATTGCATTATATGTTTGTGAGTTGGGTATTGTATTGAAATCTCCTGCTATCATCATTGTTAGTTGTTGCTCCTCTTCTTTGTCCATGGTCATGAAATCTGTTTGATATTGAGAGAACATTTCAGATAGTACATCCACACTTAATAGTTGACGTGTTACATTGCCAGATGGAAAGTGTGTTGAACAGAAGAAGATCATACTTCTCCTACTTCTATTAGACTTCTCTTGCAATAAGACACAATTAACTATCCGTCCAGTAACCTCATCAAAACTACTCCCAACAACATTTGGTGTATATGATAACCAAAAAGTAACATTATCTAATGATTCATAAACATGTTTGTTATAATATACACTATTATGTTCACCATCATTACCAACGATCGATGAGAATGCATTGATTGGCCAAGAAGACGATGGATGCGATTCTCCGTTGCGATTGAAGAGACCATATCGATTATATATATCTGATAACCTCTTCTTTGTACTACTACCATATTGTAGATCCATTATATCTTGATTCATAAAGTGACAATCTTCTTGTAATGCTAATATATGTGGCTGGTAGTTGTGTATTGTTGAGATGATGGATGATCTTCGTTGAGTCCATGATAGATTATGTTGTATGTCTATAGGGAATGGTACACGAAGGTTTAATGTGGCTATTCTTAAATTACTATTGTGCACATGATGTAGAAATAGTAGGGGTATTGGTTGAATATGCAGTAGGTAAAGGAAATGAATGACGATTGCAACAAGGAGTAGTATAGCCATCAAATATATCCGTCGTTGAATCATCAGATGTTATCTGGCTATTATTGCAATTCACCATAGCAGTGACGAGTTCTACTAAGATATTGAATGACAGAGTACAATCTGTGCAATGTATTATATCTAATTAGGCGGCGTATTGTTCCTCTCTGTCTCTATAGTGAACAATGTTATTATGATAGCTTGAGGCACATATAACGTAGAGAGCTGTAGATGTAGAGAGTTAGTTAATACCAAAAAGTCAGTGACATAAAGAAGGTATTGTTCACTAGGCAGGTATCTATCTCTTCATGTGATAGAGAAGAGGTTGCAGCCGATTGTCGATGTTATTATGAGTAAGTTTACGTATTAATGGTAGAGGTTTATGATGATACTAATGTATTCATTGTTGTAGGGCGGCGGTCGGCGGCGGCGGTAATATAGAGGAGTGAAGGCATATGATATGGCGATCAAATTTTGACGGATGAAGAAAATATGATATCGACACAACAATCAGCATTATAGGCACAATAACACAACAATACACAACAATATACATTTGATGCCGCCATTTATCGTCTACTGCAATATGGAAATGAATACGATATGTGTATCGCGATGTGGAGTCAAAAAAGGATACCAAATCTCAATTCCAACTGAAAATCAACTGATGACAAAATGCGCCATCTTCTACTAGAATTGGTCTCATAATTTGCATAGAGCACAACTATACAAACAACTATATATAGTATTATATCGTATTGGTTAGTATCTTGTGTAGTAGTGGAGATATATAGGCAACTTATTGTTAGAAATACAAAACATTATAGTATGAGCAACAAATCAGAAATTAGTCCGTCTAACATTATGAACACATCAGATACAACAAATACATGTGCTAACTGTGGTAAGGAAGGTAGTGATGTTACAAATACATGTAACAAATGTAAATCGGTTATGTATTGTAATGCAGCATGTAAAAAGAAGCACCGACACAAGCACAAGAATCAATGCGAGAGGAGAGTAGCAGAGTTACATGATGAGAAATTATTTCAACAACCACCTCCTGAAGAAGATTGTCCTATATGTATGTTACGATTGCCAATGCTAACTGGGGGGCGGACATATATGCCATGTTGTGGAAAAACCATTTGCAGTGGCTGTGTTTATGCGTTCCGATCAAGGGTGACTAAAAAAAAGGATGATGTATGTCCATTTTGTAGAACTCCTATGCCAACCTCTGCCGAGGAGGCTATCAAAAGTCTTAAAAAACGTATTGAGGTAAATGATGCACACGCAATGATCAAAATGGGATGCCATTCTGCTGGTGGACAATTCGGTTTACCTCAAAACATGGCTAAGGCATTGGAGCTTTGGCATCGAGCAGGAGACCTTGGATATCCTGCTGCACTTTACAATATTGGCAATAGTTACAAGGTTGGGAACGGAGTGGAAAGAGACATGAAGAAGGCACTACATTACTGGGAATTAGCGGCTATGAGTGGAAGTTTGTTTGCAAGACACAATCTAGGTGCAAACTCCTCGGCAGGCTATATGGATAGAGCATTGAAGCACTTTATGATGGCAGCGAGTTATGGATATTTTGACTCTTTGAAGAGCATCAAAACAATGTACCAGAGTGGACATGCAACAAAAGATGACTATGCTAAAGCACTACGTTCTTATCAAGCAAATCTAGAGGAGATTAAGAGTGATCAGAGGGATGAAGCGGCTGCATATAATGACGAAAACAAATACTATAAATCTGCTGCGTAGAAGAAGGATACCTGAAGAGAAAAGCTAATATAGATGAGTTGATTTGTCTATACACTTGATAGATCAACCAGAACTGTTTGAAGAGAAAAGAAGTAAAAATAAAACTTATATTTAATCTTCAGTCATAATAGCCTCTCCGTCACTAGCTTCACATAATAGATGAACAGGAAGATTCCCATCAATTGTCCTCTTTGATACTACTGATCCTTCTTTTCCCAACAAATACTTAACGATGTCAAGTAACCCTTTCATACAAGCAATCACATTGTCAGCTCGGGTTAAGCACCAGGGTGCCCCTTCATGCTCTAGCCATACCACCGAGGCATTCACCATTAGAGAGTGCGGTGTGAAGTGGAAGCCTACCACTGGCATCAGCTCCTTCCACTCGGTCTTCCTTTGATATAACTACATTCTTTTGCTGTGCACAAAGAAACGATGACCGCTTCCACTGGGAGATAATCAGAGGGGGTTTGTATGTTACCCCTACTGTCTTAAGCTTCTCTGAGAGGCAAGACTTGTACAGGTACTGTTCATATTATTATTATGTATTATGCTTTGTAGGGAAGGTAGGCATTAGACTCAACGGTGTTGGTGCAGGCTGAGAAAGAGAGAGAAAGTAAGTGACAAGTAATATGTATATGAATATGAACAAATATAGAGACGTCCACGTACCAGTGTTGAAAAGTAATCTGCCGATAAAGCTTCTTTGGCTGTTAATCTCATATCAGGATTGTATTTTAATAAGCCCATTAGTAGCTTAATACCTGACGGGCAATCCCAACCTCGAAAGATATCAAGTAAGTGTTTGCCATTGTTTTGCAGATGCCACCGTTTTGGGAGTTCAATCTGACCTTGTTTGAGAATTGGCAGGTCGTTCAAACCCGGCCAATCATCAACGTTGGGAGGTCCAAGTAGATCAAACATCTTTTGGAGTTGTTCCATCTCATTTCTACCATCCATAAGCGGCTTCCCTCTTAATAACTCTCCAAAAACACATCCCGCACCCCAGTTATCAACTCCTTGATCATAATATTCAGATCCTAATAGAAGCTCGGGTGGACGATACCAAAGACTAACAACCTTGGGAGTAAGGCAGCAATCAGATGATTCTGTATCATCAGAATCTCTTCTACCTTTGCATTCACCAACATACTCTCCACCTACCCGTCTAGCCAAACCAAAATCAGCAACTCGTAACTCTCCTCTATTATTATATAGTAAATTACTCAACTTTAAATCACGATGGAGTATGTAGTTGGAATGCATGAACCGTATTGCTTCTAATAGTTGTACCATTAATCGTTTTACTTCACTTTGAGAGAATGGGGAACATTTGTATTGTTGATAATGATTATCTATAAGTGAAGCTAAGTCATGGTCAGCATATTCAAAGACTAGAAATACTCCCGATCGGCTATACAAGTTAGTGGTTGTTGCAGTATATCATAGTGTATGGATTGCAAAAAGATTGTGCATATCATGTGTCATATTTAGAAAAGGATTATATTATACACCAAGCAAATAAACAAACCACAAAGCAATACAATATAAACATACCTCGACGAAACAGTAACATCCTTCAAACCAATAATACCATGCCTCACACCACCAGCACATTGCAATTCTCTCAATATAGTAATTTCACGTAATGTCGTTAGTGGAAAACCGTCACTTGCCTCATGATGTGGTAGACATCGTTTCAATGCTACTATTTCATTTGTTTGCTTATCTCTTGCTTGATATACAACGCCTTTATATATTGAAGATACAGTCGAGTATATAAAAATGATGAATGAGGTAAAGTTGTGCACATGATGTGCATTAAAACATAACTTACCATATGTACCCTCACCGATTCTACCAATCTTTTCATATCTAGATGAAACATTGGCACAATTGCCATATATTGCTGATGGTGTATTCCATGGATAAGTATCTGTAGTTGGTACCCATGTTGGTCTACTATAATTTGATGAAGAAGTTAGAGATTTAGATGCTTGTTGTTTTGAAGAATTATTTCTACTATTATGATTCTTATGCTTATACTGTTTCTTCGTATCATGTTCTGGCTTTCTTTTACGCTTGTGGTTGCTCCCTATGGATGCCATGATGCCCAACTCTGCCGTCTTGCCAACTAGTGTTTTTATGAGAGTTGAGAGTGATTTAGGATACCACTCCTCGGATCGAAGTAGGACTCTCAATCATCAACCTGCAAAGCGTATTGTGCTTGATGTATGGAGATTTATTACCTCCATTCACTGTTGTATAAACCCGGCCGCTAGCAATAGATAGTTAGGTGCAACTCCTTCATTATCTTTCAATTGGTGTATCATATGACGTACGAGGAATCGGTATTATCTTCGCTCAAATTTTTCCTTTTTTGCAAAGACAAGTGTTTATATGAGCCGAGCTCTCCTATTGTACCTCTCTCGTATCCAATCATTGCAACTAATTGATAATCCATCATCATGAGTAGCTCACCAGTATCATCATCAACAATATCCTTGCCATCGGCACTCATAAATTTCTCACCGCCGACACAATCTCCAATCGTTCAAACTAATGCACAAACAAGCTCAAGCAGCCCCCCTCTTATATCTACTACTGCCATACCAACTACAATGCCAATAACAAACACACCAACCTTACCACCATCAATATTACCATCCTATTCACCAACAAACTCATCAATGCCATCCCTCTTACCATCCGCATTGCCAACATCACAACCATCCAATACAAACTTAATCGAAATCTCACAAGGATATGCAACACAATTATTTGTAAATGAACTAATAGAATTAAATGATATAGAACAAGAAATATTTGAGGGTATAATGAAATTACATACTAGTGTTATAGGGTATGAAGTTGGTAAACCATTTATTGTTACGGAGAGTACGATATTACATCAAGATTTGGGTGATACCTGTCGAAGAAGACGACGAAAGAGAGAGAGGAGTGGTAAGAGACAGAATATGTTTGATAGAGTTAGAGCTCTTTTTGGTATAGAACGAGATGATATAGATATAGATAGATATGTTGAGCAACAACAAAGGAGGACGAGGCATACACATTCAAGATATTTGCAAAGCAATTCAACTACTGCAAACAACAACACAATAGAAGTAGTAGAGGATACCGCTTCTCCTTCTCTGCCAACTTCTCCACCAATAGTTCAAGAGGTAGAGAAAATGGAATGTTACATTGTACAAGTACACTACATAATAGATTGGTCAACACGATATGGATATGACCTAAGTATATATCCCACCGAATTCCGTACATTCATGAATACACAGAATGGAACAACACTTGAATTATTAAGAGATTTGATTGAAGAATTGAGTCCAGGATGGGATTATGTACAACGTGTTGGTAATACTGTATTTGATAATGATTTGACTTTTCCTCCGACTCGTTCTCCAATTGCTCCAGCTGCTCCAGCACCTGCTGTTGAGAATACAGCAGCTGTTACTACTACTGTAATGAAAGATACGAATAGTCCAACTTTATCACCAACTACAGTTCCATCTATATCGACTCAACCATCAATTATACCATCTGTAAGCAAAGAACTAACAATTGGATATATAGACAAAGATTCAGATTTGACAGAATCACCTGTTCGGGGTGCATTAATTGGTGTATTGGTAGCATTTGCTATAGTTGTTGTTGGTACTGTGATATTTGTAGGTGTGCGATGGTATCGTAACAAGAATCATCCATCTACCGATGACATTAGTAAGGATGTTAAAGAAGAAATTCGTTTGGGAGAAGCTGCTCAAGATCCATTACCAAGTAAGGGCAGCGGTGGAGGAGGAGGGCAGTCTACGTCACGACGTTCATCATCTGTACTATCAGATGGTAATAGAAATAATAGAAGAAGTGGTAGTTCAATACCCCAGGATGTCGAGGCGGGTAATCTGAGTAGTATGTCAACAACACCGGGTACTCAATATACATCATCAACGGCTCGGTCATCAACTGCCTATTCAAATTCCATAGATGGAGGAAGAGATACATTAAGAGAAACTATTGGTCATACAGACCAGGCACAGAAGAAGTTAGTATATCCATCAATAAATAGTGTACCAGGGACACCCAATCGTACTCCTCAAGAAGAAAGTACAGCGTACACTCCCGATGAATCTCCAAGCAAGAATAGTACATTCGTAGGTGCAAACTTGATTGCCAATAGATCAAATAGTTTCAGTTCCGAGTCATTTGAGAATGATGAATCATCGTATATCAGTGTTGGTCCTGATGGGGATGAATTTGACAAGTATAGGAATCAATTATTAGATACACTCCGGGCAGAGGTTGAGGTATCAATCGATGATGTTGATAGTATGCTAAGTTTGGCAATAACACGGGTATTAACTTCTCCAGATACACCATTGGACTTATCATGGATAGGCGGGGAAGATTTGGGTAGTATAGAAGCTAGTTGTTTATGTCAAGCATTTGATTGGGAGAGGAAGCGCGATCCGTCCATGATGCGAGGTTCGGTATTCAGTAATGACTTCTTTGCACACTTGATGAAAACTATAGTGTTTATTGTACATCATGGATTGATACGACCACATGATGGGGCACGGATCTTACATGGTTGTGCATCTATCATTGGACTGCCGTTACTTGAGGATGTACCGAATACGACCATTGTAGTTCAAGGGTTAATCAAGTCGAATGATTTAGCTCAAGGTCATCATCTATTAGTTGAAGCATTTGAAGGCTTTGGTGATATTGTGGATGCTGCCATTGCACCTTGTAATAGAGGATTTGGATTTGTTAGGTTTGTAGATTCAGAGTCTGTTAAGGAAGTTATGCAGAGACATACGGTTGATCCAATTGAGATTCAAGATGTGGCAGTCTCGATCAAAAATCTTGTTCAATGATATGATGTTGGAAGTATGTAGAAGTTTGATTCGATAGAGAGGTTATTGCTTGATCGTCTCATATGATGATAGAGACGATAAATATAGATAAACAGCTCAATATACTGATGTTGCCTACTTGCCCCAGTCCTTGGTCAACCCACAAAATGGGCACTAGGATGGTATCCGTCCTTATCCTCTAGGATACCTCTAGTATAGTCTCCCTCGTCATTCTTCCGCCAGCACATTGAGTAAGTATATGAATATGCATCTCTCGGATTATATGATACGATTAAAGGCAAGTTGAGTGTAAGTTCAAATGGTGGTGCAGGGTCGCATGCATCTGCAGGTCTGAAAGGTAGTTTCTTATGAATTGCCCGCTAAGATACCACCTTATCTTAGGACATAAAGGAGATAAGCCTCTGCCTACTCTCGAAAAATGAAGGAAGCAGGATACCTTGGCTATAAAAAGTTCCTTTAAGTTCCAGTAAGTTCCATAAGTTCCCTAACAATCTCTCACACATTTTCATACACCATGGAATTTAACCATAGTAGGCAATCGGCGGCGGCACGGCGACCAACACTTATATACTAATGAAATACCGCCGGAACATTACTCACTGGACCTATATTGATTTATGCTGAGGATTAGATACTTTGGAATAGGGCCAGAACCACTTCAATTGTACCAACAGTATATTACTAACAAAATGAGCCGTTACAACGATAACTTTATTGCAATAATACACAATAATATATAACCATACACAACAATATACACCAATATAATCGATGCAGCTGATTATATGATGATGTGGTCTACGTAGATGGCGTTGTTGGGGGGCGTATATGTCGGAGGTGCCGCCGTCAAAATGTCGTTTATTTCAAGGTGCACCTTGATATGTTAATAATGTTAAGGGTGATATATACAACAATACAACAACACCAAACAAATAATTGCAATTAGTTTATAGGTTATTAGATGAATTAGTATTGGCTGCTTAGAGATTGGAGGGTTTAATTTGAATGGCAGTGGGTATAATTACTTTAATTGTTGTTGTTTATTGGTTAGGGTGGTGACAACAATTGCAGTTAGTAGGGTATGTTGGGTTGGATTAATTATGTATTAGTGGTTGGTATATGCTATGATATGGCTATGAGTGTTGGAGTAGTAGTGTTGCTTCATTGGAGTCCATCCTCAATCAGCATCAAACAATACACAACGCAATCTGCGGCGGTCAGAGTAGTACAACAGTATTATGTGATGTATGACATTGAGATGGGTGGGTATACATAATACACAACAATATATCTACTGTGGAGGTATTGTTATATTTGTTACAGAGATTTAGCCTATGGAAGAGGAGGGATATGGATAATACACAAACAATATACAACAACACACAAACAATACAACAACAATCTGATATTGGACATTATACCGTTGTTTGAGTGATTAGGCACTAAAACCATTGGCAAACTGACAATATAATGAGTTTAGATGAGGTTATGCATATTATTTTGGTATGTGGAGTTTATTGGATGACAGTATAACAAGTATATGTTGGAGTATTGGCTATGTAGAGTTGAGGTGGGGATTGGTTATATAATTGATGTTTGATGTCTAATATGGTGGAATCTAAGTGAACCCAACACAATACAACAATCAGCCAATAAATAGAAGGTGGAGATATGATGGTTTGACCATTGGAGACATTATATTTATTGAAATGGTCTGGTTATATTCAGTGTTTCTACTTTGAGATATCAATATTCAAGCTGGATACTGACTAATGCAACATTATCATAGTAGGTGAACAATAAAGAGTATTCTAATGTATTAATATGATACTAAACTATAGAATTGCAATGTATTTTGTAGTGCCAACTAACTTAATCCTATTCTATTAGCTGTTAACATATCATGTGCACATTTTTCAAAATCATAAGTAAATATGAAATGACTATCATAGACCGCATTACCGCCGTCCTACACCGTCACCGCCGTTTCTAATCGACAACCATATTATATCACGGCTACTGGGTGATTGCTGCGGTGATATATGGACAATAAGTCCGTCAATGAGCCGCATACTTCGCAAGTATGTCAATATTTCATCGATGAGTAGGTAGTTGAGGAGATGTAGAATATCGTCATCTATTGGGCGATTTGTCTGGAACCTTCTCGTCAGTATTTAGTATGGGTTATACATCATCGATATATGCGCCGGGTTGCGGTGATTATATCCTCTATTAGCCGTAGGAGCCGTCGATAGCCATGATGTATTGTTGCTATGTGAGTTGTTATTTTTTTATTTGGAAAAGATACCGATGGCTTCCCTCAAATTTACCAAATACCTCGCTCCATTGATGAGCTCATGGCTGTATCGATTGTTATGAACACCCCTGTCGATTGTGCATTCATTTTAATACTAATTTTTGATAAGAGCTGTGTTTTTGCATGATATATGAGAAGAAAGATATAATATTTAGTTTTAAACAACAATCATCATTATACTACCATAACTTTTCTTATAACATACAATGAGAATTATTAGAAGATGGTAACAATAAAACTTCGTCAATTGTTAGGGTTAAGGAACTCATCATCAGCATCTATCAATACTGACAGTATCAATCAGTATGATATGGAAGATGATGATGACATACTACAAGACGCCCAGGACGATCTAGCTGCATCAATTACAAATCGCGAGTTGTTACTAACAGCAGCTGCAATGAAACATACCGATAATAAAAACAATAATGATAGTAACAAAGATATATGTGTACTAAGCGATGAGATTAAAATGTTACGAGATGAAATGAGAGAAAGATTTGATGTTTTAGAAAAGAAGTTTACAATCAATTTTGATAATAGTGATAATAGCGTTCATAATGTTTCTATGGATAGTAATTGTATTAAAGATAAGTGTGATGATACGTTAGTTAGTCGGGTTGCAAAGGATAAGTTAGAGGCCGAGGATGGGACAGAGATTACATCTAATCAAAAGAAGGCCGAGGATGATATTGGCGGGACGAGTAACACTTATAGTGTCAATAAACAAAACAAGGAAGTATTAGATAAAGTTGCGAATGATAATATGGCTATTGTTAATGACAAAAGTATACATGTTGTGGAAGAGTTATTAGAGGATGAGGATACCGCGGGGGATATTGTTGTGAGGGAAAAGAAACTGAATGTTGCCCATGAGGAATTGAATATAGAGGAGAAGCAGCAGGAAGAGACATTAATTACACCTCATCCCACTCGAGTACTGAAGAAAGGCAAGAGGAACAAACCAAGGAAGCAACAAGCCAAGGGGAAACGCCGTCAAAAGAAGAAGAACAAATCTCCACCTTCTTCTTCTACTTCTATTATACCTACCGCTGGATACAATGGCACATTAACAATCCTTGTTACATTGATTAATGCAATTCCGACATTATTATTAATGAGAGGTGGGAAGAGATTGTACATGCTACTTGCATTCGTTGCAGCATCATATTTGTTCAAGGGAGAAATGAATAGTTTTAGCAGTGTCCCCAGCGAGGCGAGTGTCAGTGATGATATAAGTACAAGTGGTGGTAGTTGGTTAAGTATAGGCGGTTTTAGTTTCATTCAAGGAGTTCGAGCTCTAGAAGATTGTCCTGACCAACACATCGTCACCGACTCATACGATATTGGATCAAAGGTTACAATTGAAGAGAAGGTATACGAATGTATCGAATCTCCGTGTGGTTGGAAGATTATTGGAACTTGTGTGGTGGGTATGTTTCAACCCAATCTCCCAGCAAAGTCTTCGTTAGGCAGAGTAAGAACCCATTCAACAGGCAAGACTCGGCAAGGTTTGTTTGGGGACGATGAAGATGATGAAAATACTCAAACAACTCTTTACTATCCAGATTATGTGTTGGCAAAGTGTGTGACAGAATCTTCTACCATCTTTGATAGTAATCAGTCGTCGGCTACCATCGAGGAATGCTGTGATCAGTGGTAAGAATATGTCTGTACACTCATCTAAAACATTTTGACTATCATGATACCTTCTTACCTTCACTATCATCTTTAAAAGGTTGTTTTATGTCAATAGAGATGAATGCATCACGAAGTCGTCTACTTTGACTGCTCCTTCCTTATCTATACCACCACCGACACAATCTGATGTTGATACTGTCAGCCCGACTTCTTTAATGACTGCCTCTCCTGCCGTGGCCTCTTCTCCTGACGACAAGAACGATGCTACCGTGTATCCAACTTTTAGCCCGACCTCTAGCTCAGTGTCGAACACTGTTTCTCCTATTGTGATCTCTCCTTTGGATGAGGGTGGTGACACTGAATGGCCAACCTTTTCACCACTTACAACTCTTTCGGTTCCTATGACAGATGACACTGATAATAAATGGCCAACGTATTCACCAACAACAGCTACTCGGTGTGAGGGGAGTAATCCAGAATTATGTGGATGTGGCAGTGTCAATCAAGCTGATTATCGTGGATCTATTAGTACAACAGCAAGTGGTAAAGAGTGTATGGGCACCGCAACTTGATTCTCTGTATTGCAGGCACCACCCCCCCCAGATTCATCTCGTCAACCCAAAATCAGGATGAAAATGTGATTTAGGATAGTACTAACTAGGTATATTAGGCCCCACTTACATCAAGTAATAGTAGTCAGTTACAATTCTATTCTTTAACTATTACTTCTCATTAGCGCTTTCTTGACCTACCATAACCATCTGCCTCGAC
>Ga0214481_100470_pt1 | contig 20740 bp, 18 predicted proteins | sample M1_20Mar14CPVII9_4_FD_165057 | JGI IMG/M metagenome (GOLD analysis project Ga0214481, IMG submission 165057) | Marine eukaryotic communities from Monterey Bay, California, United States - M1_20Mar14CPVII9sort6BwellG10 | ecosystem: Environmental > Aquatic > Marine > Unclassified | place: USA...
GATATCGAATTAATATTGAGAGGATATGAGGAAGATTCTGATGAATCAATGGTATCAACTGGGCTTATAGAATGGCATGCATCAGATGTACTCTGCGAGTACCTCCTAAACAGTGATATAATGAAGAATGGGAATAGTATACGCTTACTTGAACTCGGCTCCGGTCTTGGGAAATGTGGTTTGCTCCTCCACCTTTTACTTCAGTCGAATGGCAGAAGTGATTCAACAGTACTTACTGACGGCGATACTAATGTGATGCAATTACTACGGAAGAATGTTGCATTTAATACCTTCTCAGACGACTATGACAATGATGACATATCATGTCAACAATTAAAGTGGGGGACAAATGAAGCAGAAGCCTTTCTATCAAAACAAGATTATAATCAAAAGTTTGACCTAATTATTGGTTCAGATCTGCTCTACACAAATAGACAGAATCTTAATCCATTATTTGAGACAATTGACGTATTACTTGACGACAGTCAAGAAAAGTTCATACTAGCACATAATGAAGATTATTCAATTCCAGTAAGTAGTGTAGTTCTTGCTGCATCACGAAAAGACCTATTCTGTGAAGTTGTAAAGCAGGCTGGTGAAGTTAGTTTGCTCTGTTTTAGACGTTCAGATCCTCTAAGTATGAACAAAGTGGTGGATAGATTACGAGCAAAGATAATGATGTTGGAGGCTGAAAATCGAAGGCAGAAAGCTAGGATGGAGCAAGTGGAAGACAAGTGCTTGAAATTGGACAGACGATGTACTGTTTTGAGGGGTGATAAAGATCTACCCACGAGTATAATTCTATCTTTTGATGAAGATAATCTTGCTGCCATCTCATCATACTTGGAGCCACGTCCAAGGCACATCAAATAGGGGATGGGCCTGTTTCATTAATGAAAAAGGTTGCACATAAGATTTACGAGGGTGCCTCACTAGAGGAGAAGGATGTGCTACCAAGACAACAGGAAGATCCATTGGGGCGAGCTTTTGGATAGGTTGATGTAATCACTTTTGTTGGTGCAGGCAATAGTTCTTCACTTCTTCGCTGTAAATCAATATCGTTTGGCCGACGTACTAAATAATCATACCACTCCTCCTCTTCTTCCTCAGAAGAAGAAGAATGATCGTCTTCTTCCATGTTATACTCCATATTATATTATTGTCCGTGGTATATTATATATTATATATAATAGATAGGTAATTTTAAGGTGCACCGATGTGGAAATTGATTGAACAAGATGTGAGGAGCAAATAAGTTTACCGTTATTGAATGTGACACAAGATATGCATATAAAACCTAACCCGCGGCCTTATACCTTATAGCCGTATAACAATAATTGAGCACGTATAATAAATTGGCAAATTGAGACACTTTGTACACTATCGCAAACACTCATTTCATTGGTTTTGTAGTTCTGGTTAAAAATTGAAAGGATACCGCATACCGCACTCTCATAAAAGGATAAGCTATCTAAATGATAGACTAAGCTAAATGATATATAATTTGGTTAGTCTGTTGCAAGTGCCTGATATTTATATGCATACCTCTAATTTATTCGAATCATTCAATTCTTGACCTCTTCTCCGCTGGAACTGTATTTTGACATGAATTGTCATGCTCAGGAGGAGAGCCTCTTTCAATCTTGATCCTTGCCAAATCTTGTCTATCTCTGCCCCAGTTTTGTCCCATGGTCACCATCCAACAATATGTACCAGAGAGTCCCTCTTTCATAACTCCAAGCTTGATATCATCCTTATACATTGTCAAGGTACCGTCATCATAGTCTAAGAGCAACCCTATCTTGCCACACCCTTCAAACGTTTGCATACCTTCCCAATCCCAAGCTACATTGGTAACATTAGGAATGTTATCCTCGTTATCGTTAAATCCCCAATCAGTCGATTGGCAATGTCCGTCCGTGGCTCTGTATATACAAGCGTGTATGTTACTATCGCCCCATTCTGGACATTTCAGCGCTCTTAACCGATTGACAACACTCCCATCAAATGGGGTAAACATTCTTCCAGTTGGAGTAATCCGACTCAAAGGCCTAACAATTCCAAACCAGAGCGGTTGATCGATATTTGAATCAAGTCCAGAGCATGTAAATGTGACATAATGTTTGCCGGCTCTCATAACATGATCACTTACGGCAGTAAATGCTGGAAATGATCTCCCCCTCGCTGTTGATTGTGCGATCTTCATTCTCCCCGGACTCGATATGGGTCGAACCGTTGATTTATCTCCAATAGTGCATTGAATGTCTCTACCAAATAGCTGATCAAACTTTAGTGGCTTTCGAAGTTTGATCAACTCATTATATGAGAAGAATGGAGAATCACCAACTCCGCAGGTCGGTAATACTTCCTTCTCCCAGGGAGAGGCGCCCTCATAAAGTTTGTATGCAATCTTTTTCATCAATGAGACAGGCTCATCGCCTATTTGATGCGTCTTGACACCGAAGTGCTTGCAGGTCGATGCCAATTGAGCAAAGTCTTGTGGCTCCAAGAATGATAATGTACTAGCAAGGTTGTCTTCATCAAAAGATAGAAGTATACTCTTAGGAAGATCCACATCGCCTCTTAATACAGTACATCTTCTATCCAATTTTAAGCACTTGTCTTCGACTAATTCCAATCTAGCCTTCAGTGCACGGTTCTCATCCTCTAGTAATGTATTCTTAGTATGTAATCTATCAGCCATACCATTTACTTTTCGTACAATACCTGTTACCTTTTGGACTTCTCCGTGCTGGTCTGAGTAGGGAAATGATTTACTTAAAAATAAAGTTAGACCAAGTCGTCGAAAACACAGTAAATGAATCTGTTCCTCCTGTTGCAGAACTTCACAGAATAACTCTCTTTTTGATGCAGAAAATTTTAACCAATCTAGTGACCTTGAATGCTCTCCATTATGAGAAAGTATAAACCTCCCTTGATCATCAAGTAACTCGTAAATGGAATCGAGTAATGGATCAATGTTATCATTGTTTGTATAGATTAAATCTGAACCAATGATTAGGTCAAACTTGTAATCGTTATGTTGTGATAGAAAAGATTGGGCTTCTCGGCTACACGTAGGGTCAGGGTCCGGTATCCTACCCCTATGTCAAATCTGAGCCCCCAGGGGACTTATGGTAGGCTTAAATAGGCTTATTTGAATGCTCTCAATGAGTTAGGAATGAATCTTTTATGTACTTCTTTTTTTATTTAAAAAAATTGTTAGTGATTTTGTTAGAGCTAGTTAGGTATTATCCTTAACCTGGGGAGAATTGTTCCAGCTGGCATACCTTTTACCCCCAAAATGGGTCATAAAATCACACAATGTTAAAAACTAAAGAAGTACAACATGGTTTTGGACTCTACTCATCAAGGGCTATCCAATGATGTATCAACCAACTTTCAGCTCCTTCTAGATATTCAGATTTGACAATCGTAGGATCCTGACCCTACGTGTAGCCTCTCCCTTTCCCCATTTTAACTGCTGGCATATGATGTCATCGTCAGTCAACACTGCATTCTTTCGTAACAGCTTTAGGACATTAGTATCACCATCGGTTAGTATCGTATTGTTTAATTGGAGTAAGAGGTGGGCAAGCAGTCCACATTTCCCAAGTCCAGAACCAAGTTCAAGCATACGATAATCATCATGCATTCCAAATCTTTTATCCATTCTTTCTCTCTTAATTTCATCATCATTCAGAAGGTAATTGCAAAGTACATCTGATGCCTTCCATTGTGTTAATCCAGAAGATACCATCACTTGATCCGAATCTCCCCGAAATCCTCTTAAGATCAATGTAATATCTTCTCCATCACATCCAGCTTTTGGATAGGTTGATGTAAACAACTCGGTAGGTGTAGGTAGCTGTTCTTGACTTCTTCGCCGTAAATCATCATCATTTGGCCGACGTACTAAATAATCATACCACGGTACTTCCACAACTTCTTCTTCTTCTGAAGAAGAATGAAGAGAAGACAAATCGTGTTTTTCTTCTGACATCATTATTAACACCAGTGTATCTTGTTATATTATTGTGCAAATTTCTGTAAAATATTAATAATCCTCTGCAACTATGTTGATATTGTATTCTGCTCGGTATTTAGTTGTATGATAGTGTATGATGAAATTTACGAGCGGCGCCGAAAACTTTTAAATATGCGATTATTGACTATAATACACGGGATATTCAAGGGTATACCAATCTTTATATGATCACAATCCACAGCCAATAGATGATCTGTTTGTGCCACTGGTCACGGTGGACTCTCATAAAAGGATACCGCACTCTCTCAACTCTCAATCGCAAAAAATATGAGAGTTAGTAGTATTAGTAGCAAAGAACATCGGCAACATCTATCAAATATACAACCATGGATCGACCACAATATACCGATAAACAACTTCAAGATGCTCTTAACTCATTTTATGGAGGACCTGATAATGCCTCAAATTGTAAACACATCTTTGGTTACAATAATCCAAATCATGAACTCAGCATGTTGCAAAAGATTACTGCAACAACAATATTAGATTATGATACAAAGTTATCCTCTACATCAACAACAGCAGTGCCATCAATCGAAGAACTACTACAAACTGCTAAAGAATTTCATAATACCAATGGATCAATATTACAACTACAGCATATCATACAAGGTAAATCACCCTCCATGGCATTGGCAGCCGAGTTTAAACGTGCGTCACCATCCAAGGGGGATATAGCACCTAATTTAAATGCTGGCGATCAAGCTACGACATATTATGAGGCTGGTGCGTGTGTTATTAGTGTATTAACTGAAGAACGGTGGTTTAAGGGTAGTTTAGACGATTTACAAAATGCTAGATTAAAAACTACCACTGCTGCCAATGATAAAACCAATGAGAGTATACTACGTCCAGCAATATTGCGTAAAGATTTTATAACATCAACATATCAAATAGCCGAGGCCGCCGCATATGGAGCTGATACAATCCTCTTAATTGTTGCAACTACACCATCCAACATTCTCAAAGAATTAATCAATTATGCACGAAGTATAGGTATGGAACCATTAGTGGAAGTACATGCCTTGATTGAATTAGATGTGGCCATTGAATGTGGTGCTAAAGTAATTGGTGTGAATAATCGTAATTTACATACCTTTCAATTAGATTTGGGTACGACTGATAAGATTGCTAGTGAATTGAGTAAACGTGGATTGACATTCCATCATGATAATAATTGTTCAAAGGAAGGAGAAGAGAAGCCACAATTATCACTATGTGCATTATCAGGAATGTCATCGTCACATGATGTTAATAGATATCGAGCAGTGGGAGTTGGGATGTGTTTAATTGGTGAATCATTAATGAGATCAAGTGATCCATCATTGGCTATTCAGGGATTATGTTTAAATCCAAAAGATTACGAGGCATCACAATCTACCGCTGGTGGTGCATATACTGGTGGTACAAAGATTATTAAAGTATGCGGTATTACGAATAGTGAAGATGCATTAGTTGCATGCCGGAGCGGTGCTAATTTAATTGGTGTTATATTTGCCGAGAAGAGTAAACGAAAGGTGAGTATTGAACAGGCTACTGAGATTGTCAATGCCGTTAGAAAGTTTGGTGAACGTAGTGCAAGAGTTACAATTGATACAGTCAAGGAGAATAGTAGTTCAGCTGTATCAACACTTGTTGCTAAGTCACATGCATTGGAAAGAGCATCAATTCGTCCATTGGTTGTGGGTGTGTTTCAGAATAGTCCACTTGATGTTGTCAAGGACACTGTGGAGAAGTGTGGTTTAGACTTGTTACAGCTACATGGCAGTGAGGGCATGGCAGCCGCCAACAGTACCAACTTTGGAGGAGTTCCTGCCTTGCGAGTTGTGGATATCGAACTGGGTAATGATGGATCATCTTCATCGGACAAGTCGGATGTTGCCGCCAACATTATCAAGCAAGTGACTTCTGACCCCATTGCTATTCTGTTAGATACATCCATCAAGGGCGATAAACATGGTGGAGGAGGTACTGGCAAGACATTTGATTGGACAATAGCTGAATCTATACAGAGTATGGGTCTACCAGTTATCATTGCTGGCGGACTTGCACCCACAAATATTGGCGAGGCTGTTGGTAATGTTAGACCATGGGGTGTTGATGTTGCAGGCGGAGTCGAGGCCAGTCCAGGAGTGAAGGATCACAACAAGGTGGAAATGTTTGTTGGTGGAGCCAAGAAGGCGGCCGCAGAAGCTAGCAAGGGATTCTAAGGAAGAGAAGAGTTGATAGTGCAAACAAACTTATGATTTCACTATCTTAAACAAGCCATCATGCTTCTAAAGCATGCTTTACTTGCCTTTCGACTATCCATAATTCAATCATCATCAAACTGTATCAATCAATTCATCTTTGGGAAAAGGCATCAAGCCTCAACCCAATTTAATACTCACTTTCTTCTCCACTGGAGGAGGCACTAGATACAACACTCTCTTCGTCACTGCTGCTCCTAGCCTTCTTCTGTGGAGATTGAGAGTAGTTATTTTCGTTTTCTTCCTCGGCCAATGCTTTCTGGAGAGCAGACTTCCTCTTGCGACTGGCACTCGACTTCCTCTTCAGCCCACCAAAACCCTTGCTCTTTGACTCCTTCTTCTGAGGACTAACATCAGTATCACTGTCAACTAAGACGTCAGCTTCCTCCTCACTTGACTTGGAGGCCTTCTTCTTGCTCTTCTTGGAAGAGAAGGAGAGCTTGGGAGAAATACCCATGCTAATAGAAGCAGCCTTGCCTTTTGACGACTTGGCTTTGGGAGCTGAGGCGCTACCACTACTCTTACGAGGTTTGTTAGCCTTTGAAGGTTTCTTTGATTTGGAGGCAGGCTTGACTTTGGCGTCCTTCTTTTGCTTGGATGCAGTCTTCTTCTTCTTGGCAAGCGTGCTATCGTCAGAATCAGTATCAGTATCAGTATCAGACAACTCGGACTTGACTTTGGGAGCGGCCTTCTTCTTTTGTTTGGGAGCAGTCTTCTTCTTCTTGGCAAGCGTGCTATCGTCAGAATCAGTATCAGTATCATTATCAGACAACTCGGACTTGACTTTGGGAGCGGCCTTCTTCTTTTGTTTGGGAGCAGTCTTCTTCTTAGGTGCGACGCTCTCGTCATCACTCTCCTCGGAATCTTCATCAAGACTCTTACGCTTTGATGACTTCTTCTCTTCCTCTTTGACAGGTGCCTTCTTGGATGCAATAGACTTGGAACCTCTCAAGAAGGCTTCCTCATCGCTATCCAGCTCTTCATCGTCATCTGACATCTCCTTGCTCATACGCTTGGAAGATTTGTCATCCTTCTTCTTCGCAGGAGCCTTCTTGGACACAGGCTTGGCAGCGACAAAGTCATCTTCATCATCCTCTTCCTCCTCAGAAGAGGAGACGACCGACTCTTCTTCACTTTGATCAGAGTCCCATTCATCCTTCTTCTTCTTACCATTCTTTGTTCTCTTCCTAACAGCAAGAGCCTTGTTCTTCTTATCCTTCTTGGCCTCGAGACCCATCATCTTATCACGCTCATCAAGTAACTCCTCAATTGCATCCAAATCGTTTTTCCAGATTGTCTGGTGTGACGTTCCCATCAGCTTGTCCAATTCATCAGACTTGTCAGCCTTTTGGCGCCGTAGCTCCTCGGCCTTTTCAAATGTGAGACTCCAAATCTTCATGCCTATCGATGGAAGATATAAGATGAATAGTAAGATACGATAGCAATCAAAAGGTACACATTATATGATAAAAGAACTTACCTAAAAGATACTCATAGCCCTTGGCAAGCTCGGTGCTCGGTGTGTCCTCCTCCTCCATGACATTATCACCATCTTCATCTGTTTCTTCTTCTTCTACAGCAGCGGCTTCCTCCTCCTCTTTGGGAGTTTTGGGAAACAAGTCATAGCCCTTCTCATTGAGCTCAGCAAGTAACTCAACTCTCTTTCTATCTGAAACAACGAGCTCCTTCACACACACCTCCTCGACAAATCGAGCCTTATTCTCAAGCATGCTTAGATCTCTCTGCATCTTATCAAGGAGAATGTCCTTACGGGCAATGTAGAATACTTGACGCTCATTGAAGAACTCTTTGAGAATATCGAGACTTGTATCATACTGTCTGATCTTGCCTTCTTTATCAAAGGCAGTCATATTCTTGGTAGAGACTGAAGTCGTTAATTTGAATGCCTTGAGCAGGCCGCCTGCTTTGGTATTCTCAAACGAATCGATACTCTCCTTAGTAGCCGTGATGGTAAATGAGACTGTGGTATCGGTATGATTCTCCTTGAAATCTAGAATCTCTGCAGCTTTTGGCTTAGTATCAACCTCGTCATCATCGTCATCCTCATCACTACCCTTCTTCTTCGACTTGGACTTCTTCTTTTTGTCCTCGGCCTTATCAGATGACGCCATCATCTTTTCAAGGACTGTCTCCTTGTAATTCTGTGTCCATTTGCCGACAGGTAGTTCTGTGATTAGAAGAGTAGTGTTGCTAATACGTTTGATCTTACCCTTGATAGTGTAACTCCCCTCCTTCCTGCCAGTCTCAGGGATGACTTCTCCCGTCCAACCAGACGCCGAGAAGGATGGATGCATCTCCCCAGGCTCTTCCTTATCGATTAGTCTACGAATATTGGCAATAATCTCACGAGGGTCGTGGCTCTGGATAGTAGAGCTCCATCCAGTTCCAATACCATTTGAACCGTTGACTAGGATCATTGGGATGACTGGCATGTAATAGTCAGGCTCGATGGACATCCCATCGTCATTCAAGTAGTTCAATAGAGCATCATCGTCAGGGTGGAAGATAGCTCTGGCAATCTTCTCCAGCCGAGTAAAGATGTACTATTTTAAAGTGGAGAGCATGATGTTAGGATACATATTATGATAATACGCCAAACAAAAGATACATATGTTTGTCAACACTTACACGTGCAGAAGCATGATCTTTACCTCCAATACGACGTGTACCAAATTGTCCGGAGGGGTATAGAAGATTGATATTGTTCGAGCCGCAAAAGGTCTGTGCCATACCAACAATTGTACCATGCAGTGACATCTCACCGTGATGATATGCCGAGTGCTCACCGATGTATCCAGCAAGTTGGGCAACTTTGATCTCATTCTTGAGCTTCTTCTTAAAGCAGGCAAACAATACCTTACGCTGGGATGGCTTGAATCCATCAAGTAAATGAGGGATCGACCGTGCAGTATCGGCTTGAGAAAAGAGAATTAATTCTCTATTGATGAAATCACTACAATTCATACCATTCTTTTGGGCTTCTGAATAGTTGAGGTAAGTGCCCTTGAAGATGCGCGTTTCATGGTTTATGAAGACGAAGAGAGATGATAATAACTCCTGTTAGTACACGATGTTTACAAAGGAACTCAAATAAGGGCAAACTAAGTTCAAATGAAGTAGCCAAATCACCGAGACTTCATATTGAACACATGCATTCACATGTTTTAACAAGACAAACGCGGACTTTCCTTCTCAACATTGGCCAACCACTTCTTCCTATCCTCAGCTCTAGTCTTGTCAAAGGCCAATTCAATTAGCCCTGCTCCGCTGCTGAGGATATCATCCTCCTTCTCATCTTCATCATCGTCATTAAGCTCGTCTCGAGTAACATGGTCAGTACTTAGCTCGTTGAAATGAATCTCATGAGTATCAAGGTTTGAGAAGTACTCCTTGGCTTCGCCGGAAGTGGATGTTCCCAAGCCCTTGTAGTACTTCACCTTCCATCCCTTGGCATCGTTGCCTGTCGACTTCTTCCATTCCTCATACTCAGGCAAAGTGAAGAAGGTCTCACTCTTCTTACCCTTGGTACACTTGACAATGGGAGTGATGAACTGCTGCAAGAATCCAGGAACATCAAGTAGAGATGGCCAAAAGTGGTGAATGAGGTTGATGACCAATCCCTTGATATGAGATCCGTCATGATCTTGATCTGCCATAATCATCAAGTGCCCGTAACGGAGGGTCTTGATGTTGTCTTCAGTATAAACTTGCTTGAATTTGAGACCCATGATCTCAACCAGGTTCATAATCTCTTCATTTTTCATAATCTGAGCGTGGGTGGATGTCCGTACATTCAAGGGCTTGCCCTTGAGAGGAAAGACGCCATAATAGTCACGACCAACTACAGAGAGACCACTAACGGCCAACGACTTGGCAGAATCTCCCTCGGTGATGATTAGTGTACAGTCCTTTGACTTGGCAGTACCAGCGTTGTTGGCATCATCCAACTTGCTAATACCCTTCACCTTAGACTTCTTGGTACCTCCCTTACGTTGGAGTGCTCTTCCCTCTTGAAACTTGGCAAACTGCATGATTGATTCTACGACACCTGTGATAGGTGATGGGGTGAAAGAAAGATGTGCATAAGATGTGAGCAAAATATACATATACAATGTCTACAATATAAATACAATTAACACGACGTACCACACTTTTCAACCTTCTTCATGAAGTCATCAGTGAGCTTTACCTCACTCTTGAATGTAGCGGGCTTAGTAGCTAGGTTCTCCTTCGTCTGACTATCAAACGTTGGGTTCTCTACGAGACAGTTGACAAAGACTGAGAGATGATTCTTCACTTGAGCCGGCTTGACGTCCTTTCCACCCTTGTTCTTCTTGTTAACTGCAGCCTGGAGTCGAGTACTAATCAACTTGGTAACGTAATCGACATGCCCTCCACCCTTGGTGGTTGAAATGGCATTTACAAATGAGATTTGTTGGAAACCTCCTCCGTCGAGCACGCTCCCTACACCAACCTCCCACCTGTCGTTGATCTTCTCATAAACCTCGGGTGGAGAGATGTCATCAAACAATGCCAAGTAGGACTTGAAGTCCTTCACACCAAGCTTCTCTCCATTCAAGTATACTTTGAGCTTCTTTCCTGGCTGGTTTGACATTGCCGCAGCAATCTGTATTTGGTATTGTAAAAGAGGAAGAATTATGGGTTAGCAAGAGGGGATGGTGTGATGATACCACTTGAAAAGTGCACATGTTCATGCAAACTAAACAAACTACTCACATCATATGCACGTTTGGATAAAAGACCAGCAGCATCATCATCTAGGTGAGACATATTGAACCTCTCAAAGTCAGGCTTGAACGTAATCTTTACGTAATCCCCCTTCTTTGCCTCGGACGATGTAAGCTCCTCAACATCTGGTTCTTCCGCATCGGACATATTGTTACGCCATACTTGAGTGAATTTCAATCCCTCTGATGTATCAGCGCATTCAACTGTAAACTTCTTACTAAAGATATTTGCTAGCTTGGCACCATATCCGTTACGTCCACCAGTCGTCTTCTTCTCATCATCATCAAAGTTACTCCCCTGATAGATTTTAAGTTGGATCGGGATATAGAAGAAGAAAATGATGAGAAACAAGTCACTATGTTAACAATGGACAATGAATTTATCTACCCAATCTCCAATATATGATCCCTCGAACATTCTAAGCCCCATTGGACGCACCTACTCCCCGAACATTCCACACCCTCTCCCAAAATAAATGCATCCCCTCTACTCCCCTCTCCCCATCCCAAACAATGATAAATATAACATAACAAAATACCACTCACCGTTAACAACTGACCAAAGATCAATGAAGGGACATAACATTCATGTTCCTTATGCATAACAACGGGAATACCCTTCCCGTTATTTAACACACTAATAACACCCCGCTTCACATCAACATTTACTTCCAACTTATCCATATTTGGATCACGTTGTTTGTTATCAGCGGCATTAACTAATATCTCATCGTATATTTTATAAAATCCTGGTGTGTATGTAATTTCCTTTTGATGGATACGGTTTGTTCGAGAGTTTAGTATGAACATTGGTTGGGTTGAGGATTGTGTTGATCCGATGTAAGTGTCAGGACGGAGAAGAATATGTTCGAGTTGGGTCTGTTTTATTATTATACGAGATGAGAAATGATGGTATATAAATAATTATTAGTTGGAATTCAATAAATGTTATAGATAATAAACAATGTAATATAATAAAAGTACACACCTTCTTTTGATACTTCTCCTCGACCGTTTTCTCCTTCGATTTTGATCCGGTGCTCGTCGATCGTTTCTTTTTAGTGGCAGCAGCGGCGGTGGCCTTGCCACTGCCACTACTACTGCGTCCCTTCTTGTTGGAAGCATTACTAGGACGTGAATTCTCTTCTTTCATTTCTTCTTCATATTCTTCTTCACTCTCTGAAGATGAGTCGTTATATTCCTCCTCCTGTTCTTCAGTAGTAATTGATTCGTTATCTTGATTCTCATTTTCAGACTCGGCGGTGCCGTGGTCGTCGGCAAATGATAGTTCATCACTGCCGGGAGATAAATAACTAGCCATGGTCGGATGGTTGTTTGTGGAAGAAAGAAGGGGTATTAATATGCAGTGCTTTGATACAATCAATAGCTACTACTAATAAATATTTTATGTAGTGTTATGAGACAATCAACAACACTTAAAAATAAAGCTTGTAAGTTTTGTATCGCCATTTTGATTCCCGGTGGTATCCGATGCTAAATCAGTGAATTGCACAAAGTTTGATATCCCTGCATAGTGAGTACTAGTACTGTTAATATGCAATCCGGTTGCAAAAGGAAGGCATCATCTGATTTGCAATATAGTACATATCCCAAGCGCAACTTACACAAGTTATATTGTCAATCCATCACCTATCGATGTGCGATAGGTTCTCTTCCTCCATCAACGTATACAAGTAGTAGTACATCAAAGCCATGTGTTCCTTGTGCATACAAGATATGTAACTTTGATATAGCATTGGATACTGAGTTTACAAAGATCATACCTAATCAGAGGCCGGAGCAATGTCCTCGATCTACAGTGCAATATGATACGACAAACAACAATAATATCAGCACAACAATGGAATATAAACGTGGTATGAATGTACTAACAGTCGGCGATGGAGATTTTACATTCTCATTAGCAGTTGCACGTCTTGTACTTGGAAATAATAGCTCAAAGAAGCAAAAGAAGAAGAAGCAAAAGGGTATGGTTATTGCAACAAGTTATGAAGATTATTCAACATTATGCAAAGTATATCCCGATTTTAATAATACTCTTGTATCATTAAAGTCTTGTAGTAATGGAAGAGAAGAAGGAAAGAATGTTATTATTGGATATAACGTTGATGCTACTAGATTAAATGATACTCTACCCAAAGAAGTATCATTAAACAACAAAGTAAAATTTCATAGAATATGTTGGAACTTTCCATGCACAGCAATCACTTCTGGACAAGATGGACAGAATGATGCAATGGAGCAGAATAAAGAGTTAGTACGAAAGTTTGTGGCTAATGCATTGCCATATTTACATAATGATGGTGAGATACACATGTGTCACAAGACGAAACCACCGTACAATCACTGGGGATTAGAGAAGGTGGCATTAGAGGGTATAAAAACAAACAATAACGAAAGAAAATTTGAATACAAGGGAAGGATTGTACTTGACAAGTGTACACTGCCACCATATACTCCTCGAAAAGCGTTAGATAAGAAGAGTTTCCCTTGTCATGATGCATGTTTCTATGTCTTTGGTTGGAGGAGACGACAAGAAGATGAAGCTACCTATCAATCAAGTGCAACAATACCGGTTAATGGCAACAAACAAGTAGATAGCGATGAGGAGCAACCAGACCTTTCATCAATCATCAAAGTAACGGAGAAAGTTGTGGAGACGATTAGATCAACTCACTTCAGCTTTAAAAGAAGCGGAGAGCAAGGAGGCAAGAGCAAGTCAAGCGGTAAATGGAATGGAAAGAATAGCAACAAGCGCCGCCGCAAATAGCTGATAAGTTAAGTTGGCTGATTCAATTTGAAGGAAGGATAGCCTAGAGACAAAGGTTATACGAGGAGAAGTAGGCCTAGCCTCACACAATAAATAGCACCATTAACAAACAATTCAATCCTATTTTACATTAGCCCATGATACCATATTAGTATCTTCTTTCAATACACACCTCGTTTGGAAGTTGACGGAGACCGTCAAGAAACTCTGATTGCTTGGGATTTTCCAAATCATCCCGTACATACTCCCTAAATGTGGTAAAGACAAGCTTATCCTTTGCGCGTGTGGCGGCCACATGTGCTAGACGACGTTCTTCGTTCAAATGTCGTTCTTTGTAGCTGGCACCAAGTCTTTCAGTTTCTATTTCCTGGAATCTTCGGACACAACTACAATGTTCCTTATCACGATCTGTGCAATCGGGCAAGTGACGCTCTCCTATACCTCGGTCGACATCTACCTTTTGTGCATGAGTTGGAAGGTAGCTGTCGTTCAAGTAGGGAACATACACGTCAGACCATTCTAGACCCTTTGCCCTATGAACTGTACTGATGCTCACTTTCTCTTTCTTGTCAATACTTGGCTCTTCATTCTCTACCGAGTTTTGTAATGCGGAGCATGCTAAGAAATCTTTCACAACAGCACGGCCTCTTGCTTCAGGAGCAAGGATGATATCATCCAGGATATGATCAGGTAGTTCGTTAATAGCTTGGAACCATTCCTCTTTAGTCTCAGACTTCTTCGAATTCAGATTCTCCATGATCTTCTTCCTTGTTTGTTCGACCAAACTCTTAACACCATTGCATCTTGACTGTTCAATAATCACTTTCTCCTTCTTCTTCCACTCATTAACATGCTGGTCAGCTAGCCCTATCAGAAGATTAATCTCGGTGGGACGATCTTGGTTAGTGTGTGTAGACATTCAAGCCTAATATCTTCTTCTTCACTAACTTCATCGCCGATACCATAATCACGATCATCATCTTCGTCATCATCATCATCATCATCACTAACTTTCTTGTGATTAACTTTACTACTCTTAAGCTTGAAATCGTTCTCTTTCTTCTTCTTCTTGTTCTCCTCCTTCTTCTTATGGAACTGATCAAGCCCTATATCATTAGTTCCGTGTATATCATGCCATATATATTTTATGAGATTGGGTAGAGACATCTCAATTGCCTTCTTTTGGAGACTGCTAATCACGGCAAGAAATCCTTTCAAAGCTTTATGTCGAGATGTCGAAAGACTAAAACCTGTTTCACACATCCTTTCAGCAGCTTCCTGCAATGAAGTCGCTCTCTTTTCACCTCGGCTTGGGGATGTCAGCTCTTCAATAAGTGGTATCAACTTATCCTCAGGCAGTAGCCGTTTTGGCTTGTTTAAAACACGCTTAAAAGATTCGTCATCATGACTGCCTTTTATTGATAGACGAAGATATGCCAATATATCTAGAACTGCTGCTCGTTCAAAGATTGTAGTACCTCCCACTACCATGAATGGCACATTTTTAGCAGCCAGCTCCTTCTGAAGGCATATATTAAGCTGGCCCACATTGCCCATTTTGAAGCATCGATAGAGACATGCCATATCACCATAAGATATTCCATCTTGATCATGCCGCTTAAATGCAGAAACAATACGGCTAGCTTGACTAGCATCAGTTTCACAATGCCATACTTCAACAGGCATGCCTGCATGTCGAGTGGGGTTTAATGTCTTTGGATGGCGGAGCCTATCATTTTCAAGAAACTTAGCAGCCACTTGTAGAATATTACCAGTAGATCGATGATTATCAACAAGAGTCTCTTCCAGAAGTGTTATATTGTGCTCTTTTAAAAAGAAAGTCTTTAGTCTACCGAAGTTTCCCTTTTGTATGCGTTACAGAATAGACAACGAGTAGTTAGCATATACACACGATAATGACATGTACACAAGTCAATCACTTAACTTACCGGAGATGCACCTCGAAATTCATAGATACACTGATCATCATCACCCACAACTGTCAAGCAGCCGTTATGCACAATCTTGTTCAACATAAGAGCCTGATCCTCACTATTATCTTGATACTCGTCAACGATAACATGAGTATACATCGAATGGAATCGTTCAGCAAGCTTATCATTCCCAAGTACATGTTGAGTGAACATGACAAGCATATTGTCAAAGTCAATTCTCCCGGTTTTGTACTGTAGATCTTCGTATATCTCCCAAACAGCTGCATGTTCTGGTAGATACTCTTCTTTACTATGATGCCCAAGTCGAGCATTTCTAACCATCTTAAGAAACTCGTTACATTGCTTGCGATCACCCAACCAATGTTTCTCTAAATCACTCAGCCCCTTCAGCTTCTCATCCTCTTGCCCCAGTGTCTCATCTTGCTCCCTCTTTTCATCATCTGTTTTGTCTCTCTTACTCCTTTTCTTTAACTTGAGTAGGCTGTGATAACACCCGAGTCTCAGATGTGCCTTTCTTGCTTCCTTGATATCTTTTTGCAAAGTTTGTTGCTCTTCTGCCGTTAGCCATTTATCTGTTTTCTTCTTCTTCTTAGGCTCTGTAGGCCGGAGCTCCTCCGCCTTCTCAACTGCCTCCGAATATAACTTGTCATATTCAGTTGCATACTCTTTTTTAAACTTGTCTAATACCATTTCCCAAGTCATATCTTCTTCTTCGGCCATACCTTGCCACAGCATCTCTCGACATTCATTCAGCATAAGTCTGTTCAGATTCTCCTTAATTGCAGATCTCATTAGGTCTCTCTCCTGAGATTGTGTACCAAGTGGAGAGGGAAATTGCTTCAATCCACAAGATTTCCAACATTTACATATCCAAGAGAAGGCTAATGAGTGAAATGTTTTAATAGTAGGGAGTTTTGTATCCTCACCACGCCGATTAACAAGTAATGGAATGATTCTCTCCTTTAGTTCATCAGTTGCTTTATTGGAGAATGTAATGATCAATATGTTTTCGGGGTTGATACCCCATTCAATAATCAAATTAATAGTCCTTTGTACCATACAGTGTGTCTTCCCACTACCAGCACCTGCTCGAATCGAGAGAGGTATATCTGGTTGGCATAGTACGACTCTCTGTTGCTCTTCGTTCAGTGGTAATTGTTGTATAGGCTGTGGCGGCGTATCTTCTACCGACGGTAAAGACGACAATGCATCTCTTTGGAACTGTATCTCTGTTACACGATGTTCAGCAGGTTGCTTCTCCGTACCAATCTCGACAGGGTCGGGATACTCTTGCTGTAGGAACTTATTCTTCTCTTCGGGTGGTTTACTAAATGATTGCAATATCGAACTTTGTACTTGTGTCGTTTTCCTCTTCTTTGGGGAGAGTGATGGTATTCGTATGTTGTCACTCTTTTTCTTCTTTGGTTTGGCACTTGATGATAATGTAGATGTAGAAGAACCATTGGCAGGAAATCTTACAGGTGTTGATGGGGGTTGAAGTTCTTGATGTCGAGGACGGGTAGGACGAGCAGGTGATAAGGAGCCAAAATTGAAATCATTAAGAGTTCTGTTATCCTTTGCCAATTCCTCTGGAGGTCTCTTCCGGCTCATTGTTAACTGATTTACGATTGCAAAGATCACTTAGGTTAAGACCAGTTGACACAATTGATTAGCGGCGGCAATTGGCTGTTAAAATTTTGGGGGTATCACCATCTCCTCATGGTATCACTAATTTTGTATCCCAAATTCTAATAAATGACCTGGAAAGTAATGCAGTATTGGAACCCAAGAGTAGTATTTATCTACTATATGGGGTAACATTTATATCTTTTTCTCCCTCCTCTATCTCCTAGGTAAGTAGGTGTCTACCACTCCAATTGGACTCTTTGCTAGTACGGACTAAACGGGGAAGGGATACCGTTTGCCGAAGGCAAAGACTCCACAGAAAAATCACATCGACTTTCCAAATATCTAAAAGTTCCACGTAGTAATATTTTGCCTAAATTTTGTTAGTGCACAACTACGGCAATAGGCCCTATTATAGCAACGTCTCCACCGGCGGCTATGGTAGGATTGGCAACTATTGCCGGTAGACAATACTTTAGAAGGTATTATTGAGCAGTATGGTTGAAGATTTGGTGGGTGTAGGTATAGTAGAGACTGAGATATTGTATTGCAAATAGTGTCTCCATCATAGGCTCATCATGTTGAAGCAATAAAGCATGGCAGCTAAACTAGATGTTATACTGTATTAATATTGCAATCCAATTGAGGGGACCTCGATTATTATGTTAATAATCAATAGACAACGGCGGCCATGGTGTAACTATTGTCTAGGTGCCGGCAGCCTTGCTGACATATCACTACTAATTATTGCTAATCATGGCTAATAAGGGCTGGTTGTGAGGCATGTTTTATGTGTGTTATACTATATTAGAATGGCTCATATGTATAGAATATCTCAATCACTATATAGACAATACATAGATAAAGGCAGCCATGGTCAAACTTCTATCTGGTGGTCAGCAGTACCATCAACAAATCACTACTATTCATACACACAACAGAATATTTGTTGTTACAAAGGCTGTTTCTTATGGTCAAACACACGCTGAACCAGCCCCACCAACGCCGAAAATGTGTTCCATATGTATAGGACAGCTTAAGTTTAGAAGGATTATCCGGTAGAATGAGATCCGACGGTGCCCTACGCACCGACGTGAACGACGATGTTTGTATGTGAAATGTTGTCCGTTTACTAAGTAAGGCTATTCCCGCGAGGCCAAAATTTGATTATAGATAATCAGAGAAATTAGCCATATGCGAAAAGTAGTATTTTTTAAAGGTATCTAATTTTGTATATTGCAATAAAATAATAAAAAATTCACATAGCCCTAGTTTTGTGATTTTTCCGTGGAGTCTTTGCTTCGCAAAGCCGTACCTCCCTTTCCGTACTGGCTTTGTACGAAGCATGGAGTCCAATTGGAGTGGGTGTCTACTCAAATAGATTTAAACAACTACAAACTCTCACTATTACTATGCTACTAAACAAACAGATATATAATCATACTCGACGATGCTCATATTCACTGTCAACTCTCACCATTGTCATACCTATAGCCTGCAACTAATTGCAGTCTTATTGATCTCTCTAATTGATATTACATATCTTGTACTGGTCTGAATATAAAGGAGTTGTATGAGGTATCTTCTCTGCTGAGATATAAAACTCTGCCGACAATACTAGATAATATCACTAGACATATTATATGCACAAAAAAAATGACATCCGAAAAAGTCAAATCAAACATTACATCAGAAGAGAGTTTACTCGGTAACAAGGCATTCAATGTATTCAACAATTATATACTGTCCGAAGTTGCAAATGAAAATAAATCATTAGAGAAAGAGAATGTATTATTGCAACCATATCGTAATCGTCTTAATAGTATTGAGATACGAAGTAATGATGGTCAAACTATATTATATTCTTTCCCTGGATTAGATAATGCTATTATGAAGAGAGAGCCAGAGGGGTCTATTGGTGTGGTTATTACAGAGTGTGATGGAACCAGCATACCACTTGCAACGTTAAGAAGAGTTGGATCAGTAGATCAGAGAATTAACACCGTATATTTATCAAATCAACTTTTCGGGGAAATGGTTGGAGCTCGACTTCACGTGGAGGATGGCTGCATAAAGCTGCAACTATCCTCAAGTAATTGTCAACTAATTGGAAAGATTGGTGGGCTCAGTATTGAAGACATTCGGCAGCTACATAGTAACGAAATATCAGATCAACAGATTAGACGCTATTTGATGGGAGAAGATAATATATTGAGCAGCAGTCCTAATGCTACTTTCACTCCAGTTGGATGGTGGACGATGTGTGAAAATAAAAATCATGGAGTCATCAAGAGTGCTTGTCTTCTTCAGATGTCAACAATCAATCCGATGGAAGATTCAATTCGAAATAAAGAAGAAGTTATAAGCGGTATGAAAGATCAACTAAAAAAAATGCAGAGAAACGAAGCAAAGATATTAGCAATGCAGGAACAAAGCCAAGTAATGTTGGTATTAGCCACGGGTGAGAAACGTAAGAAAGTTAAACAAACAATTGATGAATTGGAAGAATCATTAACGTCAGTTATATCAATGAGAAAAAGACATGAAAAAACGCTCCGGAAACTTGTTGCTCAAAACAAAATCGACTGTGAACAATACATTCGACCATCACAGTATGTACAGTACAGCTTTTCGTGGCGCTCTAACAACATTCGCACCTTCTCAATCAATAAGTATTTTCTTCAAGTTGAGCTACTACGACAGTCCCTAACTACGCTACAAGGAGGCTACAAGGCTACAAAGGCAAAAATTAATAAGTAATTTTGCTCAACTTCAACCTTCGCAAAAATCAGTCGCATGTTGGATACCGGCCACGAAAAGCTGTACAATGATATCCAGACTCAATCTGATACTCTTCGAGATTTATGTTTCTCTGTTTTGAATAGATCAAGTGATTTGGAGATACTCAGAAATAACCGCAAGATCAAGAGAGAGAATATGAATATGAAAGACATACATATTCACAGTACCACGGTTCAGATTTACCATGAAGGGGGAACATTCAATATTTCACCCAATACAGGGCATCAATCTGATGAGGTAAATGGAATAGAAATGTGGCGGTTACCCGTTCACAACCGTTCTATTGATGCAAATCAAGTGCATACACTAAAAGTAAGCCTTGCCGGCATAACTTGTCAAATGAACCGAGGAAGAGTGTTTCTCAATCCAAATGAACCACGCGCTGTACAATTGGAGATCAGATTCGACTCTGGTGGTCGACTACAAGGGTGAGAAGAGTTATACTATTACTATTGCTTCTTTATTTCTTGATGATCTAACATATATTATCTACAGGCATT